>ERZ808270.697-NODE-697-length-17705-cov-5.159603_pt1 | contig 17705 bp, 18 predicted proteins | sample MGYA00521082_ERZ808270 | MGnify/ENA primary metagenome ERZ808270 (study PRJEB31516, sample SAMN03275594) | gut metagenome | biome: mammalia-associated habitat; material: feces | host: Papio cynocephalus | place: Kenya | collected 2012-07-27 ... | reverse complement strand
TTTAATATCTTCATACAACATCATTGATTGTTCAATATAAAAAGGTCTAATAAATTCATTTATATCATAATCATCCATAAAATTATCAACGGTAAATTGATTAATAATTCCTAATTCATCTTTTCTTAAATCTAAAGGTTTACCACTAACACATTGTTTAGGAAATTTCATCGTTATACATATCCTTCCAATAAATTATTTCAAATACAGTACTATAGCCGTTATAGTCATAATAAGGTATCGAATACATAGGTGAACTACTTAAAATAACTAAATCTCCTATACCTTGTAATTCTGGTTTACTTGTAATTATTTGTTTAATTCTATCAGATACTATTAATTCTCTTATCCCATTGATCGTTTTACGACACGACTTATGACATATGACACCTATTTCGATTTTTAAAGTATTATATAAAAATGAAGTTCTATTACCATTAGTATAAGGAGCATCACTTTTAACGTTAATAAACATCGAAATATCTCCTTCTTTAATTATCTTGTCTATCTTTCTATCTACAAAAACTTTATTTTCATTAAGTGCTGAGATGGGATTCTTAACATCATCTAAAGAATATATATCCTTATCTAAAATATCATTGTAATACAACATTTTATTTATCTTTTTATCTAACATAAATATCGTTGCTAATTTAGTCATATAATTACTTGAAAAATTCTTTATTACACCCATACTACACCCCCTTAATTAAAATAGTTTTATTTGTAATTTCTACGCCTTCATCATTTTTAATTATTAATTTAACATTTTTACCTATTAAATCTAAATCATAATCACAATGTAATATACATTTATTATTAGTAGTAGAAGAAAGTATAATTTTTTTACTGTCACTTTCTAATTCAAATGTTATTGTGTCACTTAAATTGAATTCATATTCATTATCTTCACCAATATAACAAATATCTTTTCCAATGAAATGATTATCTACATATTTACTAAACTTATTATCCGCTACATTACCTTCAATATCATCATTAGGAACTTTTGGAACTTGTAATAAAATTAAACTCATTATTCCATCATCTTCACTCATAGTAAATCCACCATATTCATAATCAACTCTATTAGTAACTCTATAAGGAACATCATGATTAACAATGAATCTAGTATCAATATTTATTGTTTCAGTTATTGAATTTTTACCCATAACAAATCTACATTTACTATCTCCATAAGACATATATCTACCATCATTCATTCCGTCACTGTACAGTGTCATATTGTGAATATTTACTGGTATGTCGTATACTACACCATTAAGCTTATATTTAACTATTTGGTTACAAACTTTCATTATTAATTTTTTATATATTTCTAAGGTTTGATGTTCTTTGAAAACTATAACCCACCAACAATTATCCCACCATACATATGAACCAACATCTATATTTTCATCTTTTCTTACTAATATGTTTTTTTCATCATAAGCAGTTTTATCATTGCTAGTTACATCATTAATACAAATTTGAATATTATCTAAGTTATCTAATTGTGGAAATTGATTAACTTTAGTATATTTACATTCATGAGTAGTTAGTGCTTCATTCATAACTTGTTCAAACCTATGTTTAGCATTTTCTAACAAAGCTTCTTTACTATTTAATGCTCTTTGTGTTCTAACTTTATATCTTTCAAAATAGTTCATCACTTATTCACCTTTTTTCCTTTAAATGAATAACGATTAATCTTATTCCTAAATTTATAAAAACTATCATTATATAAAGTGTTTAATTTATCTAGTAAGTTAGCTGGTGATTTAATATTATAATCACTTGTTGTAATTATTAAATCTATCATTTTTTCAGTATTAATTTTTGGTTTCAGCCAATATAAAATCATACCATCTGCTAAAATATATTGTTCGTTCAATGTTAAATCTTCTTTAAACGAATCATTTTCTATTGTTAAATCTTTTTCACAAATATCAAACATTGAAATAGCACCTTCAAGATAAATTAACATTAATTCTTCTGCTAATTCTTGTTCTAATTCTGCTATCACATCTTGTCCTATTTGTGCTAAAAATCTTTTGTAAATATCTTGAACAGAAGTAGCCATAAAGCACCTCCTATCGTTCATTTTCACCTATTAATATTTGTAATCCTAATAAATTACAAAGTATTGTTTCTTTGCTACGAGGTAATATATATTCTTCGATAGAATCAAGATATATAGCTTTACAAGCTATTTTCTTAACAAAACTTCTATCTTCTCTTTCTAGTCTTTGTTTAAATTCTATATCAGTACTATTAACTATAAAATCTTCAAGATAATCATATCCAATTTTACTTGCATCTCTTAATTTTAAATATTCCATTATATCAGTTAAATCATAATTATTACTATATACATTTGTTATGACTAATATGTCATCATTAAAAAATCCTTTGCCATCTCTCATTATTTCATCAACTTCATCTAATGTTAATAATGTATCTTCTGATGGTGCTAAGTCAAAATATATTAATCCTTGTTTATTGACATAATAAGCATTAGTATCTGATATATTTAATATTTCAACTTCTATTTCACTAGCTTCTTTTTTTATTTTAACTTTTTTTTCTTTAAATGTTTGTATTCTCGACTTACTTCTAGGTTTTGTTTCTTTTACAGTATTTTCTTGAATTTCTTGTTCTTGTGCTTCAGTTTCTTCTTTTCTTTTTTCTAATTCAGCTTTACTTATTCTAGCCATCAAATCTACCTCCTCATATAAATTTAAGTTCCCTTGAAATAATCAAAGGAACTGTTATTAACTAATATATTTATGTATCAATTATCCAGTTATTTTTATCATACCAAAGTGCATAGCAACTGGTACACCAACATGAACAAATCTTTCCATTTCCATTTCTAGTTGATAATCTTTTCTAGCTAATGTATCATTAGAATCTAATATAGTAACTCCACCTTCGTAAGTAACAACTGCTAATTTACCATTTGCATCAGCTGGAGTTATTATTAAGAAGTTATCTGGTATATGGAATTGGTTATTATCAACATCATAGTATTGAGTTAATTCAACACAAGGAGTTCCTTCAAACATTTTAACATAACCATTTTCTCTTCTTTCAGTTGCATCTAAAGTATATATACCACCACTATCTGGTACATTTGCTAATGCAGATTTAGATCCTAATATAACAGGTTCAACACCAGTAGCACCTTTAACTTTAGCTATTATATCTTTTAATTTATCTTCTATACCTGCTTTATTTGTAGATGCTTTTAAATTAGTATTAACTTCATCATAAGCATCACATATAGTTTGAGTAACCATCATAGTTACTGTATGTTCAAAAGATTCTTTAACTTTATTAACTAATTCAGTCCAAGATATTCTACCAGTTAAAAATTCAAATGCTTCTTCATAAATTTTAACACCTAATCTTACCATTTTAGTATCTAATTTACTATCATGTAATCTTTGTCTATCAGTCATTCCTACGCCAGTAGCTAATTGAGATACTTTGAATAAGTTTTTATTTCTTACTCTATAAACTTTTTTATCTCCAAAATCACAAGTTTCAACTTGAATGTAACCATCAAAATCTGACATTTTAGGTCTATTAACTAATGGTTCTAATACTTCTTCCATTAAGTCATAAAATTCAACTTTATTTTTCTCAAACCATCTATTTAATTTTTCTTTTCTTGCAGGTGGCTCACCTATTTTATCTATTATAGCTTTTCTTATAACATCTTCACCTTCGGCTACTGAATATTTAACAACAGAGTTGTTATAGCAATCGAAAGCGATTTTTTGTAAATCTGTCATATCATTTCTTAACATATACTCTAATTCCTCCTATTATAAACCTTATTAACTATTATATTCAATATTATAACATTATCATTTTGACAACATCTCTACCCATGTATTTTTTAACTTCTAATACTTTTGCTACTGCATTTACACCAGCTCCATCATCTTTTTTAAGTTTAGTAGTACCAGCAACAGGAACTAATAAATCTCCTGCAACAACAGCACCATCAAATAATGCTTTTTCTACTGTAACTCTTTGACCTCTGTGATATAAATAACCTCTTACTAATTCTCCAACTTCATGTTTAGGTATATCCCCAGATAATACTCTTTCATCATATCTATGATAATCTGAAGCTATTAAACAGTATAAGTCACCTTTAGCATCTGTTAAAGACACACCTTTTAATGCTTCACCACTTATGTCATAAGTACCATGTTTGCAATCTGCTAAACCATCTATTTTTATTGTTCCCCCATCTTCACATTCTACGTCTAATTTGACAGAAACTGCCATATTTGGGTCTACATAATTTAAAACTGTATACATATTATTCCTCCTATTTATCTAATATATTAAATAAACCACCATAAGGTTCATTATCTAAACCACTATTATCATCTATTTGTGGCATTTCTTCTTTTTCTTCTTGTTTACTAAATGTTTGATCTTTTGTTTCAGCTAATTTTTTCATAGCAAATAAATAAGCTAATTCTTTTTCATAATCTTTTAAGTTTAATTCATAATTTAAAACTTTATCTTTTAATTCACTTATAGAATCTTCATCTAATCCAAATTTAGAAGTTATTTCATTTACTTCTTTTTCATATTTAACTCTATCAGCTTTTAATTTAAATTCTTTTAATTCTTCATAATCTTTCATAGATTCTAATTTTTCATTAAGAACTAAATTTTCTTGTTTTAAATTATCATATTCAATTTGTAATTCTTCATATTTTTGTTGTAATTCATTATTAACTTTTTTCTTATCTTTGTCATCTTCTTCCTCAGAAGTTTCAGCTTTTTTACCTTCAGATGGTTCTTTTTCATCATCTTTCTTTTTATCTTCTTTAGAATTTTCAACAACTTCTTCATCTAATAAATCTTCAACACTATTTTCTACAACTTCATTTACTTGAGGTTTTTCTTGTTCTTCAATAGAATTCTCAACAACTGTTCCTTTGTTTTCATCCATGCTTTCCTTTTCACCTCCCCTCAATTCTTCACTATATGCTAACTGCATATCTTCTACTGTCATAGTATCTTCATTTGAAAAATAAAACTCACCTGTAGTATTATGCATACCTGTTTCAGCACTTATTATAGTAGTACCTAATAATTCAAATTGTTTTATATCTAATATATTTTCATCATTTATATCAGCATCTGTACAATTTAATTCAGTGCTTATATTAGAAACACAATCTTTAGCTAATAATAAATCATTTAATTTATCCATATAATGTTTCCATAATAAACCATTAGCATATGCATAAGTCCTACCATCTTCTTCTTCATACCAAACTTCAGCAGATTCAGGTATAAATCCGACTGGCTTTTCATAATGAGTTACAACAAACTCATAATCACCGTCATTATTTTTTTCAATATCAAAATCCATATCATGATTACCTATTTGATATTTACCATCTTCATCTTTATATACATGACATAAAATCGGTGTATTTTTAACAGTATTTTCAATACAATTCATCATTGTTTCTTTGGTGAATTGAGTTCTATTTTTAGATAATCCATCATGCATCAATTTCAATTTACATTTAACGAATCTACTTTCATTATTTCCCAAATTAAAAGATACAATTTTACCTTGTACTCTTTCTTTTGTCAAGGAAGGTTTCCTCCTTTCCTAGTTTTAATTTATAAAATAAAAAAGAGATTTAATTTAAATCTCTTAATTAACTAATATTTAATAATATAATTTAACACTGTATATGGCTGTAGATTATTATGTTCATAACTATCACCAGTAGAATATACTCCTACTGTATGGGTATGAGAACCCGCACTATTGGTAGATTTGTTATAAGTTGATCCTCTATCTTCACTACTCGATAAAACTGTCAGTGTATCTTTACCTGATTTATTTGTAGTCATAAATGATATAGTGTGTGAATGCGAACCACTAGATGTAGTATAAGCTGAATGTGAATGGGCTGGCATCTCACCTGTAGTAAGTCTATGAGCTTTTTCACCACCAGTTTTACCTAATGATTTAAAAGTACCATCATTCGCATCTAAACCAACAACTACTTTACCACACAAATTAGGTAATGAAAAACTATTATCAGGATCAACTGGAGTACCATATTGGTCACCTATAACGTCATATAAATCAGCATATTGTGTTTTAGATACTTCTTGTCCTTTACATAATAAATAACCTTGAGGTGCTACTGCGCCTGCATACATTGTAATTGTTCCAGTAGGCGCACCTGATGATTTATTTATGTTTCTATTTAATTCATTGATTGCATTAATTAAACTACTCTTGTTATTAGTAGTTAAATCATCAATATCACCAACTTTATTATTTACTTCATTTAAAGCTGTGACCAAACTAAATTTATCTGTTGTGCTTAAATTACCAAAAAAACCAACCCTAGAATTGATTTCATTCATAGCATCAACTAGATTGTCTTTAATAGTTGTAGTTAAAACATTTCTATTACCGATAAACTCATCAGTTTCAGTTTTAGTATAATAATCTGATAAACTAATTTTAGTATTACTTGTATTAACTAATTGGTTATTAACTTTTTGATAAATATTATAATAAGGATTACCATCAGTATCAGTTAATTTAAGCATATACATTATATTATCTTTAGCATCTGCTACATCGGGTAATACATCTACAACCTCTTTTTCCATTTTGTTAGAGTCGGCTATTTCTTTCTTAACTCCTGCTTTATCGTAATAATTTTCTTTTAAGTATTTAATATTAGTTAAATCATAATCATTAGTTGCTTCACCGTCAGCGGTAACTACACCTTTGTAATAAGCATTTCCTTGTTTGTCTAATGTATAAGCATTACTTCTATCTACTTCACCTGTACCACAACCAACAATATCTAAGTATTGTCCTGCTGTATCTTGTACATTATATCTACCTCTAACTGATTGTCCTTCACTACCAGCTATTGTCTTATATCCTTCAGCATGAGAATATTCACCATTAGCTATACTGCCATATCCTTCAGCATGAGAACCTATTCCATTTGTAATAGTTTCAACACCTTCAGCATGAGAAATATCTCCAACTGTTTTAGTTTCTTTACCCTCTGCATGAGAGTACTCACCTATTGATTTAGTAGTAAATCCTTCTGTATGTGAGGCTTCACCAGTAGATACATTATTTTTACCTTGTGAACTAGAATAAAATCCTCTTGCTATTGTATCTCTACCTATCGCAAGTGTTGAATTGCCACTGGCTTCAACATTATTACCTAATGCAATACTATTAAGTCCTTCGTCACTATTAGGTTTTCTACCTAATGATAGTGAAGTTGTTAATACAGTTCTATCCTTTTGAGCATATTCATCTAACTTAGGTGTAACAACTTGATCCATATATTCTTGCAATTCAGTTTCATCAATATATTCTGGTGGTACTTCAGTTAAGAAATTCTTACCATCTATATCAGTTTTAGTGTAATAAGCTGATAAATCAACTCCATCAGCAACTGGTATTTCAGTACCATTATTTAATTTTTGACCATTAGCATCAACTAAATAGAATTTATTATCTTCTAATAACATACCTCTTGGTATAATTGCTTTTACATCAGTATCATCATAATTTTCTAATTGTGCTAATTTTTCTTTTTCTGGTGTAGTATAATCATTTGTACTTAATCCCTTACCTACTTCTTTCTTAACATATTCACTTAAATCAACTTTACCACCAGATACTATCGTTGTTCCCACATCTAATTTATTACCAGCATCATCAATTAAATATAGCTTACTATCTTCATACAATGTTGCCTTAGGAATAACTAATTTATTTAATTCTTCTGTTAATTTATCTTCAGTTGCATAATGTTTATTATCTAAAACAGTTTCGGTTACATATTCTGGTGGAATTAAATTAATATAACCTCTATCATTAGCTAATTGTGATACATTAGTAGGTATTTCAACTTTTTTAGCATAATCACTTAAATCAACATCTTGTTTAGGTATTACTAATACTGTACCAGAATCTAATTTATTACCTGCTTCGTCTAATAAGAATAATTTGTTTCCTTCTAATTTAGTAGATTTAGCTTTAGATAAGTTATCTATCATTCCTTTTAAAACTACACCTTGATTAGCAGATAATGGTTTAGTAGCATCAGTAGTAGTTAAGTTATCTACTATATCATCAACATTTACTTTGTCTATTGTAATGCCATCAATTAAATCTTTATTGTTATTAACAAAGTCAACTAATTCTTGTAACTTTTGTAATGTATCTGCATCTGAATTAAACAATCCATCTAATTCATCTTGTAAATCTTTTAATTTTAATCTTAAATCATTGTGAGCAGTAGTGCTTATATTATGTGCTGATACTAAATTATAAGCTGTTCCACTTATTTCAGCCCCAATATCTTGAGGTTTAGTAGGTATTTCAGTTTTTAAAGCATAATCACTTAAATCTTGATGCTCTGTTAAATATCCTTTAGCATTTAATTCTACTTTTGTTACATATTGATCTCCTACATCAGCTTGAGTAATAAATCCTTTGTCATTAAATAATTGACTTAATGCAGTAGGTAATTCATCTTTTTTAGCATAATTATCTAAATTTAAATTAGAAATAGGAAGTATTGTTCCGTTATCTAATTTTCGACCATTTTTATCTATTAAATATAATTTACCATTTTCAAAAGTAGTTCTTTTAGGAATTAATCTACAAGTTGTATTTACTTCATTTATAGCATCGGGTATTTTTTGTGCTATTGTCTCTAAAGAATAATCTTCTACTTTTTGATATTTGCTTAAATCAGCAGTACCACCATTTGCTTTATTATTTAAATAAACTAAAGCATCTCTAACATTTGTAACATCACCAGGAAAGTCGTCATTTGTAAATCTTACTCTTTCTGAATCTGGACGAAAGTTATAAATGTTATATTGTTTTCTTTCAGCCATTTTAACTCCTTTCTAAAGAGTTTAATCTCTTTGTATTATTAATTATCATGCTTAACCTTGTTGTCATTAGGTTATAGATTTTATCAATCAACTTAGATTATAAATTTACCTTGAATAGGTGTAACCCTACACCCTCTATTCCCTCAACAAATGCTTTAGGAAATACTTTTTTTATTACAATTACTTTACAAATGTATTTCATTACTGAATAAAATTTCCCTTTTATCATTTTCACTAAATGTCAATATCCCATTATTAGCAAATACATAATATTTACCATTTTGTTCTTTACATTGTAACATTGTATATTTATTTGCTAATAATTTATTTTTAATATCTTCATTTTTTACATATAAAAATTTCAAACTAATCTCCTCCATTTACAAATCATCATCTGTATCTGTATAATATAAAAATCCATTACCTAATTCATAAGGTTTTAATCCTTTGATGGTAACTGTATTTTTAATCAATCTCGCATATAACTCCTTCTCACTAGGTTTTCTATCCCATTGATAAATGAATTTTTCTTTTAACAATGCTAAAAATCCACTTACAATAGGTGCTGACATAGAAGTTCCACTACTTCTACACCATTTATTATTTTCTTTATATGTAGATGTAATATCAGTTCCAACAGCACATAAGTCAACATAAGTATTACTATCTGAATAAGGTGCTATCTTTTTATTTAAATCAATAGCTCCAACATTAATTACTTCTTCGTAACAAGCAGGATATTCTAATTCATTTGTATCAGGATTACCATCACCATTATTACCTGCTGAACAAACAATACTAATTTCTTTATTGATAGCTTCTTTAACAGCAATATATAATTCATTAGTATCTTTAGTAGCACCTAAAGACATATTAATTATATCTACACCTAATTCAATTCCCCACTTTAATCCATTTATAATACTTTCATATGAGCCTTTGCCATTATTATCTAATACCTTACCAACATAAATTTTAGCATTAGGAGCTACTTGTAATATCTCACCTATTACAAAAGTCCCATGACCAAATTTATCAGTATAATCAGATTCATTGGTAAAGTTTTTACATTCAACTATATTCTTTTTAATAAAATCATGTTCAGAATATCCAGTGTCAAGTACTAATACACTAATACCAGTACCTCTCCAACCTTGAGATTGAAACTTTTCAATATTACTTGCTTTCATTCCTTTACATAAAAATCTATCCATTTAACCACCTCTAACTATTCTGTGATTCAGATTGATTAGTATCACTTGTGTCTGTTTCATCAGCAGAAGGTCTACCTTGATCTAAATCTTCAGAAGTAGCAGTATGAGATGATAACATTGGTGGCATAAGTTCATCTATACCCATTAATTTTTCTTGATTAAGGACACATAAAGCTTCGTAAGGTTCTAATCCTAATGTAGCTAAGTATTTTAATCGAGAATCCCATAATGCTATTGAACTCACAGCTAATTTAATGTTATCAACTTTATTAAATCTATTATTATCTATAAAATATAAATTGTAATTTTTTAGAATCTTATCATTTTCCATATAATTACTCCAGAATACCTCAAACATTTGAAGTAATTTTAATGGAAGAATTGAATCTAAGATTTGCCCATATTGAACTGATAAATTGTTTGAACGAGAACCATTAAATATTTCAGATGATATACCTGCATCATCATAGGCTCTTTCTTTTACATTGGTTGTATAAGATAATTCTTTACTTTTATTATCTCCTAATGATTCAGAACTAACTGTATAAGGAGTTGTAACTACACCGACACCAACATTCTCACCGACACCAACAGCATTTTTTACTGCTTCATGATAGCCTGTTGCTTCATCATAATCACATAATATCTCACCTTCATCATTAACTGGTAATTTTTGTACTATTAATTTATAGTTTGAAAGTACTGCACCATCATCTTCTATTTTAGCTAATTTATCTAATTTAACTAAATCCTGTATCATAGAAGTATAATAAGGCAATCCTTTAGTTTCCATATAATTAATTGTAAATCCCCATGCTTGATTACTTGTTATTTGATACCAATGTTTATGATAATTTTTATCTTTTGTAATATCATTGTTTTCAGCCTTTTTTCTTATCTTCCTAAATTCTTGAGGTAAAGAATTTAATTTATCTTCATCATAACTTAATAATTTAGGTATATTAATTGAATATCTACCAATACCATTTTTGATGTTTGTTATTTTACATAATTCAGTAGGTATTTTTAATATATCAAAATTACCATTTTCAACATCGTCATAAATATAAATAAATAATTCACCATTACTCATTAATGAGTGCATCATCCAAGGGGTATTGTATTTTAATCTATAAGACTTTAATCTTTTACAAGCCTTTGGATATTCTTTATCTAGCTTTGTTTTCTTATTTACTTTTAATACATCTGCAACAAGAAAATGGTCATAAGTTAACATTGAAGATTTATATATTAATATTTCTTTTAAAATACCACAATTAGTTACTAATCTTTCATGTAATAATTGTAGCTTTTTAGCATTGTCTTTAGGTCTTTCTAATATTCTAGCTATTTGCTCTGGTGTAAATGTACCATATCGTTTATCTTCTAATTCATCAAAATAGCTAATATCACTTGCTATTTTTTTTGCAAAGTCGACCATAGTAAATTTTTCATCGCTCAAAAACACTTACACCTCCTTAATTTTATTTTTTATTTAAATAACTTGCAACTTCTTCCAATGACTTAAAATATTTTCCACCATTTCTTTCTACCATTTTGCCAACTCTATTTAAAGATTTTATTTGTCCTTTATCAAATTGTTTTTCTGTTTCGTCATGTCCTATAAAAAATTTATTTTCTTCTCCATTCCATCTAAGATTAGGTGTATAATCTATATCTGATTTTAGTACACAGAATAAAGTTTTATTAGGTCTTTTATTGCTATCATCCACTACCTCTGCTATAGAATAGACTCCTGTCATTCTAGGAGTTATAACATATAAACAATAATCACATATTTCTCTTTGTTTCAATTCTTCCTGATAGCATTTTTCCGTCCAATCATCTACAATCGGATTAAAATAATCTATATTAAGCATTGGAATCAATTTATCACGCCATTTACTTTCATTGCAAGTTCCACCTAAGAATACTTTTTTATTATCCTTCTTTATATAACCTTCTCCTTGGCAAAAGCAACAAGCTTCTCTTTGAAATCCCAATCTACCAGTACCCTCACAATAATTACATATTTCTTTCATTTTCAATCTCCTTTTTAATTATAAAAGAACATAAATTTACTTTTTCTTTTTTTACCCTTTTTATATTTTTCATTTTCTATTAATTCAGCTAAATAATTAGCATATGATAGACTTGAATATCTATCCTTTCTATTTCTACCTTGTTCTCTCACAGCTATATTACCTTTATCTCTAACTTCATAAACTAGATTTAGAGTTTCAAATACAAACTGGGATGTTTGTATAAAAGGTGCTATTTGAAGTGCTGAATATTCAGGATCTGTAAAGAATTTTTTATCTTTTGTATAATCTGTTCTTTTTTCAGATTCATCTATTAATAATCTTATTTTTCTTGATGCAAAAGCATTTTTTAACCACACACAACAATTATTATTACTTGTTTCTGTTGGTTTAATAGCATAGATTACAGGCAAACCTCCTTTACCCATTTCCACATCAAGTTCATTTTCTTTAGTGTTTCTTTCATATATTGCAAATGATGGGTAATGTGCATCTGCAATTTTATCATAAGTATCTTTCATTAATTCATTTAAAACTGCAAAGCCAGTACCGTTATAGTCAATTATTATCTTATCGCATTTAAATTCAAAGAATAATCTTTTAATCCTCATGGCTTGTTCTTCAACATCTAAACCATTGTATGATTCCATATGAACAACTTCTCTAGTAAATCCATTTACATTAGGAATTAATCTCATTAAAGTATATATAGAGTTGTCATTATTTTTACCACCCATAACAGCAACGTCTATACCCATTATCCTAATTTCACCTTTCATTTTAGGCATTTGTTTTCTTTTTTTCTCTTTTTCTTTTTCATCTCTATAATCACTAACAGTCATAGGATAAAATGCTGTGTTTAATATTCTACAATTATTAATTTCATCAGATTTAAAGTATGAATTTTCTGATTCCCCAAACCATAACATTTGTATTAACGGTAAGCTCTTTATCTTACCCTCTTATAGTTTCCTATAAGTTTAGACTATATCTTCACCTTCGACTTCACTCGTTAAGGGTCGGTATTTCGTGAAAGAATTATTGTTTGTCATAACTCATCTTTTAGTCGTTAAGCCTTCTAACTACTTTTACTGACTTTTATTAGATTGGCTTGGTATTGTCATATCATTGAGACTTAGATTTCTACCAAATTAAACCGATTATTACACACATATTTCTATGTGCTGTGGCAAATGGTTTACCACAATATTCCATATCATAAGCAACTTGACCTATTTGTTGTTTATCTTCTTCTATTTTTTCTTTAAGTAATAAGTCATGATCTAATGAACATATATAAGGTATGTCACAAGCGAATGAAGGTTTACCTTCACACATACTTTTTACAGTCGTTTCAAATTTATTGTAACTCCAATGACTTTTCAAAAATGCAGAACTTAAAAATAGCTCTTTGTTGCTTTCACGGGGATAATTTTCATATTCTTCTTTATCCATAAAAGGTGGCCTTCTTGGTGCAGTTAAAAATTGTTTTAAAACAAAATTTATATCTTTTTCTTTAATAAGACGGAATTCGTCAGCTACAAGTACGTTCCCGCGCATACCTCTCGCTCCATCGCCACTTGTAGTAACTCTTATTATTGAACCATTTTTAAAAACACAGCATATGTTATCATGTTGAGTTTTTATTTCAGATATTTCTCTCATTAATGCTGGAGATTGCCTTTGTAAATCTACAATTTTTTCTGTTATTATATTCCCTGCTTGTTTTTTATTTCCCGATGCTAAAATTATCTTAGAACCAGGATATAATATTGCTCTTACACAACAGAATACTGCTGTAAGATAGGATTTCAATTATGTTATCTCATAGGCTTTTTATCCTATGACTCTTATAGTTTCCTATAAGTTCAGAATAAATTTCTACTCTCATTATTATTTCACCTCAATGAGTAACGGAAGCTCGTGGGAGAATTATTACTTTCATCTTAGCGTTCATCTCCTATTCGTTACAGATACTATTAGATATTAGTACCCTCGGTATCATCTCTATCTATTTAAGACTTAGACTATCTTACCAGTTTATCCCTCCTTACAGCGTAAGGTTATATTTTTATGTACTTTCAACTGTGACCGATACATCCCGTTTACAGTATTACACACTTGAGTTTTATGTAACACTAGGCAAAATTTTACCTAACATTTGTTATTAACATGAAGTTTTTTATCTTCATCTCTGGAGATTTCTCTCATTTTCATCGAATAGTCAATTCTATTCCAGTTTGGCATATATTTTCACCTACGGCTTTACGTTTAGGTGTTATTCGCTCTTGCTGATATTTTATTCTGTGGCGGGTGGCTATCCCGCAAACAGTTTCAATCAGTATGCTCTACTGTGGCTAGAACTTTTTAATTTTCTAACTTACCTCGGTATTAGCATATCATATGACTTAGCCTTCACCGATTTCGAATAATTCTTTTACATATACATTTCTGTATACTGGGGCAAGGTAACAAGTTCACCCCTACACGCAATAAATATAAAACAGTTACAAACATTCATCATATATATTAGTACCATTTGAAACCAATATAAATTTAATTGCAAATATTCAATAGCAAATCTATGTGGATTTTTTCTCCAATATTCTGCCCATATTTTAGTTCCGTCTAATAAGTTTTGAAATGAATCTTTTTTAAGATTTCTCCTTGATTTACTTTTTACTTGGTGGATCATATATTTCATCCTCCTCAGTATAAATTGCTGGTTCTAATCCAAATACTTTTTTCATCGGACTAATAAAGTATCTGTTTAACCAATATAAAATTCTATCAACATCATTAAATTCTGAGTGAACATCTGGTATAGGTTCATCTTTTTCAACCATTTCAATTAACTTACCAAAAACTAAATCTTTATCTTCACCATATTTCTTGGCTTTACTAGGTATAATATCTAATTCAGCCATCTTCTTAGATATTTGGTCATTGATTTTTAATTGTTCATTAGTATCACCTTTAATGATACTTTTTTCTTTTTGTACTTCTAATTCACAAAGAGTTTTAATTATTTGTTTTTCTTGCATTGATTCAGAAGGGTAATATTTAATATAATTTTCATATTTTCTTTCTAAACTCATATAAGATTCATAGTCATACCCTCTACCCCAAAATAAAACTAATTCATCAGATATTAAGCCTGTTGCAGATGAATCACCATCCATAATATTATCAATGCTAGTTTTATCCCTTCTTTCCTTTGTAGCTAATAATCTAAAATATTCTCCTACAAAATTATCTTCTTTTTTAACACAAACATTGTATAAATCTAAATCAAAATACACATCGAAGTTCATTAATGTATGTTTAAAAGCTTGTACTTTATCACCTTTATAAACAGCTAATAACTGTTCATATCTCCTTTTAATACAATGTTTGCAAACTAGCATTTTTCCATTTTGTTTATATAATGAAGAAGAAGCTCTATAAAATTCTTTTAAACCTCTTTCTTCACCACAACAATAACATTTTAATTTTGTTTGTTGTCTAGCAATAGCCACCACCTCCATAACTAAAAAAAAAGAATCCTATCAGAAAGGGGAGTAACTGATAGGATTATAAAAGTGAGAGGAGATTGATTGCTAATTCACAGTAAAAAAACTTATGAATTAGATAAAAACTAAAAAATATTAATCTCTTAATCTTTACCTAATTCATAAGTTTCAATTATAAAACCATATTTAATTTTACTCCAATCTTATAATTTAATATCATATGAACATTTAACACCTTCGTCATTAACTATTAATATTGTTTGACTAGGTATACTATATAACTTTCTATTCATAGCATATTCATCAGTTCCAGATAAACTCCCAATTACATAAACTGAAGTTTCATTTATTTCATAATGTTGAGGATTATGTACATGACCATATAATATTAATTGAACAGGTTTCCCAACAATCATTTCTAATTGTTGTTTAGCTTTTAATTTGTCTATTTTATCACCATGACAAGTTGCTACAGTCAATCCTTTAACATTAAAACATGATACTTCGCCATCGTTAAATTCATTATCAAGAATTAATACATTATCTAATTGGTCTAATCTAACTCTCACAATCTCTTTTATTAATTTTGTATAATTATTTCTATTAAGTCTATCACTTTTATTCATGTCAATAGCATCATGATTACCTTGTATTATTGATAAAACACAATAGAAATGTTTAGCTAATTTATTTACTAATTGGGCTAGTATTTCACTAACTTGTATCACTTGTTTAGCGACACTTTCTTGGTTATCTAACTTAATAGTGTTATGTATTTCACCACTAACAAGGTCACCTAAACAAGTGATATATAATTTATCAATATTATTTTCTTTTCCATATTGAATAACTTTATCAGACAGTTTATTTAATCTTTCTTTACAGATATCAGTATTGTATCTATTTACAGCATTATTAATTTCAATTCCATAATGCCAATCTCCAAGACATAATATCATATCATTTTGACTTACCGATATATTTTCATAATCATTAAAAAAAGATTTACTGTTTGAAAGTTCTTTAATTTCATTTTTCATTAAATTGATTACATTTTCAGTTCTAGCTAAATCTCTTATTTTAGCATTAACATTTGTTCTCATATCTGTTAATTGAACTTTTTGTTTTTTAATCTCTATTAAAGTTTCATTGTCAACTATATTATCTTCAGAAAGTGCATCAGCATATAATTTAAATCCGTAGCTTAACTTTCTCAAGTGTTCGTTTGAATACTCAGTCTGATGTTTCTTGTTTATTTCATCCCAACTCATGGAATTTAAATGATTTAATTTGCCAAGACAATCTTTTATCAATTCCTTATTATTCATCATAATATAATCCCCTTTATAATCAATCTCTCTTATTAATTTCTATATTCTAGTATTCTTCATCAGCTACGATTTGTAAATTTATTCCAACTTTTCCAACAAATAATTTTAATAATTCAATAGCACTATTAGAATCTAATACATCTTCAGATGATATAGCTAATTTAACATTACCTAATTTCTTTATATCATCACATAATTCTTCAAAATTCATTGAAAAAGAAGGTATATCTTTCTTATATTCAACTATAAACACCTTTTCATTTTCTTCTTTAATACTAGCATTTTTTAATGTTAATTTATTTTGTTTTTTCATTTTTTATCAATCTCCTCTGAATAATTATATTTTTTTTGAAATGGTACAGACAGTAGGATTTAAACCCACATCATTCTGATTTGGAGTCAGATATTTTATCAATTAAACTACATCTGTACATAAAAGGAACACTATTCGAGGTATTTTATCAAAAAGAGGTAATACAAAAAATAATATAGGAAGGTATAAAAATAAATAAAAGGGAGTTATAAAATGAACTAAATTAAAATTATACCTCGAATAGATGAATTATTATAGTCCCTCATGGGATTCGAACCCAAATCTTGAATTGGTTTTACCAGTTAAACTATCGGAACACAAAGACTACATATTACCCACCA
>ERZ808270.691-NODE-691-length-17829-cov-4.254023_pt1 | contig 17829 bp, 18 predicted proteins | sample MGYA00521082_ERZ808270 | MGnify/ENA primary metagenome ERZ808270 (study PRJEB31516, sample SAMN03275594) | gut metagenome | biome: mammalia-associated habitat; material: feces | host: Papio cynocephalus | place: Kenya | collected 2012-07-27 ... | reverse complement strand
CATCCCTTGTCCTTGACCTTCTTGATGACATCAAGCAAAAACAAAGGATTCTTCTGGTAGCAAGGTCTTCCGATATAGCAAGCGTAAGGTTCGGAAACATCCACCGCCTTCCCTTGCTCCAAGGAAGCATCGGGCACGGCATTGTGCCATACTAAGGCATGACTCCTTTGATACCCAACATCCCTTATTGCCATCTCCTGCTCCGATTCAGAGCAAGCCAACACGTAGGTCTTGAACCTTGTCAACCGCTCAATCATCAGAAACACCCATCGCTTCAACTTCGATGGCGTACAGAGAAAGGAGAACGCATGAGGCGTATAAAAGGTCTTCATCCCCGTAATCCATCCTGCCGTTCTGCCGATGATGCCACCCTTGGCACTATGGCAATGAATCACGTCAGGTTTCTCCTTCTTGATGATTTTGACAGCCTGTATCAATGCCTTCAAGTCATTCACTGGGTTGAGAGAGCGGAATAGCGAGATTGGATATTCCTTCACTGCGATGCCATTACGCACAACAGGCTGATGCTTATCATCCCTGCCACACACAATGACATACTCGTTGCTCTCCACCTTATTATATATGATAGAGTTTCGGATATACACATCCAGTCCCCCTATCATCTGTCCGATATGTAAAATTTTCATAACTCAACAACCTTATACAATATAACTTTTAGCAATATGAATCTGCTTTATTACCGAAACAACCTCAGCTCCATCTGCCGATAAAATTGCTCTTAAACTTTTCTCATAATACCAAAAGAACTGAAGCATCGATTTCGCTTTCATTTTAGTTGTATCCTCAGAAAAATAATCTATCATCTGATTGAGTACGAACACAAGATAAAAACGAAGGTTACTGGTCACATTTTCTATATCCTGCTTTAAAGCTGCTTCATGCACAAGCTCATTTCTAAGCCTATAGATACGAGATATATGTTGCAACAAATGTGTTTTGTGATTATCAATGTATTTTTTAATTTTATCTTTATGATGGAGATGCGACTTCATATTCGTTATCCGATACTTCAGTAGAATATTATCTAAACTAGTCGCAAACTCTCTGTTGTTTATTGTTTCAATCAAATCATTTTCATCGTCCAAAACGCCACCATTCCTTATCCAATTTTCAAGATAGAGAAGGTTTCGCTTGACATAACAAGCAGAAAGTATGTTTACGAGATTCTCTTTTATACGAGAATATGTATTATCTTTGCTTGACGATGAAGCAAAGATAAACTCCAAGGCTATCCAATAGTTGATAAACTGTTGTTCCAACTCAACTTGTCCATCTCCTATTCTCAAATGACGCAATGCTGCAGTAATTCTGTCCTTCACATCCGTTGTAACCGAGTCTGAATTATCTATTCTACTCAATTTCTCATGTAACTGAGCATCTCCATCTTTCAAAAACTGTCCACCATTATCCAGTTCAAAAAATTTCTCAGAAGATACAGAGTAACCTTCACCATTATCCCAAAAGGCAAGAGCATAATCAGGCAGAGTATAACCAAATATAAGATTTTGCTTGTAATCCAATAACTTAGACAAATGCTCATATACCTTTCTTACTGCCATATAGGCATCCAGTGCAGTTGCATTCTCTATATAGAAGCGAACAGTATTCCTCTTACGAACAAAAGACGGCCTCCCAACATAAGCCTTCAAGTCATCACGAATCTCATCGTGCAATTGATCCGTAGCCTCAGAAGCCGCTTGAGCATTCTTACTATTTTTGAAGCTCAATTTTATAACAACATAGAAAGACTGATGTTGCAACTCTTGAAATTTTCGCTTCATTTCAGAAAAAGCATCTTCAAAAGATAATCCCTGACGATTTCTCTTGAAAGACTTAAAAAATTTATAGAGGTATCTTTTGGAATACCCGATAGTAAGAAGTTCACAAGCAAAAGAAGATAACAAATAGTCAAATTCTCTCAACTTAGGACTAAATTGTTCATCTTCGATTTCTTCCTCTATAGTTACTTGTGCCTCTATACTATTTATCAAGTTTGATAGAAAGACACCATCATTTGCAGCCAAACAATCGTTTACAAGATAAATGATTTTGCTCGTTGCTTCTTCAAGAGGCGCATCTTTCTTTTCTTTAGCTATCTTAGCATAGCCATTCAAATCCTCAACAAACAAAGCCTTTGTATAATTAGGGAAGATAAGACATGAATCCTTTTCAATAAGATCTATGGCTTCTTCAATACAAAGGCCAACAGTTTCGAAACGCTTGATGCTACCAGCAATCCACCCTTCCAGAACATAGCTAAGTTCCCTTAGAATAGTATGGGCATTATTAGCCCTTACTCGGTAGCTATCAAGCGTGTCTTTATGCATGATTTCAGTCATTCTTAGCTTAAAGAATTCTTGAAAATCTTCCCTTTTCATGTCATTTAATGTTTTTTGTGAGTAAAAATTTGGATTTTACATCTAAAAATATTAATTTTGCGGCGCAAAACTTAACATTGATAATAAGGGAGAGCATCACTCCAACGAGACGATTTGTCCTTGGTTTTGATCAACCTCCCTACAGTATATGGGGCATCCGAATGGATGCCCTTTCTTTTATAAGTCATTTACATGTTCCAAGAACTTATCACGTTTTCTCTCCCATTTTAAAGTCCTTCATAAATGGCAAATTGGTTTAAAGGAGTAATATCTCCAAACCTCTCATGCATATCTAATAGTGCTTTATAAAACTTATCTTCATTTGCAGCAGGGAACAATTCTTCAAATGTAGCAATCCCTTCATCGTTGAAACCCTTATCTAAATAAAAGATTGTATCTACATCGGTAACCGCCTCATTGACACCATAGGCATCAAATAAACGCAAAGCATATTTTTGCCGTAGCGGACGCTCTGCTGGACTATGATTAAATGATGACAAGTTATGAATTATATCTGAAGTTGATGTAACAGGAGGATCGTGAAACACAAAAGCATAGACTACTCCATTGTATTTACATTTTGATATTTTTTGAAAAAATCATTCATAATCATTACTGCTTTTGAATTGTAAACCATTCCTTATCCACCTCACAATTCTGACTATTTGGGTCTGGTGAAGCCTGATTGATCTTCACCATCAACGGCATGGGTACACAATTACCAAATATCAAAGCTTCGCCAGGAACAGCTTGTTTTATCTTATTGACATAATCGGAGGAGAAATACGGAAGAACAGAATAGATGTAGTTCATATCTACCTCATTCTGTATGCGATGAACAATATAGTTTCCACACTGCGACAATACCGTTTGCGATAATTCAGATGGGCGTTGCGAAGATATCAGCAAGAACAAGGAATACTTTCTTCCTTCCCTTGCTATCTTCTCAAAAATGTTATCTCGCAAGATGTAATCTGTATTCTTCCTTACATATCTATGAGCTTCGTCCAAAATCAGATGCACAGGATGCTTCCTGCGATTCTCTCCCTTTTGTTTCTTTCGATAATCAAAAAGGATACGGCTCACCACGCTGGTCATCAATTCAAGTACGTCAGTACCAACCTCACTTGAATCAATGCATATAAGCTGTGTCTCATTTGAATTTTCTGTGATTCCGAAGACCTTAGCCAAGTAGTCTTCCTCATTCTTATACCGTTCATTCGTATCTCTCATAAACACGCACTCAGAGTTATAGAGGAAAACATCCAACCTCGTCATTAATGTAGAAGTGAACTCTCTTACACGCAAATTGCCTTTAGCCTCTTCTTCCAACAAGACTAATTCGGCTGCCGTCTTCAAAAATTGATAATCGAAGTACTCTCCAGATTTTAATTTCTCTTCATCAATCTTCATGGCAGAGCTTTCATCAATTTGCTCGAACGCTTCACCTATATTTCTTTTATACGTTTTTGTTTCATAGCGAACCAAAGATGCACTCTGAACTTTTGAAACAACAACGAATTCAGCTTTGTCCCCATGCTTGACGAACTTAGGCAAAGCATCTGAAAGAGAATTATTGTTGTTGCCATAATACACAATACACAAGGCTATACAAGCCGAGAAGAAGTTGTCCAAATCATCAACAACATCGTTAGGCACTTCATCCTTTGGCACCAATTCATAGATGTCTTTCATCTTCTGAATGGCACCTTTGGCGATTGTCATCTTTGAGCTATCCGAATCTGCTTTACCTACGATTTCCGATAATATCCGCCAAGTCTTCCATTTAATGTAATTGGCAAATTGCTTAACCACATCCTCATCATTGGCGTTGAACATACGATAAAACTTATAGCACTCTTGCAAGACCTTGTCCCAAAAAGGCTTTTGAGTTCGTTCAGAAGCCATCAAGAAAGCAAGCCACTCGTCAAGGTTCATCAGATAATATGGCAACGTAAACTTAACAACGCCTTCATCCGTTTCACCCACATTAGGCTTGTAGAATATCGTATGAATGTCATCGTTCAAATTTTGATTAAAAGCCTTTGGATATTCTCCATTGGAATCAAATAATATTACCTTGGAACCGTATGCATGGTTATTCTCTTTACGGAACACCTCCTGTAAAATTCTAGCTATTGTATTCGATTTTCCACTACCACTATTACCTAAGACAGCGGTATGGATATTGAAAAGTCTATTGATACTCAGCGATATTTTGTAGTTTATCAAGCTCTTGCTATAACCAATATCTATCGAATGATGGATTTTATCATCTGCATCATCTTCAATCTGTGAAGACAGAATTTTGTACAAGTCTTGGAACGTAACAATTTCCACATCATTATATAATGAAGGGAATATTCCTACACCCATAGCAAACTTTCCGGTAGTTGTTATCGTTCCTATAGGTTTGACGATAAACTCACGAGAACTATCCAGATTAAAAGACGAGTACAGTTTTCCCTCTTGATTGTAATCTAAGATTGCGCTGACTTCACACAAGATTTGGTCGCCTGTTGCATTGTTCGTCTTCAAGTAACTACCAATGTTTCCAAAGTAGTACACCTGTCCATTGATAGATACGGTAGAATGTTTGGTCGTGGCAAACAGCCTTACCCGAAACTTATCATATTCCACAGACACTATTTTTCCTATCTTCATAGCTTCACATTTTAACGGTTACAGCATATCCTCATCAAACTGTCTTGCTTATTTCTTTGATGCCTTTGACAAAGTCCTTGACTATCTTCTCTTCCTGAGCAAAGGCATTCAAGTTTGGCAACCATTCCTTTACGGTGTAGTCAAAGTAATGCATTTGGATGTTATCTTTTCCTTCCACAGGATTTTCCACTTCACCCCAAAGTCGGAATATACGTTTATCATCTATCTTGCATATCGGCTTTTCCTCACCAATATGGTCAATCACCACAAGATTAAACGTTGTGTTTGTAGCCAACGCTCGATAGATGATGTCATTCACATGCTCGTCGTTAAAGCCATAACCCATCACGAAAAGAACAGTGTTTGGCTCCAATAAGCGATGTTGGAACTCCCTGAACAAATCCACATAAGGAGCACCGAGACTCTTGTTCTGCTTAGTAGGGGTCGGATAAATCAGAATGTTCTTCTCTTCTTTCCATTCTGGATTAGTATCTTCCATGATACTAAAGAAGTTGGAATCATCTTGGTCATCATCTATCCAATTCACCGAACCATGAATCTTGTAAAAATATACCATATTCTCCACAGGCTCATACTTGTCAATACTGACATCCATACGCTTTGAATAGGTATAATTGAACATGGCAGGATTGAAATGTCTCTTAATACCACCACTAAAACCATTTACATAATGGATGTTCAGATTATCCATAGCCGTCTCATTGAAGAGGTCGTTATTGGTCGTAAAGACACAGATACGGGATAAATCCTTGTTACGAAAGGCTATTTTCTGATAAAATGTTTTATAGTTTTCAAGAACCTCAGGGGCCTTTCCCTTGGCGAAATCAATATAGATACTCCCAAAGATGACCTTTTCTATTTCCCGAATAAGAGAAGAACACTTACCAGCATCCTCCTCATGAGATTCCCCAAATCCTTGATAATAGGCTCTTCCAGAATACAAGACAGAAAGTATCTCTTCCAACTTCTTATCACAAGCTTTAGCTATCTTTGTGAAACAGTCTTTGTATTCAGTTCCTTCCAAAGCTTCCACAACTTTATCATAAAGCCCTGTCATATTTGGAATGGCTGGACAACTCGTTCCTGCACCAAAGAGGAAGCACACATTCTTCATATTGAAGAACTCTGCAATTTTAGCTTTTACTGCATTCTTTTGCTCTTCCTCATTTATACCATTTTCAAAAAAATAATCGGATTGTCCTTGAAAGAAATTCAAGTTTAGTATATGCTCTTTCTTTTCCATAAAAATAGTATCACTTTAAAATTTGTTCTTGCTTATTCACCATCACTGTATTTGCAGGAACATCCTTATAAACAATACATCCAGCTCCAATCACGCAATTATCACCTATTGTAACGCCTTTCAATATCACGACATTGCTGGCTATCCAGCAATGCTTGCCTATCTTGACAGGAGCTGTTGTGAAACCCTGTTTCTTAATAGGAATACTGGGATTCTTATAACAATGGTTATGGTCATACACCTTCACATTCTCACCAAATATGGTACCATCACCAATCGAGATATGCTGTAAGGCATTCAAGGAACAATAGTTGTTGAAAAACACATGGTTGCCAATTATAACTTCAGCACCTTTATCTATCATTAGCGAGAAGCCTTTGCGGAAAGTTGCACCTTTACCGACGCAAAGTTCACCTCCTCCGAAATAGTAAAACATCTTAATGATAGACATCCAGACTATTGCTCTGATATGGTATATTATTTTAAAAAATTTCATAAGTTATTTTCTAAAAAAGATAAATTCAATCAAACTCACTTAAATAAGCCATTCGGGCATTCTTAATTTCTTGCTTTTTTCTGAAACAGAGTCTAAAGAACCTTATAGTATCCACAAATCCTCTTTTCTTAAGAAAGTAAAGTAAATACAATAAGTTTGAACGATAAAAAGGATAATAATTCAACCCAAGATGAGAAAAGAAACCATTTCTTTTCTGAGCCTGAAGATAAAATTTAAACTCACGTTCTATGTTTCTTTTCGTTCTTGTCATACTATCGCTATTTTCCATCCAAATATATAGTTCCTTTGGTATTATCAAATAATTTTGTATATGTAGACCTATACGCAAAGTGTAAAGAACATCATTGTTAACCTCACATTCTTCAAACTTAATATGATACTTCTTCAGAAAATCAGTTCTAACCAATTTATTCCAACATACATTATTTCTGAACTTAAACAAATTTTCATTTTTCTTATTTTTGCATTCATAGAATGATCTTACAGATATCTCAGACTTGAGAATATTCTTCAATTCTTTCCTTGATTGGCTATTAATTGCCTTAACATAATAGCAAAGCATATCATAATTAGATTTCACATAAGTATCAAGAATGTCAAACGCATTTTCAGCAAACATATCATCAGAATCTACAAATGTAACCCATTCGGAATTAATCTGTTTAAAGCCTTCATTTCTTGAGTATCCAGCTCCATGATTTTCATTCAAATAAATGACCTCTAAATTCTGATGTGATAATTTTTTCAAGCATTCAATTTCCTCATACTTGCTGCAATCATCAACAATTACAATCTGTAAATCATCACGCTCTGGAATACTAGATAGCATTCTTTTCAACGATTGTGTTGAATTATAATGTGGTATAACAATACCATATCTAAACATTTTACTCATTTATACTATTTAACGTAATTATACGATTTTTTATTACACATAAGCCCCAAACCAATTTTGGTTCTATTATAGACAGAACATACTTAAAAAACAGAATATCCATAGTCAAGGCCAATATCATTATTAATAATGAAGAACCGAGAATTATAGAGATAGCGTCTAAGCATCTAAAATGAGAGGCATAAACTGCGAAATCCTCCTTTAGCGGGATATAAATATTTTCGTGAAATAAATATATTGACAAAGCAGATGCAGCTATATAATTAATCACTTTACTTTTTACCTGAAACTTTGTAAACAATAAAAATATTGCTACCGATGACAGAATTTGCCCGGGAGCGATATAAGCGAAAACTAAGCCCCTAAATGCCCTTAGCAATCCATTTGGCAAAAACAAATTAGCTAATAAAACAAAAGCGATATAAACAAATAAAAAAGAAGCGATATATTTTCGCTTCCATACCTCACCTACATTATAATTTTTCAAAAATCTGCCTATTAAATACATATATATAAAATAAATAATACTATGTCCCTTATCTATGAAAGGACTTTGGCATACTAAACCGAAATAGAAAATTATAAAGGAAAATACCAATAGCATTTTGATAAACTCTCTTTTGGAAAAAGCATTTATTGCTTTATTCAATAAAGGGGATATCAGCAATAACACAAAATAAGGTAGTAAGAACCATTGACCACTGGATTTTGTAAAAGGCTGTAAACATTCTATAAATTGCCCCCCCGTATAGTTAGCTGTTTTGAAGTAAAAACAACCAAGTAAATAGGTTGTAACTCTCCATACGAAGCAATATAAATACAGATGAACTATTTTCTGTAACTTCAATTTTAAGCCAAAATACCCAGTAATTAAAAGAAATAAAGGTACACCAAAATGTGTTATTGTATAACCACCTAAAATCCAAGTTTCTGCATGTCCTTGAGCTTTTAAAAACAGGAACTGATGATAAACCACGATTGAAAACATTGCGATTAAACGCAATAATTCAAAACTAGAATTACGTATATTTTTATTCTCCATAATTTAGAAAATAATTTCCTCATAAGGCTTAGCATTTATAAATGATGCACTTTGAGCAAAACCACTATGAAACATTTTCCCCGTCACCATCAAATAAATTTTCTGAGCATCAGCCAAAACCATCAAATCAACAAAGCTCTTCAAATGAAGATTAAAATTATGCTCTGGTGTATAAGTCATGTGAACGACCTTTCCTGGTATCGTATATACAAAATCCAAGTCTGACAAATTATCCAAGAATAAACGAGAATCAGAAGTCACCAAGACCTTTTTATTGGCATGGCGAGCATTATGCAACTCCTTTATCTTAGCCTTGACCTTATCTATCAATCCCTGTCTTTCATTTTCAGGCAAAGCCTTGAAGTTTGCCTCCTTGAAATCACCCAAAAGATTTTGAAATCTTAAAACAACAGCAACATATTCACCCCCAATTCTCTTTTTGTTCCAATCAATAGCGTTCTGTAAAGGTGGGGTTGGAACAAAAAGTTCGTGAAACAGTTTTGAATAAACTTCTGGAGTATGAGCAAAATGAGCATTGGTATAAACATGATATTGCTTGCTATCCGAAGTTTTTGTCTCTAAGTACTTATGCTGCATATTGGCTTCTTGTTCCAATGTACCATGATACTTACCAAATGTACAAAATATCAATAAAGGCTCTGATTCCTTTATATCATAAGTGAGACTATCAGGCTCAACATCCCAATCATACTTATTAGGAGCAAAATAATCATGCAACCTGAAAGGAGAGCAGAAATTAGCCTTAAAATTCAATCCATTTTCCTTACAGAACTTATACAAAGAAATCAAGCCATGGAGACGATCACCTAATCCACCTGGACTAATTCGACCATCAGCCATATAAACAATTTGTTTTTTTAGCTTTGTATTTTCGGATTTGTCTGAAGTGCCATAATACTTCCCTATAAATTTCTTTCTTTTCAGTGCGTATGACAAGCGTTGAAATCCAATATCATACATCAAAAATGCTTTTAATCCCATAGTTATTTCAACTTTTTCAAGAACGGAAAAGCCTTTCCTATTCTAAATTTCACATATTTCATTAACATCTGTCCAAATGATAATTTTCGGAATACAACCATTGCACAGAGTCTCTGAGTACCACACCATAAAGCTGATCCCGACACACCATCAACTGTATTGATAGAGATCACGGTATCAACTTTCTTATAATATTTTTCTGGCACCATACAGAAAAACAAGAAATCTGAAATGATTATTTTTGGAGTCACAGCATACAAACCATACGAATCATGTAATTCTCGCTTATAGATGGCAGACTGATGCAGGACACTTGGAATTCGATGATCATGAATGGCCAAAATCTTATGTCCATCCTCTGTTTGATAAAAATTATTAGAATACAAGAACTTCACATCGTCTGTATATTTTTTGGAAAATATTTCTTCCAAGACATCATCAGAAGCAAACCTATCTCCTGCATTCATAAAGTTTATCCATTCACCGGAAGCCATCTTAATGCCTTTGTTCATGGCATCATAGATACCCTTATCTGGTTCACTAATCCACTTGATTCTATCTGAATATTTTTTGATAATGTCAAGTGTTCCATCCTTAGAACCTCCGTCTATCACCAAGTATTCTATATCTTGATAAGTCTGATTAAGCACAGACAATATAGTCTGCTCCAATACTTTTTCTGCATTGAAGCAAACTGTCACCACTGTTATTTTCATAAGTTTTATAATCCTTTTAAAAGTTCTGAATGGTTTTTCAAAACCACATTATAAGAGCAATTTTCCATAACATATTTTCGTGAATTTATAGAAAGTTGCTGATAATTGGAATTGCTAACAATCCAATTTATACCCTCGACTAACCCTATAACATCACAAGGTTGAACTATATAACCATTCCATTTGTGTCTGATTTGGTCCGTGATACCACCAGTCGCAAATCCTACAACAGGTACTCCACACGCCATAGCCTCGATTACAACATTTGGAAAATTCTCAGCTATAGAAGTTATTAGCAATAAATCTGCAGCGCTATATAAGAGTGCCATTTGCTCTTGCCCTGAAACAAATCCAACAAGATGAATTTTCTCACGTATTGACATCGGGAAATCATCTTTTGTCGCTTTTCCTAAAACTACAAATTCGTAATTTTTATCTTTTATTCGACACAAAGCATCTATCAAAAATTCTGTTCCCTTATATGGATTCTTAACTCCCATTGCACTAAATAGAATCAACTTTTTATTTATTGGTAAGCCAAACTTTTGCCTTACTCTATTTTTGTTTTGTGGCTTGAACACAGTTGTATCTATAACGTTAGGACAACAGTACACTTGATGGCCGTGAAATACAGCAGACCTCCTAATACAATCACATAACCATTGGCTTGGAGCAGACAAATAAAAATTATCATGACCACTCCATTCTGCAATCTTTCTCTTCAACTGAATTGATGCTAAAAATCTAAAAGCTTTCATTTGAGGACACCGCTTACAAAGACCTTCGTAACCTTTACATTCAAAACTATAATGACAGCCACCTGTAATAGGCCACATATCATGCATATACCAAATTACTCGCTTTTTCGTCTTCAGCAAATAATCAATAGCCTTGTAACTTAAGAAATCATTCACCCAATGGATATAAATCACGTCAGCTTCTGTGATTTCCTTAATCTTTGAAAGATCATAATCAAAGGTAGCCCAATGCCATGCAACTCTTTTTACAACCAATCGAGTAAGTTTATGCAAAACAAATAACTTTTTTTTATTGTTACGCTTTTGCTTTTGAGTTATAGTGTATGAAACACATCCTTCTTTCTCCCAATAATCCAAAGTTAAAATTTTACTTTCCACACCAGCCAATCTCATTGCCTCACAATGTCTCCAGGCTGCAATTCCTGCGCCACCACTCAAAGAGGTATTAATATGAAGAACTTTCATCAATATTCAGATAATTAATTTTACTTTTTCTGATTTTAGGCGAATTACAACAAATTATGCATATCCACAAAACAAAATAAGAAAGGTCCATTACAGGATGCCCAAATAAATATAACCCTGGAATAAATGGTAATATGTATAAGGACATTACTCTTACCATCGTCGACTTTGCAAGAAATCCCTTTATAAAAGAAGCGACCAGAAGATAGCACCAAGCTATTGAATAAAAGATTCCCCCTTTTAGAGCCAAATGCAAATATCCGGTTTCTATCAAATTTCTTCTTGTGCCGAAATATGGTGAATAAAAAGTACCTGTACTACCTTTACCTATTAGCCAATCTATAGAGGTCATTCCTTTATAAAATTCTTTTTCAGCCCAAGTTCTTGTGTCATCGTACATGCGATTACTTAGTACAGAAAAAGTATTTTCTAGGTAGTCTAATCCATAGTAATAGACAACTGTAAGAGATAGGATAAGCAAAACCATATTCTTTATTTTCATTTTTAGGAAAAATGGAGATAACAAATACAGAAACACAGTTACTAATCCACCCCTTCGCCCAGCATAAGCTATAGATATTATAGATAGAATATAACATGAAAGAAAGAAAAGTAATTCTTTTCTTTTAAAATAACGGCCTATATAAAAGAGAAGAAGAGGAACAGCAAGTGCAGATTGTACGCCACACCTACCTAGCAAAAGATATTTATCATCATCATCTGCAACAATCAACTCTGCATAAAATTCTTGTGCATGCAGAAAAAGATCATTAATATTTAAAACAAAAAATATCAATCCTAATACCAAACATATATATCCCAACTTTTTCAAATAAAAAAATATATGACCATCTATCTTCAAGAAAAAAAGAAAAGGTAGCAAATATGTCAAAAATGCTTCGGAATTTGACACACATTCTTTCAAATCCAGCAAATTACTATAGGATAAAAGTCCTCTTGCAGCTATTCCTAATCCCCAAACTAGGAAGAATGCAAATACTATCTTTGTATCAAAATCTGCATTTATACGTCGCTTTGGAACCTTCAGATAAGAATGCACGATAACAAGTATCGATAATAAATCCAAAACTGCACAAATTGGTCGTGGAATATACAATATTAATATGTTAGAACAAATGAAATAAAATAATACTCCATACAATAAATTACGATAATATATATACGTTCTCATTTCATTATAAATATCTTAATTTAGCATCATTTACAACTACGCAATTATCTGGTATATCTTTTACTATCACACAATTCTGTCCAATAGTTACATTATTGCCAATCTTTACAGAGCCTATGATTTTGGTTCCCGCACCAATAAAAACATTATCTCCTATAATTGCAGCACCCTCCATCGGATTTTTTTGTCCTATTAACACACCTGGATAAAGCGTACAATTTTCTCCAATTTTAACTTTAGGATTAACTATAATTGTACCCCAATGCCAAATAGTCAAACCCTTACCACAAATATGGGGGGGGTATCTGAAAAGATGTAATATGAGAATATTTCCGCAGTTTTTTTAGCCAAAACAATAGGAATAACTTTCCTATTATATTTTTTTTATTGCTGTAATATTCAACATACCTCATCGCTTTTATATATAACCAAATATACTTCTGTTCACTTATAGGAGAAGCAAACAGATTATTTTTTAACTGAGCTAACCATTTTAAATTCTGAGATTTAAAGTTTTGCGAATCAGCCTTAATAAATTCTCTCAAATCATCTTTGGACTTTATCATCTTCATTTTTTTTTAAGGAGAGCAAAAATAATTTAATCTTGTCAGCTATAACTTGCCAACTATAATTGTTGTCAACATAAGTTGACAAAGAGTCATTATACTCCAAACTCATTTTATTTTCTATGGCAACAACAGCATCTTCAACGTTCATTTTTACTATGGACAGGTATTTCTCAGGAATATAACTATTGTCTGGATAATCCGATGCTATCACAATATTGCATCCAGTAGCGCTTGCTTCCAATAAGGAATTGTTTGCCGTATACCTAGTCAAAGGCAAGAACAAAACAGAACTTTTGAGATATTCCTCACGGAGCTCATCATCTGTAATGCCAGACATGAACTTGATTCTGTCGGACGATGTAATATACTCCTTATTTCTCGGATTTGACACAATGTGTATTTCTATATTGGGATTATCTTTCAACAGTTTCAGATACACCATATCGGCAAACTGATAATCACGAAGCCAATTGCCAACGGTCAACACTACATTTTTTTTGGGGATGTTGTAATTTATGGCGTAATAGTCTGTTGTGATTCCATGTGGTATATATACCACATTGTCCTTGCCTGTCATATTTTTAAAATTCTCTACTTCTGTGTTTCCAACAAGAATGATATAGTCTGACTTCATTATTCTGTTTTTCCACATTTGATCAGTTTGAAAGAATGAATATGGCTGATGAAAGGTACAAACTATTATATTACCTTTTCTCATCAACTTCTTAACCCATGGGAAGAAAACATTCTCACCATATATATAATGGAACACCAAATTGTCATAACGCAAGCCTAACCATAGAATTCGAACCAAATACCATGGGATATTGTTTATATGAAATAATCTTCGGAGTAATTTTCTGTATAATTTCCGGACTATTGACCATTTAGAATAGACCTTTTGTCCTTCATCAAAATAGGATTGGCAATCAATTACATAGTCGTAATCCAAATAACTCTCTAATTGGTGATAACCAGCATGTGTACCTTTGTGGTGCGCAAAAGCGAAACCGATATATACTAATTTTCTATTCATTTTTTCCTCTACAATTTAGATTGAACTATATTTTGAATTTTTAATTTCTTTATATAAGGCTTTCACAAACTTTGTTGAACAATTTGCTGCACCACAATCAATACCATCAAACATTCTGAATGTACATGTTACAAACAATATATTCATTTTCTTCCTATTTTATTTTTTACTATTTGTCTAATTTTAGCTTTTTCATTACCAGCCAATCCAATAAAGTAAACTATGCTTGACGTTGAAATCGCTATTAGTACTAAATACACAACTAATTGGATATAATTCTCTTTCTGTATAGGCCAAACCACACATAGAATGATAGGAACAATCAAAGAAGCAATTAATACTTTTATTGAAGGTACAAGCAATTTAGTTGCATAGAAACTCTTTTTCATTTTAATGCGTGGGCATACGATAAAAACACGTTCTGCTTGCACTATAATAAAGACTATAAGCTGCACCACAAAAACAGACTCTGCTGGATAGCCCATTTTTAAAGCCACATAAGCCAATGGAACTATCAACAACAATGTGGTAGCTTCCCAAATTTGGAACACCTTGATTTTCCCTGTTGCATGTATAGATGTGTTCATTGGATTACGAAATATATCTATAACCGAGCAACATAAAATCAAACGCACGAAATTGGCAGTATGCTCTGGTACAATTTTCAGCCACAATTGTAAGATTTCATCAATCTCTATAAATATAGGAAACGAAAGTACCAACATCAAGTAAAATGAGAATTTTGAACTCATAATAATTAAGTTATGCATCTTGTCATACTCTTCCACAGAATAAGTCTTTGTTATTTGGGGATCAACCGCCACCTGAAAATTATTACAAAAGTCCATTATCTTTTGCTGAACAGTAAAGGCTATTCCACGAGCGGCATTAACAGCCGTGCCACAAAACATATTCATAAGGACATTTAATCCTTGCGTATAACCAACCCATGCAATGTTGCCATTCAATGTCCATCCAGCAAACTTGGTCATAGAAGCAGTAGTCTCTTTATCCCATATAAAGTGGTATTTCGTTTCTTGAAATTTTCGTTTACAATATTGACCATAAATAATTCGAATCATTATTTGTACCATCATCAAGATAACGGCATACAATATCAATCTATCACCACCATAATAGGGAAGGAATAAAGCCAGTCCCAAGGTCACAACTTGTTGCAACATGGAGATGAAAGCAAACGCTCCCATTTTTTCATGCGCAATAATGCAAGCATTATATGGCACACTTATAATATTGACAATACAGGTAACTATAGAAAATTGCAAGACCCAAAAAGCAGCATCAATTCTGTCGGGACTTATGACCATTTTATTATAAAGGAACCATAAACCCAAAGAATTTAAAAGAAGAAATGTCAGTATAGCTATAACTATATGGATATTCATTGAAGTACAGAAGACTGTATTCAACTTATGTAAATTGCCCCTACCTTCTTCAAAAGTTATAAAGCGCATTGTTGCATTTGACATTGTGGTGTTTACAAAATTCAACATACCAACAACACTTCCCACCACATTATATATACCGAAGTCATTTACACCTAATGCATTAAGGATGACTCTTGAAGTATATAGTCCGATTACCATTTGGACTATCATCCTAAGATACAAGGCAATCGTATTCTTCGCTATTCTTTTATTACTAGAGATTCTATTCTCTTGTGACATACTATTATGATTTTCTCCCTATAATATAGGGAATGTAATTAGTAACTAATCTTGTTATTAATACAGAAAAGACTAAAGTGAGTAATACTTGTAGAACTATTACAATAAAATTACTATCTATAAAAGATAGAACATACTTATCTAATACCTCTTTAATGAGTTGATGAACCAACATCAAACATAGACTATTCTGCCCAAGCCATATAAGAATTTGTTTTAGCTTATACTTGCCCCCCCCATAAGTCAATTCTTTAGAAAAACATAGACAAGAAAAAAATCCTGCAAATGCTGCTAATTCGGCTATAAGGAAAGGGCTTACATGACCTGAAGCTAATTCCACCGACACATGTCCATATCTTACAATGATAACATTTAGTGCTGCCAATAATAGCCCAACCACATTTATCCGAAAATTGAATTCGCAAACTATTTTTTTTAGTGAATATCCTATAAGATAGAAGAATAATGCACTAGGAATGGCTGCAATACTATAGAATAAATCTATAGAAAAATGTGTTAGCAAATGAGGCACTAACAATAGCAAGAAAAGGAAGATTGCTAAACCTACTTTATTAGTAATCTTGTTGCATATCAACCATGCAAGTAATTCAGTAATATACAGTATTGGTAAGAACCATAGTGCAAAAGGAAAATGATTGCTCCAATCCCACCATTCTACTTGCAATTCTAAGCCATCAACAACTAATATGCTTATCAATGAAAACCAAAACGTAGGCAATACCATCTGTCGGAATCTTTTTTTTGCCAATGCCAGAAATGTATATTTGTTAGAGAAACAAACACCAGACAAGAAGAAAAATAGTGGCATATGGAAAGAGTATATGATAGAATGAATACAAGCGATTCTTCCTAATTGGCAATGTCCTATTATAACTAAAAGTATGCCTATTCCCTTGACTATATCTAAATAATCTAATCTTTGAGCCATAAAACTTTATTTTCCAAACTCCTTTATTCTTTGTTCCTCCTTCAATGAGCAAACAAGCAGTTGTCCATGCTTCTCCGCCACAATATATCCATTCAAGCCTTGAACCACCACCTTGCTCTCATCGGCAACATGAATCACACAGTTCTTACAATCATAGAGACTGATGTCATTGCCTACCTTGGCATTACCATCATCATCCTGTGGCAGCAATGTACGAAGACTGCCCCAGCTACCCAAGTCGCTCCATCCAAACTCAGCTGGCAAGGTGTAGATTTCCTTCGACTTCTCCATCACTGCATAGTCGATGCTTATCTTCTCGCAAGTAGGGAAGAGTTTGCCTACCACCTCTTTCTCCTTGTTGGTATAGAAGAATGGAGTCATCTCATCCATGATGCTGGCAAGCTTTGGCTGGAAGGTACGGATGGCCTCGCTGATGGTATCGATGTTCCATACGAAGATTCCTGCATTCCAATAGTAATTACCTGCGGAAAGGTATTGCTCGGCGGTCGCCAAGTCTGGCTTTTCCTTGAAGGCTTCCACCTTGTAGATTCCATCTACCGATGTTGGCTCGGCTGCGGCAATATAGCCATAACCTGTCTCAGGGCGGCTTGGCTTTATACCAATGGTTACTATCGCCTCCTTGTCGGAAGTATAGCTCAATGCCTTGCTGAGC
>ERZ808270.689-NODE-689-length-17872-cov-3.592356_pt1 | contig 17872 bp, 40 predicted proteins | sample MGYA00521082_ERZ808270 | MGnify/ENA primary metagenome ERZ808270 (study PRJEB31516, sample SAMN03275594) | gut metagenome | biome: mammalia-associated habitat; material: feces | host: Papio cynocephalus | place: Kenya | collected 2012-07-27 ... | reverse complement strand
ACGGCAAGTACTACCTCGACAGCGAGGACGGCAAGACGTACCTGTGCGAGCGCACGGGCGAGGCTGCGGGCGGCAAGATCGTATTGCAGTATCTGCCGCATGAGCTGGTAGGGAATTATTTCACAGCGGTGTGAGACCGCAGAAAGGGAGCGGGATATGGGAGATTTGGCAAGGGTCGCGTCGGTGTGCTCGGAGATCACGGTTATCCTCGGCGCGCTGGCGCTGCTCATCAAGCCGCTGCGCAATAAGATACTCGGCTTTGACAAGCTGACGGATGCGCTCAAGTGTCAGTTGCGGCACGATATGCTGCACACGTATTACCGGCACAGAGAGGACAAGTTCATCCGGCAGTACGAGCTTGAGGACTTTCTGTACCTCTACAAGGGGTACAAGGCACTGGGCGGCAACAGCTTTATCGACAAAATCAAGTCCGAGATCGACGAGTGGGAGGTCAGGACGTGAGCGCCAAGCGCACAAAGAAGCTCAAAACACGCAACCGCATCCTCTGCGCGGTCGCCGTGTTTATGAGCGTGTTTATCGTGTATACCGTCGCATTCTACAGCATCAAGGGGTGGCAGTGGGATTCCATGTTTCCCTACGTGCTGGGAGTGGGAGGTATTGTAGACGTGATGACGGCGGGCGTCGCCATCGCGGACAAACTATCCGGTCGAAAGGAGAAGGACAATGAAGTTTGAAATGAGTAACAAGGTGTACGACGTGCTGAAATGGCTCGTGCTCATCGTGCTGCCCGCGTGCTCGGGCCTGTACGCCGCGCTGGCGGGCGTTTGGGGCTGGGGCTATGTGGAGCAGGTCACGACCACCATCAGCGCCGTTGCGCTGTTTATCGGCGCACTTATCGGCGTATCGAGCGCCAACTACAAAAAGGAGACCGGCGATGTATCACAGTAGGGATATCGCTGATCTGCGGGCGGATGTGCGCGCGAACTGCGTCATTTTCCTCGACCTGTGCAAACAGGCGGGCTTGCCCGTTCTTGTGACGGAGACGGTCAGGGACGACGAGTACCAGCGCTATCTTGCCGCGAACGGCTACGCGGCGAAGACCGCGACGCGCCCGACGTTTCACAGCGTCAAGGCGGGGCTGGCGTTTGACATCTGCAAGAACGTCAAGGGGCATGAGTACGATGATGCGTCGTTCTTCGCCCGCTGCGGGCAGATCGGCAAGCAGGTCGGCTTTTCGTGGGGCGGCGACTGGAAGAAATTCCCCGACAAGCCCCACATCCAGTGGGACGCGCACGGCAGATACACCGGCTCAATGATTTTGGCGGGCAAGTATCCGCCGGAAATGGAGGAATACATGGATCAGGCAACGTTTAACAAGATGATGGACGCTTATCTTGCGCAGCTGCGCACAAAGCCCGTCTCGACGTGGGCGGCGAACGACTGGGCGGCAGCAAAGGCGGCAGGCATCACGGACGGCGGCGCCCCGCAGGGGCTTATCACGCGGCAGGAGGCCGTGACGATGATCCAGAGAGCGACAAAATAACGGTGTCCGATTTGGGCACAGGAAGGAGCGGGCGGCGAAAGCCCACGCGAAAGCGCCTCTGCAAGCCCTACGCGGGCATGAACAGTCAGCACAAGCAGATCAGAGCACAGCTTTCTTCTATGGCCCCCAAGCGAGCCGTGGCGTATATCCTATCGTTCGAGCTTCCGGCGGACGAGGCGTACTGCCTTATCGAGTGCGACGTGCGCGGGAGAAGCCGCGTTGAGGTTGCGGAGACTCTGCACGTCTCACCGGAGTACGTAAAGACGCGGCGACGCCGTGCATACGGCAAGATCGCGGACGGCATCAAAAACACATAAAGGAGAGACCTTACAAAGACCTTTTTTAGGCTCTTTGTGGGGTCTCTTTTTCGTTATCATTGAGGCAACAAAGGAGGTGCGCAAGATGTACGAACGACTTTTGGCTTGTGGGTTTACCGAGCAAATGGCGATGGACATTCTCGCGCTTTTTCCTGACCCCGACGAGCTGAGAACATACGTCTACTTTGCGGAGATGTTCCATGTATAGCTATTTCAACCCCAACCCCAACAAGCGCAACGTGTCAGACTGCACCGTGCGCGCGATCTGCAAGGCAACGGGTAAGGACTGGGGCGAGGTTTATCTTGCGCTGTGCATACAAGGATACTTAGACGGCGACCTCCCCAATGCAAACGCCTGTTGGGGTGCATATCTGCGCAAGCTCGGCTATCGGCGGCACATCGTACCGGATACGTGCCCTGACTGCTACACAGTGGCGGACTTTGCGGCGGAGCATCCGATAGGGACGTACATCCTCGCGCTGTCCGGGCACGTGGTTTGCGTGCAGGATGGTGTGATCTGGGACAGTTGGAATAGCTCAAATGAGATCGTGTTGTACTACTGGGAAACGGAGGATTAACACATGGCGTTTACACCGTACTATCAGCCGAATTACTACCAGCCGCCGATGCCGGATAACCTCATGCAAATGCGGCAGCAGCAGATGATGCAGCCCATGCCGCAGCCGGTGCAACAGAACCCAATCGCGCAGGGCGGCGTGCAGTGGGTCAGCGGGGAGCAGGAGGCCAGAGGGTATCTTATCGCGCCGAACTCTGCCGTTGCGCTGTGGGATTCCACCGCGCCGACCGTGTACCTCAAACAGGCGGACGCAAGCGGAAAGCCGACGCTCAAAATTTACGACCTCGTAGAGCGCACAGAAGCGGCTTCTGCCGCATCGCAAAAGCCGGGCGTGGAATTTGTCACCCGCGACGAATTCGACCGTCTGGCGGCGCTTGTGGGCGAAATGAAGGGCAAGAAGAAGCGCAAGGTCGAGGAGGACGAGGACGATGAATAATCCGTTTATGGCCGCGCTCGGCGGCGGGCAGATGCCGGGGCCGATGGGAGAGCTGATGCAGCTCAAGCAAAAATTCCAGCAGTTCCAAAACGGTTTTCAGGGGAACCCAAAAGAAGAAGTCAATAAACTGCTGCAATCCGGGGCTATGAGCCAGCAGGAATTAAATCAACTGCAAACGATGGCAAAGCAGTTTGAGCATTTGTTCCACTAAAAAGCAGAGGGCATTTAGCCCTCTGCATACTCCCAAATATAACCTTTGTAAGTATCCCGCTGATAATGACCGTTACAAGCCGAAGATACTGATGTCATTTTGTATTCTTCTGGCAAATCCGAAAGGCCATTATATGTTGCAACAATGACCCCGTCTTTTGTTTTCTGCAAAATTTTCCTTCGGTATTCGTTTTTCCGATGGTTTAACGGGATTTCTAATATGTCTTCGGTAGACCAGCCTTGCATAAAGCGATATTGAATTGCCCACCTACTTACGCCGAGTTTTCGACTCCATTGGGACAAAGATAGCGTTTCTCCGTTGTACGTCAAATATTGGTTTGTTCTTTTATTATTTTGCTGAGTTTCTACATCGGCCCATCTGCAATTTTCGGGGCAGTAATTTCCGTTTACATCAATTCGGTCAAGAGAGTACCCCTCCGGCTTGCCGCCGATAGAGTCTGACCATTTAACAAAATTCCAAAAATCTCTCCATTCGTTGCAAACCCGTATTCCGCGAGCACCATATTGCGGGTATCCCGGATTGTTTTTATGGTAGCATCTGCTAATCATTGATGCCCATACGCTGTGAAGAGGGTGGCCTAATGCTCGCCGACTGTCTCCTTTTTGCTTCTTAACAGAGTACTTGTATTTTTTACAGCCGCAAGATTTCAAGTAGCCGTTTTTTACATGAGTTAATCTGGTTTTCGTCTCATTGCCACATTCACATCGGCACTTGCACATATAGTACCCTTTTTCTGCATCGCGCCAAATGCTAAGGATCGTTAGTCGATTGAATTTTTGACCAATTAGTTTTTGGTGTTTCCGGGCGTAAAACCCCGTGTCTCTGTACGGCATAGCACTGTCCTTTCGTGCAGTCCTAAATTTCAGATTGCACGGAAACCGATAGGACTTTCGGCTTGTCGGGAGCTACCCTATCCGTGCATAATAATTATACTACATTTTTAACACTGATACAACATTTTCTGGCCAGAAAGTTGTAAATAAATAACTTTTGAAAGGAGTATTTTATGTCTCTTTCTGACGGTGCTCCCATGATGACTATGCCTGTCGCTCCCGCAAACAACTACAGCGGCGGCATGGGTATGTGGGGCGACAACTGGATCTGGATCATTGTTCTTTTCCTCTTCGGCTGGGGCCGAAATGGCTGGGGCGGCAATGGTAACGGCAACGGCGGCGGTGTGATGGACGGCTATGTTCTGACCTCCGATTTCGCAAGTGTTGAGCGTAAGCTCGACAGTATCGCTAATGGCATTTGCGATTCCACATTTGCCCTTAACAATACCATCAATACCGGCTTTGCGGGCGTTCAGAACACGCTTACGCAGGGCTTCGCCGGTGTTAATACCGGCATGGTCACGCAGGGCTATGAAAGCCGCCTTGCGACGCAGGGCTTGTCTGCCCAGCTTGCAAGCTGCTGCTGTGATATCCGCGAGGGTATTAGCGGTGTCAACTACAACCTTGCCACGCAGGGCTGCGACACGCGTAACCAGCTCCAGACCAACACCCGCGACATCATCGACGCGATGAATTGCGGCTTCCGCAGCATCGACCAGCGTCTGACTGCGCAGGAGCTTGCGGCGAAGGATGCCAAGATCGCCGAGCAGAGCCAGCAGCTCTTTGCTGCGCAGCTCGCAGCGTCTCAGTCCGCGCAGAACGACACGCTCAAGTCTTACGTGAGCGGTCAGCTCGCGTATTACAATCCGCGCCCCGTTCCTGCGTTCAGCGTCCCTGCTCCGTACCAGTATAGCGGCTGCTGCAACCAGTACGCGGCTTGCGGCTGCTGACAACTGCATAGCATAGCTTTTTCCCCATGCGGGGAAAATGGTCGGCCCCGTGCCGATACTGACAACAACGCGGCGGGGCAATAGCCCTGCCGCTGTATTTTAACCGGGTCGATTTCGACCCCTTTAGAAAGGACTGATTATTTTGGCAGAATACACATCTTCGGCGATTCAGACGGTCGCTGCCGGTCAGAATGTCCCTCTGACCGAAACGGCGGTCAACAGCAAGCCGTGTATCGTTCACCGCGCCGGTGCCGGATTGGTAACTTTGCGCGGGCTAACGAGCCAGAATCGCGCACTATACAAAGTGTCCTACGGCGGCAACATCGCTATCCCTGACGGGGGCACGGTCGAAGCCATTACGGCGGCACTTGCTGTCAACGGCGAGGCACTTAACAGCGCAACTGCTACCGTTACCCCTGCGGCAGTAGAAAACTATTTCAACGTGTATGTCAGCGCGCAGATTTGCGTCCCGAAGGGATGCTGCGTGACTGTCGCGATGAAGAACACAAGCACTCAGGCCGTGAATTTTGCTAACAGCAATCTCACGGTAGAGCGAATCGCGTGAAAGGAGAATGGACATGAGCAAGAAAGCAATGTACGAACTGCGCAATATGCTGTGCGACGAACTCAACGAACTGGCCCGCAAGGGTGAGCTTGGCGCGGGCGACCTTGAAATTGCGCACAAGTTGACCGACACCATCAAGAACATCGATAAGATTGAGATGATGGAGGATGACAACTACTCTGGCGGCGGCGACTGGGAAGCCGATATGCGCGGCACTTATGGCCGCAATGTGTCGATGCGCAACCGTCATCGTGATTCTCGCGGCAGATACAGCCGCAGCGCTGATCTGCGCGAGCAGCTTAACGACATGATGCGCGACACCGACGATGACCGCATCAAGGACGCGCTGCGTCGCGTGATGAACCTCGTGGAGGGCTAAAGGGGGTGCGCCCCTATGGTCGATGAGAACGAGGTCAAGCGCTGGATAGCGCGCCTTGAAACTGAGGAATCGAGCTGGACGAATTATGAGCGCCTTGCCGTGCTGTATGCCATCCGCGACCAGATGAGCGGCGAGCGAGAGAGGACTTTGCCGATGGCATACTCCGCAGCACCCGCGCCGGTCAGCGTTGAGACATACGGCGACAGCGATTTTCTGCGCGCCGTGTCGAAAGTCTCGCAGGAAAAGGCGTGGGGCATTATGGACGAGCTGATGGACAGCTTGAAGATCGTAAATGAGCGCGTCTATAATGGCGTCATGCGCAAACTCGAAAAATAAATTGCAGATGAAATTGCGGATGAGTATCAAAAAACCTTGCAATATCAATGCTTTTTACGATTTGGTTGTGGGTTCAACTCCCGCCGCCTCCACCAATGAAAAAACCTCGCAGTCTCAATGGCTGCGGGGTTTTTCTTGTATTTGCAAGGGTTTTCTGGCTTTTCTATTTACGCGTTACTTGCGATATTTGCAAGTTGGCATCGGTGAAAACAGCGTTTTTGCAGATGAATTACAGATGAAATTACAGATGAAATTCGGATTCAAAAAAGCCGTCAACGGCATCCGCCACTGCTACGGCTTTATCATCCATTGTGTGCTGATATACGTTTTTGAGCATGTTGTTTGTGGAGTGCCCCATGCGCTCCATTGCGTATTTATCGGGGACATTGAGCCTGAGCATGACCGATGCGTTTACATGGCGCAGGTCGTGGAAGCGAAATGGCGGAATTCCACAGCGGGCGCACGCGCGTTGCAGATGCTTATACAGCACGTTCCTGGTCGCGTGGACAATAAACTCATCTGTGCGTGGCGTTGCGTCGATCAGGCCCATAATATACGGCGGCACTTTTAGTTTTCTGTTGCCGCTATATGTCTTTGGCTGTTTGAGCTGCGGGCCGTCCTCACCGTCTACCATTGCTTGCTTGATCGTCAGGATATCTCCGTCAAGGCAATCCCATGTCAGGCCTCTGATCTCCGATGTGCGGAGACCGAGCCAGACAGCCAGAAGAAAAGGCAATTCAAAGGCTGTGCCCTTACAGTCCTCGTGCAGGGTTCTGATTTCTTCCATAGTAGGGATTTTGATTTTAGGCGCTTCTTTTTGCGGCAAGGATACGTGAAACACCTTATCCGGGCATTCCTCCGCCATCGCCGCAGTAAACAAGCCGTAAGCATTGCGGACGTACTTCGGGGACTTTTCCCGTGCCATCTTATTCACGGCACGCTGCACACGATCCTGCGTCAGTGTGGAGCACTTAACGCTCATCAGTTCCGGGAAGATTACTTTGCGCAGTTTTCTGTATCCGTTGACGGTGGAGGGGGAGAGTATCGCGTCTTTACTGTCAATGTATCGGTCGATGGCATCGCCCACCGTTCGCTCGGACGCGCGCGCTGCAGTCTTTGCGCCGGACTTTAACGCGGCAGCTTCGTTTTCCGCCTTCCGCTTGGTAGGCGCTGTGACAGACACGCGCTTCCCGTCTACCATGACGCTGACATTCCAGTTGCCGGACGGCAGCAGTTTTGCCTTTGGTATTTTCATTATATTCCCCTCCAAAACCCGACATCCATACACTGCAAATCGACATAAATGCACCAAGCCAGCAACACAATGAGAATAATAAACATTGTTAAGATGACGTGATTGCGAATACGGATGCCTTTTTCCATTAATTCCATTGCATAGTTCTGCGTGTCGATGGGCTCTTTCTTATTTGACAGGCGTTTTTCGAGTCCTTCGTTCTCGGCTTGCAGCGCCGCCTCTGTGGTTGTGAGCTGTTCGGAAATCCCGAACAGCTTGTCCAGCGACACGCCGAGCGCCTTACAGATCATCGCGGCAGTATAAAGCGATGGAGACTTAGAGTTTTGCGAGAAAAAGTTCTGGATTGTGTTCAGCGGCAAGCCGGATTCTTCTGCTATTTCCGGGTATGTCTTTTTTAGTGCCTTTTTGCGTTCTTTTAACACGTCTTTAATATCCATTTCACATTATCCTAACTCTCATCAAATTTAACTCGGTCAAGCGCTGTCGAACGCTGTCGAGTTGGAAATTTCGGGGGTTGAACGGGCAAGTAAGACGGGCTACGGTTAAGCCATGCAGCGGCGACCGCTCCCCGCTGGCTGCAAAAAGGCCCCGCCGTTTGTTGCAGAGGGCGGCGGGGCCTAAATTATGTAGTAAGCATCCAGAACGCCCTATATCTTGCGGTTGCAAAAATCGAACAGAAATGCTATATTAGTCGTGTGATAGAACACCTGTTTTATAGCATGAATTTGAACGGAGGATGGAACGGATGAATGAACAGGTACATACAAGCGCCAGCCCTATCCATGACACAATGGATTCTGAATTTATGAGACTGCTGTCAGAACTTTCGCACGAAGAAAAGTTAGAGCTGCTGACTATGTGGAAGGAGCGTAAAAATGTTTGTATCTGAAAAAGATTTCTCCGAATCAATGGGGGAGATCATGCGCGAGCTGCGTAACATCAAATACAGGATGCAGGACGAAACCCCTGTTACTTGCTCCTGCGATGTGTGCGAGCATGCGGCGGTCACGGTCAATTCGTCCGGCGTTTGCGTTGTCGTTTGCAAAAAGAAGATGCAGGCGCAGTGCGGGGATTTTACCCCCAGAGAAATGACGCAATCCACTCAATAAATTCGGAAAGCAGCGCGCCGGAAAGGCCCGATATCAGGGCTATCTTCCAGTCGTGCATTCTTGCGTCAGATTCCTCTTTATCTTTCTGGCTGATATACGCCAGGAAATCGACACCTTTATCTGACTTCCTAACGAGATATGCCGCACCACTTTTGATCTTTGGTGCATTTGCATTACCGCTAATTGTAATATAAGCAAGCCCGTAATGCTGCAATCTTTCTGCGGGGCCGAAACTTTCATCTGTGGCATATTCTGGCTTCGTTACAATGCGAGAAAGCAAGTCTTTTTCGTCTTTATTAAGACTGATATGCTCAAATGGTATATTGACAGATACGTTCATTTCGCCTTCCTGCCTTTGATAAAATGAGCGTATTCGAGGATTGCCTTCCTATCGTCAAGATCAGAAGAATCCCAAATCTCCCTCAACTCTATATCCAGTGCATCCTCGCCCTCGGCCATCTGGTCGGGGGCTTTTTCTTTTGCCCGCTCGGCCTCGACCAGTTCGTCCCCCATCAGCTCGGCAACAGTGACATGGAAGTAGCTGGCAACCTTTAATATTGTAGAATCTCGCGGAATTGCCCCGTGCTTCCATCTCGTAACCGAAGGTTTCCCGATGTTTAATTCAATAGCTACAGCAGACGGAGATTTCCCGATACTGTTACATAGTTTCAAATAATTTTCGTAAAACGCCACAATATAGGCTCCTCGATTTATGGAATTTGCCGAAAGTTTCTTTTGTTATCACTCGCGCCTTGACAGTTTCGTTTGTTAACGTTATAATGAGCTTGTGAGTTGCAAAAAGGTAACACAAAACCAGACCCCGACGGGTTCTCCGTCCGTGTCAAGCGTTTATGTGGTTCAGCTATCTGCATAATAGCACGGTTAGTTAACTTATGCAACCCAAAATTTGACTGCGGCGGGGAAAAAGTAACCGCCCCGATGCGTGAACATCGGAGCGGCTGCGGGGGAAAAGTGTTCATGATGGGTTCATCTTTTCTCCTCCACGCTAACCTACTTTCGCCGGTTAGCTAAGGCGATGGCGGCAAGAGAACGAACTTCCTTGTCTTCGTGGTGCATCAACTTGCCAGCAAGTGACGCAAGCTTGGACGAGGTATGAGCTGCATTTCTCATGCAATCACCTCCTTTGTAAGGAGATATCCCCGCAAAGGTAGTATAACAGATTTTCTCCACCGCAGTCAACAAAATTAACAAAAGAAAAGGGGGAATGACATTGCTCGAAGCATGGACGGGCCGAGCGGTCGGAAAGATGCACAATAACCGCATTTCGTTCGAAGAGGTCGCTGGCGAGATGGGCGTCACGAGGGCTTACATCAGCATGATCTTGAACGGTAAGCGCAAGCCGCCTGATGCGCGAAAGCGAGTAGAGAGCGCAATCGACGCGATCATCGAGCGCCGCGCCGAGAGTAAGGAGGGCGCATGAAGCGCCCGAGAATAGGAGTGAAAAGATGAAAGAAATTAAAGTGAAACTGACATTTACCGAGCCGATTCTCGGGACAAGCCCCGCAAGCCCTGATGTTTACCGCGAATTTATCGGTAGTAAATCCCCCGACGCCTTAAGCGTAGAAGACGAAGTTGCGGCGCTCGGCGCTGATGCGGTGGCAGAGAAGTCTATGACTGTGTTTCCACGTCTGGATGACGGAACACCGTTTCTGTACGACTACCAGATCAAGGGTTTTTTCAAAGACACCTGCGGCGGCTTGCGCAAGGTCAAGGGGACTGCGAGCGAGAAAATCAAGGCTTACAAGAAGGAAATTGATAAGCTGATTTTTCCCGAACCGCGTACCATTCCGCTGATGTTTACCGGCCCTGTCGGTGAGTGCCAGCGACCGTTGAGAGCGCAGACCGCACAGGGCGAACGAGTGAGCCTTGCTATGAGCGAGGAAATCCCCGCGGGCGCTACGTGCGAGTTTACTGTTGTTTGCCTGTGCGACGACCACGAAAAGGCCGTGCGCGAATGGCTGGACTACGGACGATTCTCCGGCATCGGTCAGTGGAGAAACAGTGGGAAAGGACGCTTCCGCTGGGAGGAAATCGAATAGCGCGATGGAGCTGCGATGATGATCTCCGCGTCGCGTTGCGATGGTAAAGCTCCGCTTCGCATGGTGCGGCAAAGGAATTGCCCGGCGCCGATGCGCGCGGCGCAGCAAAGGAAGTGCATAGTGGCGATAGGCGTTGGAAACGCGACGAACAGTGACGAAACGAAAGAAAAGGCCCTGTCCGGTCTGGTACACCGAACAGGGCAGCGGAACGAATCTCACCACAAGATATTGTGTTCCTGCGGCTATTATACCGCAGAAGAAAGGAAAAGGCAAGATGCTAAAGCCACAACAGTTAACGCGACGGCGAAATGACTTTGAGCGAGCCGTGCGCGGCGCGATGGGACGAGCGTTGATTCGCACCGGTAAGGAGCTTGGCGAGGAAATCGGCCTATCGGAAACGCAAATATGTAACAGAATGGCGGGGCGTTCCCGCTGGACGTTAGAAGAAATCTGGGAGCTTGACCGAGTTTTGCAACTCACCGATGCGGAAAAGCTCATGCTGATCGGAGGCACGAAATGATCGACACGTTGATTTTCGGTGGCATCGCCGCTGCGGTGATCGCGCTCAACGGCTGCGACTTTACAACTTCCATCGCCGTCATCGGTGCGTGCGCGGCGTGCAAGGTGCTGTATGATCTGCTCCCGTATCTCGACAGGGGGTATCGCAAATGAGAAAGAACGACAGACGGACGCGCGAGCAACGCAAGGCCGATGAATCAGCGATGTTTGCGGCTGGATGCTTTGGCGCGGTGATGATCCTCTTAGCCGTGGCGCTGCTGCTGACCGGGGCTGACGCGAAAGACGCGGAAGCGCCGGAAGAGACTTCCGCTGAAGCGTATGACCCCGCGTGGGACAAGCCAGCGACGGAATACGCGTACTGCGACGACGTGTTTCTCGGCGAGTTTACGGCTACCGCATATTGCGCGTGTGTGTCCTGTTGCGGCAAGGATGACGGCATCACCGCGACCGGAACGAAAGCGACTGAGGGGCGCACAATCGCAGTTGACCCCGATATCATCCCTTATGGCTCGCGCGTGCTGCTGATCTGGCCTGACGGCACGCAGCACAGTTACACCGCAGAAGATTGTGGCGGCAGCATCAACGGCAACCGCTTAGACGTGTACTTTGACAGCCATGAGGCGGCGCGTCAGTTTGGCGTGCAAAGCGTGATGGCGTATTTGGAGGCAAGCCATGACTGATGATGCTAAGACCGTTATCAACCTATTAGGCTTTGGACGGAAGAACGCATTATCCCGCGCGTCGCTGGCAGCGATGACGGACATGACGGATCGCAAGGTTCGCAGGGCAATCGAAAGCGCGCGGCGCGACGGTCTCATCATCATTTCTGCCGAGGATGGAAGCGGCTACTACTTTTCAAACGATTTGGACGAGATCGAGCGACAATACCGCATTGACCATGCTCGAGCGATGGCGCTGCTGTACCGGCTGAAAACCATGCGCAAGATGCTACGGAAAGCGGGGCGCGTGTGATGTGGCGTTGCGAATGGTGCGGCGCGGAGTTTGACGACCCTGTTGCTCTGCGGCACCTTGAAGCACTTGATAATGACCGTGGTTTAGAAGTGCAGACATTAAAACTTTGCCCTTACTGCGGTGACGACAACATTACGGAGGTAAAAGATGAACCTTTATCAGATTGATTCCGCACTCGCTGAGTGCGTAGACACCGAGACCGGTGAAATCCTTGACGTTGAGAAACTGATGGCGCTGAACATGGAGCGCGAGAAGAAGATCGAGAACATCGCGCTTTGGATTAAAAACGATCTTGCGGAAGCAAAGGCTATCCGTGAAGAAGAGAAGACACTCGCGGCGCGCCGTCAGTCTTTGGAACGGTCAGCGGACAGCAAGAAAAACTATCTCGATTCTGCACTCAACGGTGAGAAGTTTTCGACCCCACGATGCTCTATCAGCTATCGCAAGACTACAAGCGTTGAAGTCTCTGACATGGGCGCTGTTGTGGCGTGGATGCTTGCCAATGGTCACGACGGCGAGGTTACATACAATGCCCCCACGGTGAGCAAGACTGACCTTGCCCCGCTGCTGAAAAACGGCGCTCAAATCGACGGCGCAACGCTCGTACAGGGTTTGAGCATGGGGGTGAAGTGATGGGCATTTACGAAAAGCTCTCCGCAATTCAGCAGGAGCTAAAAGCCCCGAAAGGGCAATATAACAGCTTTGGCAAGTACAAATATCGTAGCTGCGAAGACATTCTTGAGGCGGTAAAGCCCATTTGTGCCAAGCATAAAACCACGCTGGTTTTGCTTGACAGCATCAGCGAGGTAAACGGTAGGTTCTACGTTACCGCGCAGGCGCAGCTCCACGACTGTGAGAGTGACAACGCCGTAACGGCTACCGCTTATGCCCGAGAGCCGGAGAAAAAGACCGGCATGGACGAAAGCCAAATCACAGGAACGGCGTCCAGTTACGCCCGCAAGTATGCGTTGAATGGCCTGTTTTGTATTGACGATACAAAGGATGCTGACACCGATGAGTACAAGCAGCAGGAGCAGAAAACGAGACTGAACAAGACCGCTGAAAAACCTGTCTGCAAGGATTGCGGCAAATCCATTTACCCCATGCAGCACGGCGGCAAGATGTATTCCGCTGCCGAGATCGCCGAGAATGCGAAGAAAACTTACGGCGAGCCGCTTTGCTGGGGCTGCATGATGGCGAGGAGAAAAGCGAATGAAAGCCCGTCTGCATGATTTGTCTTTTGCGCGCGATGGTGGGTATTTGCTCACCATCGCCACACGGGAGAATGTCGGTGCGCTGTTTGATGATTTGCGAGAGGTTGACGTCGACGTAACGGTCAAGAAACACCGAGAACGCCGAAGCCTCGATGCGAACGCTTATGCGTGGGTATTGATGGATAAACTCGCAGAGGCTACAGCGGTTCCCAAGAGCGACGTTTACCGCCGAGAGGTAAAGGATGTCGGCGGCAATACGGAGACTGTCTGTGTGCGCGAAATCGCCGTGCAGAAGCTGTGCGAAGGATGGCAGAAAAACGGCATCGGCTGGCAAACGGATGTTATGAGCAGCAAGATTGACGGGTGCAAAAACGTCGTGCTGTATTACGGCTCATCTACCTTTGACACTAAGCAAATGTCACGCCTTATCGATAACATTGTGCAGGATTGCAAGGCGCTTGGCATTGAGACGCTTACCCCGCAGCAGCTTGACGCGTTGAAGGAGGAGTGGGGACGATGAGCAAGAGCATCATGCAGGACAAGCGAGAGTGCTACATCACAGGCGAGACCGAGAAGATCGTTAAGCATCATATTTTTGGCGGTGGTCGCCGTCAGCTTTCCGAGCAATGGGGCTGCTGGATTTATCTCCGCCCTGATTGGCATAATATGGCCGACTACGGAGTGCACGGCTCAAAGGGGCATACGCTTGACCTTCGGCTGAAACAAGTATGTCAGAAACGCTTTGAAGAGCTGCACGGGCACGAGAAATTTATGGAAGTATTCAAGAAAAATTATTTGGAGGACGAAGATGCTGAATAAATCAATCGTTATGGGTCGCTTGACCCGCGATCCTGAGTTACGCCGCACGCAGAGCGGCACGGCGGTCACATCGTTTACTGTGGCGTGTGATCGAGATTTCAAAGACCGCAACAGCGGCGAGAAAGCCACCGACTTTATCGATGTTGTGGCGTGGCGTCAGACCGCAGAGTTTGCTTGCAACTACTTTGCCAAAGGCCGCATGGCTATTGTTGAGGGTCGTTTGCAGATTCGCGACTGGAAAGACAAGGACGGCAACAACCGCCGCAGCGCTGAGATCATCGCCGACAACATCTACTTTGGCGACAGCAAGAAAGACAACGAGCCTCGATACGAAAATGCCTCTCAGGAGTATGCCGAAGTAAATGACGAGGCTGGCGAGCTTCCGTTCTAAGGCGGCGCTTAAATGGCTGAGAGCAAAGAGTACGTCAAGCTCTGGCTGAGCTACGAAGATTATTTCCGCGAATACGATGATGAATCAATCGGAACGATTGTTCGGGCAATGCTTGCATACCGAAAGGGCAGAGAGCATCCGCAGTTTGACGGCCCCGAGAGATTCATTTGGCCTGCAATTCAGCGGGATATTGACGAATCCATAAAAGCACAGGAAGCCGCCGCTGACGCTTACAGAGAGAACGGTAAAAAGGGCGGGAGACCTCCAAAAGCTGTAGGTTTTTTGGAAACCAAAGAAAACCAAAAAAACCAAAGCGGTTTTTTGGAAACCAAAAAAACCTATGGACAAGGACAAGGACAAGGACAAGGACATAGTCAAGGACATATACCCCCTAAATCCCCCTCAAAGGGGGACGCGTTTGAGCGCTTCTGGTCAGTTTACCCGCGAAAGGTCGGGAAACAGTCTGCTAAGAGAGCTTTCGAGAAGGTCAAAGTGCCGCTCGAAACACTTGTGACCGCGGTTGAGCGGCAGAAGTGCAGCGCCCAATGGACGAGAGACAACGGGCAGCATATCCCTCATCCGACCACATGGCTGAATCAGGGCCGGTGGGACGATGAGCTCCCAGAGGACGAGGGCGGGCATCGCCGCAGCGGTTCATTTGCTGGCGGTGATGTGTTCGCCGAACTGCTGGAAGAGGAGAAAAACCGTGGAAAGAGCTGATGTAATTAGCCTTTTGGGGCGATTGAAGCAGGCCTATCCGCAGGCTTACGCCAAGATGACCCGCGCAGAAGCGGAGGAAATGGTCTCCCTCTGGATGGACATGCTTGGCGGTGAAGACCCAGCCGAGGCAAAGGACGCAGTAAATGCGCTGATCGCCGAGGACACAAAGGGCTTTCCGCCGAAGGTCGGCCAAGTGCTGGCGAAGATCAGGGGAACGGTCTCCCCGCACGTTTCGGTCGCATGGATGAAGCCTTACATCGAGCAGCTTGCCGAACAGGAAGCATTTATGCCGAGCGTTTCGCGCTACGCGAGGGAACACGGGCTGACGTGGGAGGCGGCTGCTGCCGAAATGGCGGGCGGTGCGCCATGAGCGGGTATCGCGGGGGTATTTTCAAGTGCCCGTATTATTCGCGGGACTACCGCGAATATCTCAACTGCGAGGGCGCGAAGCTCACGTTGCCGAAGGAAGAGCTGGACGAATACACGCGGCGCTACTGCGCCAGCGAAGAATGGCGGCGCTGCTCCATTGCGCGGGCGCTGACGCTGCACTATGAAAGGACGGAAAAGCTATGAGCGAAAGAAACAGGGATAAAGTCAAGAAGCTCGAGCATGAGCTCGGCAGATATCAGAAAAAAGTCGGCGACTTGATGAAACTGAACGCGCAGCTCTCGCGCCGCGCCGAGGGCGTGGCTGAGATCAGTATGGCGACGGATGCGCTGCTGGCGCAGGTGGCGCTTACATACGGCGAAGACGTGATCGATGAAGACACGGGCCTGCCTATCGGGATGCGCCTGACGCTGCCGAAATTCGACGTGCGGGAGACGTACCGGCGGTACGAAGTTCACGCCAGAAGGGACGGCGAATCGTACGTCATCGGCGTCGGTTTTCGCAACGACCCTGCGGACGGTAAGCGAGAGACCGCTGGAAATGCCGCTGGGAGCGCGCAGGAGTGCTCGGAAGATGGAAAACGTGAAATTACACCCCCAGTGGATGAAAACGCGCAGAGCACGTCTCAGGGCGGTTTACGGGAGTCAAACGATGGCTCTGACGTCGGCTGACCTCGCGCGGCTCGGGCCGCAGGCGCAGAAACAGGTGCTCGATAAGCTGGCAGGCGCGCAGAAGCCGAAGAAGAGCAAGTACGGGAATCGCAAAGTCGTGTGTGACGGAATCAAGTTTGATTCCGAGCGCGAGGCGGCGCGATTCGGAGAGCTGAAAGTGCTGCGTGCGATGGGCAAGATTCGAAATTTGCGGCTGCAAGCAAATTTCACGCTCGTCGAGGGCTACACGACCATCGAGGGCGAACGTATCAAGCCGATGGTCTACCGTGCGGATTTTACTTACGAGCGAGCGACAGAGCCGGACTGCAACGGGACAATATATTGGTTGCCAGTGGTTGAGGACGTGAAGGGATATAGAGACCCAAGTAGTGCTGCATACAAAGTGTTTTCTATGAAAGCAAAACTGTTTAAGAGCAAGTTCGGCTATGACATTGTTGAAGTATAAGGGGGACGAATTGTGAAGCAGACTACGTGCGAATATTGCGGGGCAAGCATTGAATATAGGTATGAAAGTAAAAAACCGCGGTTTTGTAGTCATTTATGCGCGAACAGATTTAACAAGTTAGGGAAGAAAACAGCAAAAATGATCGAATATACTTGCGCTACTTGTGGCAGAAAGTTTGAGGTAAGAGCAAGCGACCATCGCGTTAAAACCGGGGCAGTAAAATATTGTTCGAAAGAATGCGGGTATATCGGGGCGCAAACAGGGAGCGTTTTGAAATGTAAATATTGCGGAAAAGACTTTTACACAACGAGGAACGAATTTTGCAGCCCGCATTGCGCATCCGAGTACAGACATGAGCACGCAAACAAAAAAACTTATTTTGAGAACGGTTACGTAATCCACCATGTTAGGGGATACAACAAACGTGGAAACGCCAAAGAGCACAGGCTCATAGCGGAGGAAATATTAGGGCGGCCCCTTAATGCGGATGAAGTCGTGCATCATATCAATGGGGACAAATCCGATAACAGAAAAGAGAATCTGAAAGTGATGACGAGGGGCGAGCATAGCAGATTGCACAGAGAAATGGAGATTGAAAACGGAGTTATGCTGTTTGGCAGGGGGAAGGCTCGTTCGCAAGGTGTAAGCGGGTGAGGAGGTGTAACATGGCAGCATTTGAACATTGCCACAGTTGCAAGCCTCCTGTACGGCACGTGGGCTGTCACAGCAAATGCCCGCACTATCAGGCGGACATCGACCGCTATTATGCGGCGAAGGCCGAGGAAGCGCGGCAGCTGCAGGAAAAGGACGATTATTTGGGCGCACGCAAATTCAAGACGCGGCGCATGCAGGACTTGAAAAAATAAAAGGGAGCGAAAAGATGATTACAGCATTGGAATTAGGACATCGCATTCGCGATTTGCGAAAAAAGAAAGGGCTGTCACAGCTCGATTTCAGCGCCGATATCGGCATCGCCACAACGAGCCTTACGCAGTGGGAGACCGGCCTGAGATATCCCACGTTAGAGCTGCTCGACCGGTGCGCAAAGGGCATCGGCGTGACGATGAGTACGCTGCTGCTCGAGGAAGGCATGCCGAACGGCATTCCGACCGAGCACGAGATCGGTAAGCGCATTTCGGCATGGCGTAAGCTGCGCAAAATGACCTTGCAAAACCTCGCGG
>ERZ808270.686-NODE-686-length-17901-cov-4.824835_pt1 | contig 17901 bp, 16 predicted proteins | sample MGYA00521082_ERZ808270 | MGnify/ENA primary metagenome ERZ808270 (study PRJEB31516, sample SAMN03275594) | gut metagenome | biome: mammalia-associated habitat; material: feces | host: Papio cynocephalus | place: Kenya | collected 2012-07-27 ... | reverse complement strand
AGGATGGTCAGCAGGAGTTGCAGAAGAAGAGCAGCGAGCTCATGCAGCCTATCGTTGCCAAGGTAAAGGCAGCCATCGACGCTGTGGGCAAGGCTGGTAACTATACATACATCTTCGAGGAAGGTGCTGCTGTGTATGCTGGTTCTAACGTTGTTGACGTGACCAAGGAAGTACAGGCTAAGATTAAGTAATTCCTTTTCAGCGAACATAAATGGAGGGCAGGCACAAGTGCTTGCCCTTGTTTCTCTATAATAGTGATTTAGGATACGCGCGTACCTTATATTTATTAATGCCGTAAATTTCTTATGATGACAAAGAAACTCCTTCTTATGGCTTTGGCTTTGATGCCAATGGTAACTTGGGCACAACAGGGGAAACCTGTTGAGCAGAAAGTTGAGCAATCGGCTCAGACACCTACATTGCGTTTTGGCTATTTCAGCTTCAATGATGTTTTTCATACCATGCCTGGTTATACGATAGCCAAGCATCATATGGACGACCTGCGATTGAAGTATGATGCCGAGACCAAGCGCTCGGAGGACGAATTCAACAGCAAGTACGAGGAGTTCTTGGATGGTCAGCGAAACTTTGCGCCATCTATCTTGGAGAAGCGTCAGGCGGAACTCCGAGAACTGATGACCAAGAACATGGCTTTCAAGGCTGAGGCGGAACGACTGTTGAAACAGGCAGAGGAAGAGGCATACGCTCCTTTGAAAAAGCAAATCAATGAGGTCTTGCGTAAGATTGGCAAGTCGAAGGGCTTTGCTTTCATCATGAATGTTGACAACAATACGCTTCCATACGTCGATGCTGCGATGGGAGAGGATATTACAGAACTTATCAAGGAGAACTTAAAATGATGTTGCCTACTAATCCCGGTCCTATCGGAATCTTTGATTCAGGCTATGGCGGCTTGACGATTCTGCATGGTCTTCGCCAGTTGTTGCCTCAGTACGACTATATGTACTTGGGCGACAATGCACGTGCCCCATACGGTTCTCGTTCCTTCGAGGTCGTGTATAAGTTTACTCGCCAAGCTGTGCTGAAACTCTTCTCGATGGGATGCCATCTTGTCATCTTGGGTTGTAACACCGCCTCGGCGAAAGCCTTGCGCTCCATCCAACAGCGTGATATTCCCGAACTCGATCCAACACGCCGGGTGCTAGGTATCATCCGTCCTACCGCCGAGGTCATCGGAAACATCACAAAGAGCAATCACGTGGGGTTGCTTGCTACTGAGGGTACGATCAAGAGTCAGAGCTATGACTTGGAAATCGCCAAGTTGTGGCCTGAGGTGAAAGTGAGCGGAGTGGCTTGCCCTCTTTGGGCTGCCATTGTGGAGGCCAATGAGGCGGATAGCCCGGGTGCTGATTATTTCGTCAAGAAGCGCATCGACCAACTGATGCGAAAGGATGCCGACATAGATACGATTATCTTGGGTTGCACACATTATCCACTGTTGATGAACAGCATTGTGAAAAACCTGCCAGACGGTGTGCGGGTGGTGCCACAGGGAATGTATGTCGCTGATAGCTTGAAACAGTATCTGAAGCGTCATCAAGACGTGGAGAAGATGATAACCAAGAAAGGTACTTGCCAGTATCTTACTACTGAAAGCGAGGAAAAGTTCAAGGAGTCTGCCCAAATCTTCCTGCATGAGAAAGTGGAAGTCAAGCATGTCGATCTTGAATAGTGTTTAGTGAATAATGTTTAACGTTTAGTTGCTCCTATGAGCAACTTTATCTGATTTTTTTGATTATGCAAGAAACAAGACAAAACCGTATATCTAGACTTCTCCAAAAGGAGTTGAGTCTTATTTTCCAGTCACAAACCCGAATGATGCATGGTGTCATGGTCAGTGTGACTAAGGTGAGAATCAGTCCAGATCTCAGCATCTGTACTGCCTACCTGAGTGTCTTCCCTTCTGAGAAGGGAGAGGAGATCTTGAAGAATATCACAGCCAATGAGAAGACCATTCGCTATGACTTGGGCAAGAAGGTGAGAAACCAGTTGCGTATCATCCCTGAGCTTCGTTTCTTCCTCGATGATAGCTTGGACTATCTTGAGCGAATCGACGAACTCTTGAAAAAGTAAAAAAGTAAAAAAGGTAAAAAAGCAAAAAGGCTTTTAAATGTAAAAAGTAAAAAGAGGAGATTGGACAGATGAATTTTCCTTTTTTCATAGCTCGTAGGTATCTCTTTTCCAAGAAAAGTACTCATGCCATCAACATCATCAGTGCCATCTCGGCGATAGGTGTGGCGGTGGCTACGATGGCATTGGTCATTGTGCTGAGTGTCTTCAATGGATTCCACGACTTGGTGGCTACTTTGTTCACGAGTTTCGACCCGCAGATTGAAGTCGTGCCTACTATGGGCAAGACTGCACCTTGCGATGACCCTATCTTGACCAAGATACGTCAGTTGCCGGAGGTGGACGTGGCGACGGAGAGCGTTGAAGACCAGGCGTTGGCTGTCTATCAAGACCGCCAGGCGATGGTGATGATCAAGGGTGTGGACGATAACTTCACGGAACTTTCCCATATCAATGATATCCTCTATGGGGATGGAGCATTCTCTTTGCATGCAGCCAACTTGGAGTATGGTACGCTGGGCATTCGCTTGGCGCAGACTTTGGGTGTCGGTGCGCAGTGGGAAGGTTTTCTGAAAATCTATGCGCCGGCGAAAGAAGGGCAATTGGATATGTCGAACCCAGGCGAAGGCTTTGTGGTTGATTCACTCAACAGCCCGGGTGTCCTTTTCTCCGTGAAACAAGCTCGATATGACAAGAACTACATCTTGACTTCCATAGCTTTTGCTCGCAATCTCTTCGGTCAGCAAGGTATGCTCTCCTCTCTAGAACTGAGACTGAAGGATGGCAGCGACCTGGATGCCGTGAAAAAGGAGATGCAGCAGATAGCTGGCGACAAGTATAAGGTGTTGGATAGATTTGAACAGCAGGAAGATACCTTCAAGATTATGTCGATAGAGAAGATGATCGCTTATATCTTCCTGACCTTTATCTTGGTGGTGGCGTGTTTCAACATCATAGGTTCGCTCTCCATGTTGATAATCGACAAGAAGGACGATGTGGTGACACTCCGCAATCTGGGTGCTAGCGACAAGCAGATAGCTCGCGTCTTCCTTTTCGAGGGAAGGATGATTTCTGCCATTGGTGCTATCATCGGTATTGGCATAGGATTGCTCCTTTGTTTGTTGCAACAGGAGTATGGCTTTGTCAAACTGGGTGGCTCCGAAGGCTCGTTTATCGTCGATGCTTATCCCGTGAGCGTCCATTACACGGATGTACTACTCATCTTTGTCACGGTGTTGGCTGTGGGCTGGTTGTCCGTATGGTACCCTGTGAGATATTTGAGCAAGAGACTAATAGGATAAGTCCTGGGGACTTGTAATAGATAGCAAATAAGATTCGTGATAGATTGAAAAGAGAGATGGCTTGACCCTTATCGTTTTCTGATAAGAGTCAAGCCATCTCTTAATGGTAGAATGACCACTTCCACACGATGATCTTGTGCGATGAAGTCATTGAACTTGCGGATGCCCTGTGTCTGATGTTCACGGTCGTAAGTCGGGTCGATGACGTGCCCATCCCAAAGCGTGTTGTCGGCTAGAATGTAGCCTCCAGGATTGAGTATGCCCAATACCATCTCGTAGGTCTCCAGATAGGTGCGCTTGTCGCCATCGACAAATGCCATGTCGAACATGACTCCTAGCTTCGGGGCTTCTACGTTGGCGTCGCCTATGCGGAAATCAATCTTGTCGGCAACCGCCGAACCTTCTATCCATGGACGGGTGAAGTCTTCCATCTCGTCATTGATCTCAAACGTGTAGAGCTTGCCGCCTTCCCGCAAACCTTCTGCCAGGCAGATGGCGCTATAGCCGCTGAAGGTACCCACTTCTAAAATGTTCTTAGGGCGAATCATCTCGACTAGCATCTTCAAGAGCCTTCCCTGTATATGTCCACTTGCCATGCGCCCATGAATCGTATGGATGTTGGTGGCACGGTAGAGGCGGTAGAGATAGTCACCTTCTGGCTCGATGTGCTGGCAGATGTATCTGTCTATGTTTTCTGTCTCGGTCATAAAAGTTAGGAGTTAGAAGTTAGGAGTTGGAAGTAGCTCCTTTCTGTGCAAGGATGCCGGCGATGGCGAGGTCGTAAGACGCTAGGCCGAAGCCGCAGATGACACCGAGGCAAGCGCATGAGATGTATGAATGATGACGGAACTCCTCTCGCTTGTGTACATTGGAGATATGGACTTCCACGCAAGGACATTTCAAGCTGCGGATGCAGTCTTGCAAGGCGATGCTGGTATGGGTGTAAGCCCCGGCGTTGAGAACTACGCCATCATAAGAGAAGCCGACTTCCTGCAACTTGTTGATGAGCTCGCCCTCGATGTTGCTCTGATAATATTCGATTTCTATATCAGGATATTTTGCCTTCAGTTTGGGTAAGTAACTTTCAAAGGAGTTGCTGCCGTAGATACCTGGTTCACGAACCCCGAGGAGGTTCAGGTTAGGGCCATTGATGATTTGAATCTTCATAATACTTGATATTTTATTTGTTTATGAATATTTTTTTGTAACTTTGCAGTGGAAAGCATAGCCTATGTCCTCCTGATAACAGGAAGGGGCTTTTGCTTCCTAGATGCAAAGGTAATAATAAAAATGGAAACAAGCAAGAAAACAGGCAGTAATATTGTCAAGAACTATGTGAGATACCTCAAATTGGAGCGTAACTATTCGCAAAACACCTTGGAGGCATACCAGCACGACTTGCGTTATCTGCTGGATTTCGTCAAGTCGAAGGATATGTCGGTGCTTGATGTGAAGTTGGAGGATTTGGAAGAGTTCTCCGCCAACTTGCATGACAAGCAGATGGGGGCGCGTTCCCAGGCTCGCATCCTGAGTGGCGTGCGCTCGTTCTACCGATTTTTAATATTGGAAGACTATCTGCAAGATGACCCGACGGAGCTGTTGCCGTCACCTCAGTTGGATGAGCATTTGCCCGAGTATCTGTCGGTAGAGGAGGTTGATAGCCTGGAGGCTGCCATAGACTTGTCCAAGTGGGAAGGTCAGCGCAACAAGGCTATCATTGAGGTGCTTTTTTCTTGTGGCTTGCGAGTCTCGGAACTTGTCAGCCTCAAGCTAAGTGATATTTTCGAGGAGGAAAAGTTTATCCGTGTCTTTGGCAAAGGCAATAAGGAACGCCTTGTCCCAATTTCCCAGAAGGCTCTTGATGAATTGCATTATTGGTATATGGATCGTAACCTGATGAAGATTAAGCCCGGCGAGGAAGATTATGTGTTTTTGAATCGTCGTGGCGCACACCTCACTCGTACCATGATTCTCATCGTGATCAAGAACGCAGCCAAGGACGCAGGCATCAAGAAGACCATCTCGCCCCATACATTACGGCATAGTTTCGCCACAGCTCTGGTTCGTGGAGGTGCCGACTTGCGTGTTGTGCAGGCTTTGTTGGGACATGAGGACTTGGGAACGACGGAAGTCTATATGCATTTGGATACTTCGGACTTGAAGAAGGAAATCTTAGAGCATCATCCTAGAAACATCAAGCATGAGGAAGGGTAAAAATGGTGATTCCTGTATGTCTGTGTGGTAAATCATGTGCGTCAGTCTGTGCTTGCTCGTTTATTTGTTGATTTTTTCAAGAGAAAGTATCTTTATCTGAAAAAATATGCGTAACTTTGCAGCCGCAAAATAATGATATATCAATAAATTAAGAAAGGAAAAGATAAATATGGCATATTTGTTTACATCAGAGTCCGTTTCTGAAGGACATCCTGATAAAGTGGCAGACCAAATCTCAGATGCGTTGTTGGACCAGTTCTTGGCTTACGATGAACATGCTCACTGTGCTATCGAGAGCTTCTGTACAACAGGTCAGGTCGTTATCATGGGCGAGGTACGCTCTACTGAATATGTAGATTTGCAAACCATTGCTCGCAAGACCATCAAGAATATTGGTTATACCAAGTCGGAGTATCAGTTTGACGGTGACTCATGTGGTGTCTTGACAGCCATCCATGAACAGAGCGATGACATCAATCGTGGCGTGAGCCGTGAGGAGGATGAGAACCAAGGTGCTGGCGACCAGGGTATGATGTTTGGTTATGCGACCAACGAGACTGACAATTATATGCCAGTGTCTCTTGACTTGGCACAGCTCATCATGAAAGAGTTGGCTGCTATCCGTAAGGAGGGCAAGGTGATGACTTATCTTCGCCCGGATTCAAAGAGCCAGGTTACCATCGAGTATTCAGACGACAATATTCCACAGCGCATTGACACCATCGTGGTTTCTACTCAGCACGATGATTTCATCAAGGATGCACAGGGCAATGACGATGACGACGCCATGTTGGCAAAGATTAGAGAGGATGTCATCAACATCTTGATTCCTCGTGTAAAGGCGCAATTGGGCGACAAGGTGTTGGCTCTCTTCAATGACGACATCAAGTACTTCGTCAATCCTACGGGCAAGTTTGTCATCGGTGGCCCTCATGGAGACACCGGTTTGACAGGTCGTAAGATTATCGTGGATACATACGGTGGCAAGGGAGCCCATGGAGGTGGTGCTTTCTCAGGCAAGGATTCTAGCAAGGTGGATCGTTCTGCGGCTTATGCGGCACGTCACATCGCCAAGAATATGGTGGCAGCTGGTGTCGCCGACGAGATGTTGGTGCAGGTAAGTTACGCCATCGGTGTTGCTGAGCCAGTAAGCATCTACGTGAATACATACGGACGTAGCCACGTCAATATGACTGATGGAGAGATAGCCAAGAAGGTAGCGCAGATGTTTGACTTGCGCCCAAAGGCCATCGAACGTCGATTGAAACTTCGTCAGCCAATGTATTTGGAGACAGCTGCATACGGTCACATGGGGCGTAAGAACGAGGTGGTGGAGAAAACATTCACCAGTCGTTATCATGAGACCAAGACCATGCAGGTGGAACTCTTCACATGGGAAAAGTTGGATAAGGTAGAAGAAATCAAGAAAGAGTTCGGACTCTAAAATATCTCTTGCCCAATATCTGGCAAGATAATAATCGTATAAGGGATGACGCAACAAGCAGATTCTATTACATTGGAAGCTCCTGAGGCAGAAGTGGCTCAGGAGCCTTTTAAGCATAGTGGGGGATTGACTCCGAAGCAAGTGCTGAGCTGGTTGCCTAAGAACGCAACGCCCGCTCAGCAAGACTCTATGGTCAGGGCTCACATCAAACCCAGTGAAATTCATTGGAGTGGGATGCCTGATACCTTGCATCTGCCAGGACATAAGCCAGGCAAGAGTTTTCGTGATGTCAGTTTGCCACAATATTACCGTGAGTCTTTCTTTTCTAAGGACTCGCTTTTCCATCCAGAGTTGAAGGGTGGAAGAATGGGCGTGGCAGGAGACCCTGTGCCCTATACCGTCGCAGGCGATGATTTTGTTACGACTTTATTGTTGCTCTGCTTCCTCTTGGCATGTGTCGCCTTCTCGAAGTCACGTCACTTTATCCTCCGTCAGGCCAAAACATTCTTCCGTACGCCAAGCTTTGGCACGACAGTGATAACAGAAACCTCCAATGAGTTGAGGTTCCAGTTGTTCTTGGCGTTGCAAACCTGTCTGCTCGTAGCCATTGGGTATTTCATTTATTCCAGGGCTTCCATCAGCGATACGTTTACGATAGACCAATATCAGGTAATCAGCATCTATGCGGGTTTTGTGGCAGTATATTTCCTGTTGAAGGCCATGCTTTATTCTGTGGTTGGTTGGGTGTTCTTTGATAGGAAAAAAAATGAACAATGGATGAAGTCATACCTCTTCCTTGTGTCGTGTGAGGGAGTCATGCTTTTCCCTGTCATCATGTTGCTGACATACTTTAGTTTTTCCCTCCAAGCGGCAGTGGTTTATACGCTAATAGTAGCCGGAATCATCAAAATACTCTCTTTTTATAAGAGTTTTATCATCTTTTTTAGAAGAAAAGGCACTTTTTTGCAAATAATTTTGTACTTTTGTGCCCTCGAAGTGGTACCTTTCTTCGCCTTGGCGAGCGGATTGGTATTGATTAGTCATTATTTGAAAATAAACTTTTAGGACAAAATGATAAAGAAGATTTTAGTTTCTCAGCCAAAACCAGCGAGTGAAAAATCTCCATATTATGACATTGAGAAGGAGTATGGTGTGGAATGTGTATTTCGTCCATTCTTCAAGGTTGAGGGACTTACAGCCAAGGAATTCCGTCAGCAGAAGATTAATCTGCTCGACTATACCGCAGTAGTTTTCACCTCTCGTCATGCAGTGGATAACTATTTCAAGTTGGCCAAGGAAATGCGCATTACCATTCCTGAGGATATGAAGTATTTCTGTGTGATAGAGACCATCGCCCTTTATATCCAGAAGTATGTGCAGTATCGCAAGCGTAAGGTGTTCTTTGGTGATACCGGCAAGATTGACGGATTGATTCCTCAGATGGCGCGCCACAAGACTGAGAAATATCTCGTTCCATTAAGTTGCGTTCATAATGATGATATCAAGAAGGCTCTTGATGAGAAGAACCTGAAGCATACGGAGTGTGTGATGTATCGCACGGTAAGCAATGACTTCACTGAAGAGGAAATCAAGACTTTCGATTATGACATGATGATTTTCTTTAGTCCTACGGGTGTGAAGGCTTTGAAGAAAAACTTCCCTGCCTTCAAGCAAGGTGATATCGCTGTCGGTGCCTTTGGCCCTGCTACCGCCAAGACTGTTGAAGACGAAGGCCTTCGCCTGGACTTGGAGGCTCCTTCCAAGAGATTCCCGTCCATGACGGGTGCCTTGAAGGATTTCTTGGAAAATCATAATGAGTAAATAAGGGGAATTCTTTCGAGATGACCTCTGCAAAATAATATTCTTTAATGTCAGAACAAAAGACTTTTGCATTGCCAAAGAAGGAAAGGTTGTGTAGCAAGACGCTCATAGACCAACTCTTCCTGGGACATTCCAACAACAAGAAGGTGTGGCCTCTTAGGGTGGTGTATCAAGTCGTCGAGCGTAAGGGCGAGAATGACCCACAGGTGGAAGTCTTGATGAGTGTCTCCAAGCGTTATTTCAAAAGGGCTGTGAAGCGCAACCTGGTGAAGCGTCAGTTGCGTGAGGGCTATCGCTATCATAAGTCGATACTGACCGATGTGCTGGCTCCTCATTCTGATGCCAAGATCTTGTTGGCTTTTATCTGGCTGTCTGGGCATGTGCATGACTCGGTGGAAGTTGAATTTGCCGTGAAAGATGCCTTGCGCAAGGTGGCAGATAGTTTGGAGTTTAACCCTGCAGAGCCTGTAGAATAGTGGAGGGTATGGATTTCTTGCGTAAGGCATGGCGTTGGCTGACAAAAGTTCTTGCCTGGATTTTGGTTTTGCCAATACTTTTCTATCAGAAGTGTATCACTCCTTATACTCCTCCATCGTGTCGCTTCACACCGACTTGTTCTGAGTATGCCAGGCAGGCCATCTTGAAGCATGGTCCTTTCAAGGGACTGGCTTTGGCTGTCTGGCGAATATTAAGATGCAATCCATGGGGTGGTTCGGGTTATGACCCCGTGCCGTAAGTTTCCGATAATGTTTCGGGTCCCATCAACTTGAATATAAATAAAACAATCACATTCTATGGCAAAAAATTTTGTTGAAGAATTGAAATGGCGTGGTATGCTGGCACAAATGATGCCAGGTACAGAGGAATACCTCAACACCCACATGGTGTCTGCCTATCTCGGCACAGATCCGACAGCAGACTCTCTTCATATTGGTCACCTCTGCGGCATCATGATGCTGCGTCATTTGCAGCGTTGCGGCCACAAGCCTTATTTGCTCGTGGGCGGTGCGACAGGTATGATTGGTGACCCTTCAGGCAAGAGCCAGGAGCGCAACCTGCTTGATTCCGACACTCTTTACCACAATCAGGAGGCCATCAAGAAACAGGTATCCAAATTCCTCGATTTCGATGGCACTGAACCTAACAAGGCAGAGCTGGTCAACAACTATGACTGGATGAAGGATTTCACATTCCTCGATTTTGCCCGCGAGGTGGGCAAGCACATCACTGTTAACTATATGATGGCTAAGGACAGCGTGCAGAAGCGTCTGAACGGTGAGGCCCGCGACGGTCTTTCGTTCACCGAGTTCACCTATCAGCTGCTCCAAGGCTACGACTTCCTCTATCAATATCAGCACTATGGCGTGCGCCTTCAGTTGGGAGGCAATGACCAGTGGGGCAATATGACCACCGGTACAGAGCTTATCCGCCGTACGTTGGGCAACGAGGCTGAGGCATTCTGTCTCACCTGTCCGCTCATCACCAAGGCCGATGGCAAGAAGTTTGGCAAGACGGAGAGCGGTAACATCTGGCTCGACCGCAACCGCACCACACCTTATGCATTCTATCAGTTCTGGCTCAATGTGAGTGATGAGGACGCCGAGAAGTACATCAAGATTTTCACCGACCTTGACAAGGAAACCATTGATGCACTTGTGGAAGAGCATAAGCAGGATCCGGGTCGCCGTGTGCTGCAGAAGCGTCTCGCCGAGGAAGTGACCACGATGGTACATTCCAAAGAAGACCTCGAGATGGCTATTGCCGCCAGTAACATTCTCTTCGGAAAGGCTACCAAGGAGAATCTCGCCCAACTCGACGAGGCTACTCTTCGCGATGTCTTCGCTAATGTGCCCCACTACGATCTCGACAAGAGTATGCTCGGTGGTGCTGCGGTGGATTTGTTCAATCAAGAGGGTATGGAAATCTTCCCCAGCAAGAGTGAGATGCGCAAACTCGTCAAGGGTGGCGGTGTGTCGCTCAACAAGGAGAAGTTGCAGGCCTTCGACCAGGCTGTTACGGTTGACGACCTGATTGACGGCAAATATCTCTTGGTGCAAAAAGGAAAGAAAAACTATTTCTTGATTACGGTGAAATAAAAAAGATTCGAAATAATTTGGTAGTGGCGTAAAAAACCACTACCTTTGCACCGCAATTGTCCTATGGTGTAATGGTAGCACTACAGTTTTTGGTTCTGTCAGTGGTGGTTCGAATCCGCCTGGGACAACGTGAGAATCCGCAATTTCTTGCTCTGCAAGGTTGCGGATTCTCTCGTTTATACCGGTTGGATCTTGCAATCCCCGTTTATCATATGGCCAGTAAACATGAAATGAAAAAATCTCCATTTTCTTTTCGTTTACTCAGAACTTTACACTATCTTTGCATAAGTATCTTGTTAAAAAGCAGATAAGCTAATCTTGAATATGAAAACAAACTATGAATTGCGCTATGCCGCGCATCCCGAAGACGCTAAAAGTTATGATACAGCCCGTTTGCGACGCGATTTTCTGATAGATAATCTCTTTGTTGACAACGAGGTGAACATGGTCTATTCCATGTATGACCGCATGATTGTCGGCGGTGCCAAGCCTGTCGGAGAGACTCTCCTCTTGGAGGCTATTGATCCCCTCAAGGCTCCTCATTTCACCACACGCCGTGAAATCGGCATCTTCAATGTAGGTGAAGGCGAGGGTGTCGTTACAGTAGGCGACGAGCAATATGAGCTGGGCTATAAGGACGCACTCTATATCGGAAGTGGCGACCGCGAGGTGACTTTCGCCTCGAAAGACGCCAACCATCCCGCCAAATTCTATTTCAACAGCACCACGGCGCACAAATCCTATCCCTGCCGGAAGGTTTCCAAGCAAGAGGCGGTGAGTGTGCATATGGGTTCACTTGAGATGAGCAATGAGCGCACCATCAACAAAATGCTCGTCAACCAGGTTCTTCCCACTTGCCAGTTGCAGATGGGCATGACCGAACTGAATCCCGGCAGTGTATGGAACACCATGCCCGCCCATACTCATAGCCGTCGCATGGAGGCCTATTTCTATTTTGAGGTGCCCGAAGACCAAGCCGTGTGTCATTTTATGGGGCAACCTCAGGAAACCCGCCATATCTGGATGAAGGAAGACGAGGCCGTGCTCTCGCCGGAATGGAGCATTCACAGTGCCGCCGCTACTCACAACTATACCTTCATCTGGGGCATGGGCGGTGAGAATCTTGACTATGGCGACCAGGATTTCTATGCTATAACAGACTTAAAATAACCCGAAAAACCCAATTAAAACATTGAATATGGATACATTTTCTAAGAATTTCTCACTTGAGGGCAAGGTTGCCCTCGTGACAGGCGCCGCCTATGGCATTGGCTTTGCCATCGCTGAGGCTTACGCCAAGGCAGGTGCGAAGATTGCGTTCAACTGCCGTTCTCAGCATCATCTTGACCAGGCACTTGCCGACTACAAGGCCAAGGGCATCGAAGCCAAGGGTTATATTGCAGACGTGACCAAGGAAGACGAGGTGAAGGCCATGGTGGCTGACATCGAGAAAGAACTCGGTGTGATCGACATCCTTGTCAACAACGCAGGCATTATCAAGCGCATTCCTATGACTGAGATGAGTGTGGAGGATTTCCGTCAGGTAGTTGACATCGACCTCAATGCCCCCTTCATCGTTTCCAAGGCAGTGCTCCCCGGCATGATTAAAAAAGGCCACGGCAAGATTATCAACATCTGTTCTATGATGAGTGAGCTGGGTCGTGAGACGGTGTCGGCTTATGCAGCAGCCAAGGGTGGCTTGAAGATGCTCACCCGCAATATCTGCTCAGAGTTTGGCGAGCATAACATCCAGTGCAACGGTATTGGCCCTGGCTATATCGCTACACCTCAGACTGCTCCTCTTCGTGAGACTCAGCCAGACGGCAGTCGCCATCCATTTGACAAGTTCATCATCTCCAAGACTCCTGCAGCCCGTTGGGGTACACCAGAGGATTTGATGGGTCCAGCTGTGTTCTTGGCTTCCGATGCTTCCGATTTCGTCAATGGCCATGTGCTCTATGTCGATGGTGGCATCCTCGCTTACATTGGTAAGCAGCCCTGATGAAATATTAACAATTCGAATTCTCAAGAAGCACATCCTTTCCGGGTGTGCTTCTTTTGTTTCTTTAGACGGATAATCGGCTATATTGCGGATTGGATTGATGGGTAAACATTAAAACAAAAAAGAGGAAATGCATGAGCACTTCCTCCTTATTCTTGTTGAATAATCTTTACAATGTTACTTGTTTACAGCATCAGCAAGTTCGGCACCGGCCTTGAATTTAACGTTCTTCTTGGCAGCGATTGTAATCTTCTCCTTTGTACGTGGGTTGAGACCCTCGCGGGCAGGACGCTCGTTAACGCTGAATGTGCCAAAGCCGATGAGCTGGATCTTGTCGCCTGCAACGAGAGCTTCAGAGATTGCTGCAGTAGTAGCCTCAAGTGCTTTCTTAGAGTCTGCCTTGCTCAAGCCGGCAGCGGCTGCGATCTTCTCGATTAATTCTGTCTTGTTCATAATTTTGAATTTATAATTTATAAAATATTGATTTGTTTGCGCATTTCTTCCGCAAATATAGGAGAATAGTTTTACAAATCAAACAAAAAATAAAAAAAAGTGATGAATTTAATGAAAAAAAGTGGCGTTGTGCCCTTTTTTATGCGCTATGAGGGGATTTTTTCGTAATTTTGCGGTCTGACAACAACTTTTTAAAGGATATACGTATGCGCAATTTACCCACGATAACAAAAAACCTCTTGATCATCAACGTGCTGGCGTTCCTGGCCTCCTACGTGTTCAGTACAAGAGGTGTTGATTTCAACAATATCTTCGGACTCCATTTCCTGCTGGCGTCCGATTTCCGTATCTACCAGTTTTTCACCTACATGTTCATGCACGGCAGTTGGACCCACTTGTTTTTCAACATGTTCGCCCTGTGGATGTTCGGTTGTGTGATGGAAAACACATGGGGACCGAAGAAATTCCTTTTTTATTACATCGTGTGCGGTATCGGTGCCGGACTGATACAGGAGACCGTGCAGTTTGTCCAATATGCCATGGAGGGATTGGGCGCCTATCAGCAAGTGCGCGTGTCGGCATACTCGATTATGACGATGGGGCAATACCTCAATTCTTGGACTACGGTGGGTGCCTCTGGCGCTATCTATGGCATTCTTTTGGGTTTCGGAATGCTCTATCCCAACGAGCGCATCTTCATCATCCCCATTCCATTCCCCATCAAAGCCAAATGGTTTGTGCTCTTTTATGTAGCCGTTGAACTGTTCTCCGCCATGTCCACCTCAAACGACGGCGTGGCCCACTTCGCCCATTTGGGCGGAATGTTGTTTGGCTATCTGCTCATTCGCTATTGGCGCACCCATCCGCAGGTGACACCCTTTGAGGAATGGAACCGCAAGCGCAGTGCTTTCGACCGCTTCAAGGATTATTTTGGCAAGCGCAACCGGGAGAATTTCACTTTCCACCGCAACGACAAGTTTAAGGGCTATGACCATCAGGACAACCATAACCCTGAAAAGGAAGCGGAAAAACAAAAAGAAATTGACCGTATTCTTGACAAGATACGCAAAAGTGGCTATGACAGTCTGACCCCGGAAGAGAAGAAAACGCTGTTTGATGCAAGCAAATAGGTTTAGGGTCATTCTCTCATGTTCAAAGGTTTCAAGACATTCACCATGCAAATGGTGGCTGGAGCCAATGTGGCTACTGTCGCCGTTTTGTTGTTGACAGGCTATGCCAGCTATGTTGATCCGGTCAGCCATCCTGTGTTGGCACAGGCAGGATTGGCCTTTCCGTTGTTCCTTTTCCTCAACTTCGTTTTTTTTCTCTTTTGGTTGTTGTTCGGGTTGAAGCAGGTGATGATTCCCATCGCCGGTTTCCTCTTGTGCTGCGTGCCCATCCGCATTTATTTCCCTGTCAATATTCCGCACAGTGCTCCAGCAGATGCTGTTAAAGTCTTGTCTTACAATGTTCTGGGATTTAATCCCTTGGAAGGAAGCCAACCCGACTCCAATCCCATTATGGACTATATCGCCAAAAGCGAGGCGGACATCGTCTGCTTACAGGAATGCAATCTCGGAGGCGACCATCAAGTCTATTCCGATAGTGTTTTGGCACCCATTTATGCCTACCAAGACACCATGCTTATTCCCAACGGCGACTGTATCGGCATCTATTCCAAATATCCTATTGTTGCCAAAGAGCGCATTCCCTACCAGTCGAAGACCAACCTCAGTGCTGCCTATTGGCTCAAGATTGGGGCGGACACCGTGATGGTGGTCAACAACCACTTTGAGAGCAACGGCCTTACCCATGATGAAAAAGAAAACTTCAAGGAGATGGTCAAAGGTGAAATGTCCGGCAAGCAGATGAAGACAGAGTCTGTAAGACTCCTTGACAAACTCGCTGAGACCAGTCGCAGACGAGCCCCCGAGGCAGATGCCGTGGCACGCTTTCTGGCGAAACACGAGGGCGAGAGCACCATCCTCTGTGGCGATTTCAACGACAACCCCATCAGCTATACCCGCCGAGAGATTGCCGACCACCTGACCGACTGCTATGTGGCGACCGCCTTCGGTCCCGGCATCTCCTATCATCTGAGCGGATTCTATGTGCGGATTGACAACATCATGTGCTCCAGCGACTGGAAACCTTATGGGTGTCGGGTGGACAGCAAAATCAAAAGCTCCGACCATTATCCCATCTATTGCTGGCTGCAAAAGCAACGAAAACATTGATTTTGGTATAATAAAGCGGTATAAATTTTCCAAAGTGTGAAAAAATAACTATCTTTGCACACTATTAGCAAGGTTTTATAAACGAAACAAATAATTAATAACATAACAAACAAAATGCAAAACAAAGGAATTGTAATTGTAACTGCCGTCTTACTGACGCTTGCAAGCATCTTCTACCTGTCATTTTCAGTAGCCACAAGCTACTATGACAGCCAGGCAGCAAAGATTAAAGATCCCATTGCTCAGCAGGACTACAAGGATTCTGTGAAGTATCTGGGTATTTATTCTTACCAGAAGTGTCTTGAAACTCAGATTGGTCTCGGACTTGACCTGAAGGGCGGTATGAACGTTATCCTTGAAGTTTCTGTTCCCGATCTCGTTGAGAACCTCGCCGACCACAAGACCACTCCCGGTTTCGTGCGTGCGATGGAGATGGCTCGTGCAGAGGAGGAGAAGACTCAGGGTGACTTCATCTCTATTTTCGTTAAGTGCTATCATCAAGCTGCCCCCGGTCACAACCTCGCTGAAATCTTCGCTACCCAGGAGCTGAAGGATGAAGTGAAGACTACCAGTTCTGACGCAGATGTGGAGAAAGTGCTCCGCAAGAAAGTGGCAGACAACGTGACCGATGCCAAGAACGTCATCACAAAGCGTATCGACAAGTTCGGCGTGGTTCAGCCCAACATCCAGATGTTGGAAGGTCAGGAAGGCCGTATCATGGTCGAGATGCCTGGTGTGCGTGAGCCTGAGCGTATGCGTAAGCTCCTCCAGGGAAGCGCCAACCTCGAATTTTGGGAGACCTATAGCTCTGACGAAATCGTTCCTTACCTTGTCCAACTCGACCAGCGTCTTGCCGGTGGCGACGAGGAGGAAGCAGACTCTGCCGCTGTGAAGAAAGACAGCACAGCGGCTCCTGCCAAGGCTAAGTTCCAAATCAAAAAGGCAGACAATGCCAAGACTGTAGCAAGCCAGGAAGCTCTTGCCAAGAAAGAGCATCCGTTGCTCTCCGTGCTCCAGACCATGAACCAGCAGCTCAGCATGGTGGGTATGGCAAGCATTCGCGACACCGCTGCCATCAACAAGATGTTGCACTCGGCTGTTGCCAAGCAAGTGTTGCCTTCCGATGTCAAGTTGTTGTGGAGTGCCAAGCCAACAGACTTGATCAAGAATAATAAGAAAATCTACGAACTGCACGCTATCAAGGTGACTACCAGCGACGGTCGCGCCCCTATTGAGGGTGACGTTGTGACAGACGCCAGCGACCAGTTCAATAACCTCACGGGTCAGCCTGAGGTAAGCATGACCATGAACCAGGAAGGTGCCCGTGAGTGGGCAGCCCTCACCAAGGCGAATGTCGGTCGTGCCATTGCTATCGTGCTCGACGGTGCTGTATATAGTTCTCCTCGTGTGAACGGAGAAATCAGCGGCGGTCAGTCTTCTATCAGCGGTAACTTCACCGTTGAGGACACCAAGGACCTCGCCAACACCTTGAAGTCAGGTCGTATGAAGGCTCCTGTACGCATCGTTCAGGAAGAAGTGGTTGGTCCTTCTCTGGGTGCTCAGTCTATCCAGCAGGGTCTCACTTCCTTCGTGATAGCCTTCGTACTTTTGATTATCTTCATGATTATGCTCTATGGCTTCATCCCAGGTATGGTGGCCAATACAGCGTTGATTCTCAACCTCTTCTTCACTTTGGGTATCATGGCGTCGTTCCAGTCGGCATTGACTATGCCGGGTATTGCCGGTATCGTGTTGACCCTCGGTATGGCAGTGGACGCTAACGTACTTATATATGAACGCACGCGTGAGGAACTGAAGGTGGGCAAGAACATCCAGCAGGCCATCGCCGAAGGTTATGGCAATGCATTCTCCGCTATCTTCGACTCCAACCTCACCTCTATCATCACCGGTGTCATCCTTCTCATCTTCGGTACAGGTCCTATCCGTGGTTTCGCCACTACATTGATTATCGGTATCATCTGCTCATTCTTCACCGCCGTGTTCTTGACACGTCTTGTTTATGAGCGTCAGATGAAGAAAGAAAAGTGGTTGGGCATAACCTTCGACACCGGCTTCTCTCGTGGCATCTTCCGCAATCCTACCTATCGCTTCATGTCGATAGCCAAGAAGACTTTCGTCTTCACAGGCGTTGTCGTAGTTCTCTTCTGCATCAGCTTCGCTGTTCGTGGATTGAGCCGTAGCATCGACTTCACCGGTGGTCGCAACTATGTCATCAAGTTTA
>ERZ808270.685-NODE-685-length-17912-cov-4.062048_pt1 | contig 17912 bp, 18 predicted proteins | sample MGYA00521082_ERZ808270 | MGnify/ENA primary metagenome ERZ808270 (study PRJEB31516, sample SAMN03275594) | gut metagenome | biome: mammalia-associated habitat; material: feces | host: Papio cynocephalus | place: Kenya | collected 2012-07-27 ... | reverse complement strand
AACGTGAAAGATAGCAGGTATAAAAGAGAAAAAGGAGAATTTTCATGGAAGAAAAAACATACCTGAAATGGTATAACAAAATTGGCTATGGCTCTGGAGATATCGCAGGAAATGTTGTGTATGCTTTTTTAACATCATTTGTAATGGTATATCTGACAGATACGATTGGAATGGCATCCGGAATTGTAGGTACATTGATTGCATTTTCAAAGATTTTTGATGGATTTACCGATATTTTCTTTGGTTCCATGATCGACAAGACACACTCGAAACTGGGAAAGGCAAGACCATGGATGCTCTATGGTTATGTCGGATGTGCAGTTACGCTGGTAGCCGTTTTTGCGGTTCCAACGAGTTGGGGAAAAGTGGCACAGTATGCATGGTTTTTTATTGCATATACTTTGTTAAATGGAGTATTTTATACAGCAAATAATATTGCATACTCTGCCCTGACATCCCTGATTACGAAAAACAGTAAAGAACGTGTGCAAATGGGGTCGTATCGTTTTATTTTCGCATTTGCGACAAGCCTTTTGATTCAGTCAATAACCGTTGGATTTGTTGATTTTTGTGGTGGTGGAGCCGCAGCATGGAGAATGGTGGCTATTATTTATGCCGTTATCGGTCTTATAGTGAATTCCATTTCCTGTTTGTCTGTAAAGGAACTGCCGGAAGAAGAGCTTACAAAAGGAAAGTCGGCTCAGTCAGAAGAAAAATATGGACTTGTACAGGCATTTAAGCTTTTGATAAAGAATAAATATTATATGATGATCTGTGGAATTTACATTTTACAGCAGTTATACAGTGCAATGATTGGTGCAGGAATTTATTATATGACATGGGTGTTAAAAAATAAAAACCTGTTTGGCATATTTGCATGGGCAGTCAATATTCCACTTATTATCGCTCTGATTTTTACTCCGACACTTGTGGGAAAATGGAAGAGTATGTATAAGCTGAACCTGAGGGGATATATTCTTGCAGTTATTGGCAGAGCATTGGTTGTTGTTGCAGGATACCTTGGAAGTGTGCCGCTGATGATGCTGTTTACCGCAATTGCAGCTTTGGGGCAGGGACCATGGCAGGGGGATATGAATGCTGTGATCGCTTCATGCTCGGAATACACATATCTCACACAGGGGAAGAGAGTTGATGGAACCATGTATTCCTGTACTTCACTTGGAATTAAGCTTGGCGGAGGAATCGGAACAGCTGTTGTTGGATGGTTATTGGAACTCAGCGGATATGTAGGTACGGCATCTGTGCAGCCTGCTTCCTGTATCCGTATGCTTCAGTTTATGTATCTGTGGCTGCCGTTTATTTTTGAAATTCTGATTACAATTATGCTTTCCTGTCTTAATGTGGAGCAGGAAAATGAAAGACTCAAAAAAAGAATGATAGGATGATTCTGTGGGAGTCAGCAAGAACCTGGGGCGTCAGCTCCAGGTTTTTTGCGTGTTTGAAAATTCAAGCAAAATTCAATCTTCCCATGGTAAAGTAGAAGAAAAGAAAATTATTCCTACAATACCTATTGACATGATAGGAATTAAGGGGTATGATAAACGCAACACAAAGGAGGCGGGACAATGAAGCGTAAAAACGTAAGAAAAGTCAGAAAAACAGTCGCAATTTTACTTGCAGCAGTCATGCTGACCGGCCTGTGCGGATGTGGCAGCAAAAAGAGTAACGTTCTGACAATCACCAACGTCTCCTACGATCCGACAAGAGAATTTTACGAAGCATACAATCCACTGTTTGAGAAATATTATAAAGAAACGTATGGAAAAGATGTGGAAGTTATCCAGTCTCACGGAGGTTCCGGTGCACAGGCACGATCCGTCGTGGAGGGATGTAATGCCGATATCGTGACACTGGCGTTAGAGCATGATATCACACTGATCGAGCAGACCGGACTGATTGAAAAAGGCTGGGAAAAAGAATTTGCCGATGACAGTTCTCCATACACTTCGACGATTGTTTTCCTCGTCCGCAAAGGCAATCCAAAACAGATCAGAGACTGGGACGATCTGGTAAACAAGAAGGTAGAGATTATTACTCCGGACCCGAAGAGCAGTGGTGGTGCCTGCTGGAACTTTTTAGCGGCACTTTCCTATATAAAAGAGCAGACCGATGATGAGAATAAGCAGAAAGCATTTCTGCAGAAACTTTATTCACAGGTTTCCGTCATGGATTCCGGCGCACGCGGTTCCACGACCACATTTGTGGAAAATGAGAAAGGGGATGTGCTGATCGCGTGGGAAAACGAAGCGATTGCCACGATGAACAGCTATCCGGGCAAATATGAGATGATCACTCCGAGCGTGAGTATACTGGCACAGCCGAGTGTGGCAATTGTGGATGATAACGCGGATGCCAACGGAACGCAGGAAGTCAGCCGGGAATATCTGAATTATCTGTATACGGATGATGCGCAGCGACTTGCAGCAGAGTATGGATACCGCCCGAGCAATGAATCGATTTTGAAAGAATTTTCCGACCGTTTTGATCTGAATGTCAAATTATATACGATCAAAGATTACGGCGGCTGGAATGAAGCATATAAGAACTATTTTGACGATGGAGCAATGTTCGATGAAATCTACGGCAACGAATAAGACAAAAAAAGTACGTGTGATACCGGGGTATCACCTCACACTGGGAATTACAGTGACGATGCTTTCCCTGATCGTGCTGATCCCGCTTGCATCCGTGATGGTGTCCGCTTTAAAGCTGCGTCCGGCGGAGTTCTGGTCTTTGATTATGAAACCGACCGTGCGGCATGCATTTGCGACCAGCATCGGCTGTTCGTTTATTGCGGCACTTATAAACAGCGTGTTCGGCGTGATTATTGCCTGGGTGCTTGTAAGATATGAATTTCCGGGAAAACGGATTCTCGATGCCTGTATTGAGCTTCCGTTTGCCCTGCCAACTTCGGTAGCGGGTATTACGCTTTCCAAGATGTATTCCGAAAACGGAATTCTCGGTGCACCGCTTGCAAAGCTTGGCATCAAAGTATCCTACACGCATCTGGGACTTGTCATTGCACTGGTGTTTGTCGGCATTCCGTTTGTCATCCGTGCGGTTCAGCCGGTACTTGAAAAACTCGACGGACAGTATGAGGAAGCAGCATTTATGCTCGGAGCCAACCGGTTCCAGACGTTTCGCAGAGTGCTTCTGCCGGAGATGATGCCACCGATTTTAACCGGATTTGGGCTTGCTTTTGCCAGAGGGATCGGTGAGTACGGAAGTGTCATTTATATATCCGGAAACAGTGCAAGGGAACATACGCAGGTGATCTCCTATGTGATCATGCAGAAACTTGGATATATTGATTATGCGAGTGCCACGGCAATCGCACTGGTAATGCTTATATTATCGTTTGTTTTACTGCTTGCTGTGAATATCGTACAGATGAAACAGGCTGCACGAACCAATAATGTGTAAGAAAGGAAGATCTTATGGAACAAAAGAAAAGTACGAAATACATCTTAATAACCATCAGCGTTCTTTTCATATTTATCATGCTGATTTTGCCATTGTTTTCCATTATTGCGAGTGCACTGAAAGAAGGATTTGTGTTCTATTTTAAAGCAATTTCTACAGAGTATGTCCGTTCAGCATTGCTGGTAACATTGCTTGCAACTGTTATCTCCGTAGTAGTGAATACTTTTTTTGGAATTGTTGCAGCATGGCTTCTGACAAAGTTTTCTTTCCGTGGAAAACAGGTGCTTGCTACTTTGATCGATATTCCGTTTTCCATTTCACCGGTCATTGTCGGTCTGGCATTTCTGATGACGTTTGGACGGCTGGGCTGGACGTATCCGGCGATCCGCGCGATCAATCAGTTTTTCGGAACGAACATTCGGATTACATTTGCATTGCCGGGTGTTGTGCTTGCTACAATTTTTGTCACTTTCCCGTTTGTATCGAGAGAAATCATCCCGATTTTAAATGCGCAGGGCAAAGACGAGGAAGAGGCTGCGGCACTGATGGGAGCCAGTGGATTTACAATTTTTCGTAAAATCACACTTCCACAGATGAAATGGGGACTGATCTATGGTATCATTTTGTGTACGGCACGTGCGTTAGGAGAGTTTGGAGCGGTCAATGCACTGTCAAAGACCAGAGGACAGACATTTACGTTACCGCTGGAGATAGATGCCTTATATATGTCGGGAACTGATACCTCCATCACCTCCGCGTTTGCAGTATCTTCCATTCTGGTTATTATTGCGGTAATCGTGCTGATACTTAGAAACATCTTTGAATATAGAAGTAAAAACAGTAAGGGTATACAGTAAGGAGTCAGGCTATGTACGTGGAAATGAGAGACATTTGTAAAAATTACGGAAACTTCCGGGCTTCCGACCATGTCAGCTTTGGCATTGAAAAAGGAAAATTAGTCGCACTGCTTGGACCTTCCGGAAGCGGAAAGACGACACTGCTTCGCATGATTGCGGGGCTTGAGACACCAAACAGCGGCGATATTTATATTGACGGGCAGCGTGTCAACGATGTGCCGGCGGCAAAACGCGGCATCGGTTTTGTATTTCAGAATTATGCCCTGTTCCGTTACATGACTGTGTATGATAATGTTGCATTTGGATTGGAACTTGCAAAAGTGCCAAAGAAAGAGATCAAAAAGCGTGTGACCGAACTGTTGGAACTGACCGGCTTAAGCGGCATGGAAAAGCGTTATCCGAACCAGTTGTCCGGCGGGCAGCGCCAGCGAGTAGCATTTGCCCGCGCACTGGCACCGAATCCACAGGTACTGCTTCTGGACGAGCCGTTTGCGGCAATTGATGCAAAAGTCCGCACCGAACTTCGAAACTGGCTTCGTGAGATGGTTGTAAAACTTGGCATCACAAGCATTTTCGTTACCCACGATCAGGATGAAGCTGTCGAGGTGGCAGATGAGATTATCATCACAAACCATGGACATATCGAACAGATGGGAACGCCGATGGAAATTTATAAATCACCGGATACCCCGTTTGTGGCACAGTTTATCGGCCGTTCGTCGATCGTGGAGCATTACGAGCGTCTGCTTGGTTTTGATCTGGTCGAGGGTGCAACGCATGCGGTTATCCGTCCGGAATTTGTCCGCATGTCCAGAAGTCAGCCGGAGCAGCATATGAGTGCTGCCGAGCGTGGCACCGTAAAAGACGTGATATTCCGGGGGAATCATCTGGATGTTGTTGTCGATGTGGGAGGCATCCCGATCGTCACCGAGCGCTCACTTGAAAAAGATCCGGTTGAAATCGGAGAGCAGGTATATGTTTTAATTTACCGTCTGTATATATTTGATGAAAACCAGACCTATCTTGTAGAAAATAAAGAGATGCAGGAAGGCGAGGTCTTCTATATTTAATCACAAGGAAGGAACACTTATGAAAATCGAGGGAAAAAAGATACTCCATACGGATGTCCTCATCATCGGCGGCGGCACAGCAGGCTGCTACGCAGCAATGACCATCCGTGAACAATCCGATTATTCCATAATCATAGCAGAAAAAGCCAATATCAGGCGCAGCGGCTGTCTGGCAGCCGGAGTCAACGCGCTCAATGCCTATATCACCAAAGGTCATGTTCCGCAGGATTACGTGGATTACGCCACAAAAGATGCCGATGGTATTGTCCGTCCGGATCTGCTTTTGACCATGTCTGAGGGACTCAACCGCGTGACCGCCAAAATGGAACAGCTTGGTCTGGTCATCTTAAAAGACGAAAACGGTGAGTACGTGGCAAGAGGAAACCGCAACATCAAGATCAACGGCGAAAACTTCAAGCCGCTTCTTGCAGATGCTGTCAGCAAATTAGACGATGTAACCGTCATCAACCAGTTAAACATCACCGATTATCTGGTAAACAATAATAAGATCGAGGGAGCTGTCGGATTTTCCATCGCAGACGGCAATGCCTATGAGATCCGCGCAAAGAAAGTGCTGATCGCAACCGGAGGAGCCGCAGGACTTTACCGCCCGAACAATCCGGGTTTTTCCCGCCACAAAATGTGGTATCCGCCGTTTAACACCGGTGCCGGATATGCCATGGGAATTGAAGCCGGTGCCGAGATGACCACATTTGAGATGCGATTTATCGCCCTGCGCTGTAAAGATACAATTGCACCGACCGGAACGATCGCACAGGGGGTCGGAGCCAAACAGATCAATGCGCACGGAGAAGTGTATGAGACAAAATACGGTCTGACCACTTCCCAGCGCGTGTACGGAACCGTCGAAGAAAACGTACAGGGACGCGGCCCGTGCTACCTGCGTACCGAGGGCATCACCGCAGAACAGGATGAATCACTCTTAAAAGCATACTTAAACATGGCGCCGGGACAGACACTCAAGTGGGTGGAATCCGGGAAAAATCCAAGTGAGCAGAATGTGGAAATCGAGGGAACCGAGCCGTACATCGTAGGTGGTCATACCGCCAGCGGTTACTGGGTAGATACCGAACGCGAGACAACAATTCACGGACTCTACGCCGCCGGAGATGTGGCAGGTGGCTGTCCACAGAAATATGTAACCGGCGCACTGGTAGAAGGTGAGATTGCAGCCCATTCCATCGTGCAGAAATTAAACGAAGAACAGGCGGCAGATACGACAGCTTCCGATGAGGAGATGGTTCTTGATAACAAAATTGCCGAGTATGATGCATTTCTCACAAAGCAGTCCCCGGCATTTACCGTCGAGGAACTTGAGGAAGCCATGCAGAAAGTCATGGATCAGTATGCAGGCGGAATCGGAACTCATTACCAGTTCAACGAAAAGCAGCTTGCCATGGCAGAGGAAAAAATAAAGAAACTGCAGATCCTTGCAAAAGGACTTGCGGCAGCCGATATGCATGAGCTGATGTTTATCTATGAGCTGAAAGAACGGCTGACCGTGTGCCTGACCGTGATCGCACATCTGCGTGCACGCAAGGAGACACGCTGGCACAGTTTTGCGGAAAATCTGGATTATCCGGATAAGAGTGATGCATGGCTCTGCTATGTAAACTCGAAAAAGAACGGGGACCAGATTACGATGATCCGCAGAGATCTGGTGAAAGGAGGAGAAACCTATGAGCATCGCGATTGATTCCATGAAATGCAGGGCATGCGGAAAATGTCTGGATGTCTGTCCGGGAAGCCTGATCGTGCGCGGCGAAGACAAAAAAGCCGTGATCCGGTATCCGAAGGACTGCTGGGGATGCGCCTCCTGTATCAAGGAATGCCCGTTTGAGGCAATTTCCTATTACCTGGGTGCCGACATCGGCGGCATGGGAAGCCAGATGACCGTTCATACGGAAGGGGATCTGTTACACTGGCGTATTCAGAAAACTGATGGTACAATAGAAACAATTGTTGTGAATAAAAAGGATTCGAATAAATATTAAGGAGGAAGATCATGAGTCAATTATCTCATCTTGATGCACTCGAAGCGGAAGCAATCTACATTATCCGCGAGGTAGCGGCAGAGTGTGAAAAACCAGTAATGCTTTATTCCATAGGAAAGGACAGTTCGGTAATGCTTCATCTTGCTATGAAAGCATTTTATCCGGAGAAGCCGCCATTTCCGTTTTTACATGTGAATACGACATGGAAATTCAAGGAAATGATTAAGTTCCGTGATGAGACGGCAAAGAAACTTGGAATTAACATGATCGAGTATATCAATGAGGATGGTGTAAAGCGTGGCATCAATCCGTTTGATTACGGCAGCCAGTACACCGATATCATGAAGACACAGGCGTTAAAGCAGGCGCTGAACAAATACGGATTTACCGCAGCATTCGGCGGCGGACGTCGTGATGAGGAAAAATCCCGTGCGAAAGAGAGAATTTTCTCCTTCCGTAACGAGAATCATGCGTGGGACCCGAAGAACCAGAGACCGGAGATGTGGAAACTTTATAACTCCAAGATCAACAAGGGTGAGAGCATCCGTGTGTTCCCAATTTCCAACTGGACCGAGACCGATATCTGGGAGTACATAAAGAGAGAAAACATTGACATCGTGCCGCTGTATTTTGCAGCAAAGCGTCCGGTAATCGAGCGTGACGGTCAGCTGATCATGGTGGACGATGATCGTCTGAAACTTCGTCCGGGTGAGAAAATTGAATACAAGAATGTGCGTTTCCGTACCTTGGGATGCTATCCACTGACCGGTGGTATCGAGTCCAACGCGACCACATTAGATGAGATTATTGACGAGACCTTGAGTGCTGTAGAGTCTGAGCGGACCACCCGTGTCATTGACAACGAGGCAGCCGGCAGCATGGAACGAAGAAAGAGGGAGGGTTATTTCTAAAATGAGCGGATTATTGAAATTTATTACCTGCGGTAGTGTAGACGATGGAAAGTCCACACTGATCGGACATATTTTATACGATTCCAAACTGCTTTACGCAGATCAGGAGAAAGCGTTGGAGCTGGATTCCAAGGTGGGAAGCCGCGGTGGTGCGATCGATTACTCCCTTCTTCTGGACGGATTGATGGCAGAGCGTGAGCAGGGTATCACCATTGATGTAGCATACCGTTATTTTACAACCGAAAAGAGAAGTTTTATTGTAGCAGATACTCCAGGACATGAGGAGTACACAAGAAACATGGCAGTTGGAGCTTCTTTTGCAGACCTTGCAGTCATTCTTGTGGATGCAAAACAGGGCGTGCTGGTGCAGACCAGAAGACATGCCAGAATCTGTGCACTGATGGGAATCCGTTATTTTGTATTTGCCGTAAACAAGATGGATCTTGTCGATTACAGTGAGGATCGTTTCAAGGAGATCGTTGACCAGATTCAGGAACTTTCCGAGGAACTGCATTTAGCAAGTGTCAAGATCATTCCGGTTTCTGCAACCGAGGGTGACAATGTCACTACCCATTCCGACAATATGCCTTGGTATACCGAGGAGCCGCTGCTTGCTTATTTAGAGAACATCGATGTGAGCGAAAAGAAGCAGGAGGAAGGCTTCTATATGCCGGTACAGCGTGTCTGCCGTCCGGATCACACGTTCCGTGGTTTCCAGGGACAGATCGAGAGTGGCGCCGTATCGGTCGGTGATACAATCGTGACTTTGCCGAGCAATGAGCATGCAAAAGTAAAGAGCATTTTAGTCGGAGATAAAGATTCCCAGACAGCAGACGCAGGACGCCCGGTTACGATCCAGCTTGACAAGGAAGTGGATGTTTCCCGCGGATGTGTTCTCGCCAAAGACACGAAGCTTCCGGTCAGCAAGAAATTTACCGCTACAATCCTCTGGATGGATGATGAAGAACTGACGGTCGGCAAGGATTATCTTGTAAAACTCGGTACACGTACGATTCCTGGTATCTTAAAGAATATCCAGTACAAGATTGATGTCAACACCGGTGAATTTATCCCGGTTGGCCGCCTGCGCAAGAACGAGATTGCCGTCTGCGATCTCGTATTGCAGGAAGAGATTGTCATTGATGCTTTTGCAAAGCATAAGACATTGGGAGAACTGATCCTGATCGACCGTATTTCCAACATGACCTCCGCATGTGGTGTTGTGGAAAATCCAACGCTTGATGAGACCAAGGACTTAAAGTGTGCGTTTGCCCATGGAAATCTCAAGGCAAACGGAGATATCTTCGAGGAATATTACTATGACCTTGAGGCTATGAATGTCTTTAAGGTACAGCCTTCCGATAAAACTTACACGATCGGCGATGTGATTCCGGTCAAGGGTGAGACGTATCAGTATCCGGACAGCTTTGATGTGGTTGTACTGCGTGAGCAGGTAGCGGTATCCATCCGTGACCAGAAGGTTACTGCAATCATTCCGCTTGCTGACTTTGCATACAACGATGTGCCTGTCATCAATGGCCGTGGATTTGCAGTTCATGTAACAAGTGCCGCAGATGTAGATGCGTTCAAGAAGGAGCTTGCCGCAGAGGGCAGTGAGATCTCTGAGAACTTCTTTAATAAGTGGGTTGATTTTGAGACTTACCGCCGCATCGTATTTAAAGATGAGCACTGGACAGAATAATAATTTTATTATGAGAATGGAATCCCTGCTGGTTTTAACCAGCGGGGATTTTTTGTATGGAAAAATAAGTGGAAATAAAAGGTTGACAATAGGGTATGATTGCGGTATATTAACTATAACATATTAAACCTATTAGATAAGTATGAATTAGGGGAAATGAAATGGGATTCAACACAGAACTACTACATGGTACAAAAACCGGAGATCCGGTGACCGGAGCGACACTTACCCCGGTGTACCAGTCCAGTGCTTTCTTTCAGCCATCGGCAGAGCAGCATGAGAAGCTGTTTCACAACAAAGCTGCTGGATATTCTTACACAAGAATCAATAACCCAACCATCGCAGCCTTTGAGGAGCGCATGACGGTTCTGGAGAAAGGAGTGGCATCCGTTGCCTGTGCATCCGGCATGGCAGCAATTACAAATGCCCTTCTGAATATCGTAGGAAGCGGTGATGAGATTATCACAAGCACAAGTCTGTACGGAGGAACGATTGATCTTTATCACGATCTGGAAGCGTTTGGCATCACAACAATTTTTGCGGATACAAATGATCTGGCAGATCTCGAATCAAAGATTACGGATAAGACAAGAGTCATCTTCGCGGAGACAATTGGCAATCCAAAGCTGGATGTGACCGATATTCCGGCACTCGCCGAGATCGCAAAGCGGCACAATCTTCCGCTGATGATCGACAATACGGTAGCCACTGCATTTCTTGTTCGTCCGCTCGAACTTGGCGCAGACATCGTGATCAATTCCACATCCAAATACATCAACGGCAACAGCAGTGCTATCAGTGGTGTGATCACCGATGCAGGAAGATTCAAGTGGGATCTGGAACGGTATCCGGGCATGAAGGAATATAAAAAATTTGCCAAATTTGCTTTTACCGCAAAACTGAGAAACGGATTGTTCCGTAACATGGGAGCCTGTATGGCGCCGCAGACTGCATACTATAATCTGCTTGGTATGGAGACACTGGGGCTTCGTATGGAGCGGGCGTGTGACAACGCAGCGCAGCTTGCGGCTTATCTGGAAACCATTCCGGGAATCAGCGTAAACTATCCGGGACTTGCGTCGAGTCCGTGGAATGAGGTAGCGAAGCGATTGCTGGATGGCCGATTTGGAGCAATTTTAACCATTCGCGTGGGAAGCAAGGAACGCGCCTTTGCAATCATGAATGCGCTGACCATTCCGCAGATCGTATCCAACATCGGAGATACCAAGACACTGATTGTACATCCGGAATCCACACTTGCGGCACACTCAACCGAACAGGAAAAGGTTGACGCCGCCGTATTTGATGATATGATAAGAATAAGTGTCGGTATTGAGGATATCGAAGATCTGAAACAGGATTTTACAGCAGCAATCCAAAATACCGCCGAATAAATACCGAAAAATACACAAGGTTTAAAGGAGAGAGTAATGGCTGTTGATTATGCTACATTGAAAAAAGGCGGATTTATGCGCCAGAAACAAAAAAATAATTTTTCCCTGCGTCTGGCTGTGGTAGGAGGAAATCTTACGGCAGAGAATTTGCGGATTATTGCAGATGTTGCAGAAAAATACGGAGATGGGCATGCACATCTGACTTCCCGTCAGAGTGTGGAGATTCCATTTATCAAACTGGATGACATTGAAGAAGTAAAGGAAACACTTGCAAGTGGCGGATGTAAGCCTGGCGTGTGTGGACCGCGTGTCCGTACAATTACCGCCTGTCAGGGCTCTGCAATCTGTCCAAGTGGAAATATTGACAGTTACGATATTGCAAAGAAACTGGATGAGCGTTATTTCGCAAGAGAACTTCCACATAAGTTCAAATTTGGTGTAACCGGATGCCAGAACAACTGCTTAAAGGCAGAGGAAAATGATGTCGGAATCAAGGGTGCATCTATCGTTACATGGGATGAGACAGCCTGCATCAACTGTGGAATCTGTGAGAAGACCTGCCGCGTCGATGCAATCAGTACCGTAGACGGAAAAATCGTCCTGGATGAGGAGAAATGTAACAACTGTGGACGTTGTGTGAAAGCATGTCCGACCGATGCATGGAAGGCAACGCCTGCATTTGAAGTATCGTTTGGTGGTCTGTTTGGAAACCGTGTATATAAGGGCGAGAATTATCTTCCGCTTGTGACATCAGAGGAACAGTTATTCCGCATTACCGATGCGGCAATCCAGTTCTTTGATGACAATGCCAATCCGGGAGAGCGTTTCCGCATGACACTTGAGAGAGTGGGACTTGATAAATTTGAAGAGAAGATAAAGGAGGCTTACAATGGCTGATTTTACAATTGATGAAACTGTAGACATTACCGATGTGGTCTGCCCGATGACGTTTGTTAAGGCAAAGGTAGCCATGGAAGAGTTAGAGATCGGACAGGTGCTTTCCGTACATATGAATGATGGAGAGCCAGTGCAGAACGTACCGAGAAGTTTCAAGGAAGAGGGACAGCAGGTATTAAAGCTGATCGACAATGGGGATGGAACCTATGACCTTATTGTGAAGAAGCTCGAAGAGTAGACAAGAGAGGTTAAGTGCATGGCAGCAAGAGTAAGTAAAGATAATTTTGAAGCAGAGGTTTTGCAGGCTTCTACACCGGTACTGGTGGAGTTTTATTCCGATTCCTGCATTCCGTGCAAGCAGATGTCACCGATTCTTGGCGATATCGAAGATGATTATGAGGACCGCTTAAAAGTGGTCAAAGTCAATGCAAATTTTGACGGGGAACTGGCAGAACAGTATTCCGTTATGGTTTCTCCGACCATCCTGTTTTTCAAAGATGGAAAGGAAGCAGAGCGTGTGCGCGGTCTGATCAAGAAACCGGAACTGGAAGAAATTGTGAAAAAATATATTTAGGAGGAGTTACCGATGAAAGTAACAATCGCAGGAAACGTAAAAGATATCAAAGAGGGAACGACACTGGCACAGCTCGTTGTAGACGAGAAGGTTGAAAATCCGGAATATGTGACCGTTACCGTAAACGATGATTTTGTAGAAAATCACGATCTCGCAAACGTAACCTTAAAGGAAAACGATGTAGTTGAATTCTTATACTTCATGGGAGGAGGAAGCTTCTAATGGCATTTACCAATGAGCAGATGGAGCGTTACAGCCGTCACATCATCCTGCAGGAGGTTGGTGTGAAGGGACAGAAAAAGCTCCTGAACGGAAAAGTTTTGATTATCGGTGCAGGCGGACTTGGTGCACCGGCAGCAATGTATCTTGCTGCAGCCGGTGTGGGAACCATCGGTATCGTGGACGCAGATGAAGTTGATCTGTCCAATCTTCAGCGTCAGATTATTCATGGCACCGCAGATGTAGGAAAAGCAAAAGTAAAATCTGCGAAAGAGACCATGAACGCAATGAACCCGGATGTAACCGTAAATACCTACCGTGAGTTTGTTACTTCTGAAAATATTATGGATCTGATCAAGGATTATGATTTCATCATTGATGGAACCGATAACTTCCCGGCAAAATTCTTAATCAACGATGCCTGTGTTATGGCAAAGAAGCCATTTTCACATGCAGGAATTATCCGGTTTAAGGGCCAGCTCATGACCTATGTTCCTGGAGAAGGACCATGCTACCGTTGTGTATTCAAGAATCCACCACCAAAGGATGCAGTTCCGACCTGTAAGCAGGCAGGTGTCATCGGCGCAATGGGCGGTGTCATCGGATCATTACAGGCGATGGAAGCCATCAAGTACCTGATCGGTGTGGGCGATCTCTTAACCGGAAAGCTTCTGACTTTCGATGCGTTAAAGATGGAATTCCATACCATCAAACTGCCAAAGGCAGATCATAAGTGTGCAATCTGTGGCGATCATCCGACCATCACAAAACTGATCGATTACGAGCAGGTTGAGTGCCCGGATCACTGAGGTATCGCGTAAGCGATATCTCCTACGCAAATCGCCTCTGCGAAGCAGACTTTATATGCGATTTGCTCCTTGAAAAGGAGGAAAATTTTATGCTTACCATGAAAAAAGCAGACTATGAAAAAATCTTAGCTCATGCGAAGGAAAATCTTCCGGAAGAGGCATGCGGTTTGATCGCAGGTACCAAAGACGGAGACAAAAAGATCATTGAGAAGGTGTATCTGCTGGAGAATGTGGATCACACCAATGAGCATTTTTCCATGAATCCGAAGGATCAGCTTGCAGCAGTGAAAGATATGCGTGCAAACGGTCTGGTACCGCTTGGAAACTGGCATTCCCATCCGGAATCGCCGTCACGCCCGTCTGAGGAAGATAAGCGTCTGGCGTATGATCCGACGGTCAATTACCTGATTCTTTCCCTGATGGATATGGATCAGCCGGTGCTTAAAGCTTTTGATATTGACAAAGAGAAAAATGTGACAATTGAAGAATTGGTTATTCAGTAAAGGGTATCCGCGAAGCGTACTTTTATATGCGAACTGCTCCTTAGAAATTGTCAAACATAGAAATGCTGTCTGTACTATATTGTCGTCAGGCAGCATTTTTCGGTATTGTGGTGCAGTGATTATGTTTTTACATGATCAGTAACAAAAATGCCAGGCCGTAATAAGTCACAACAGCCACAAGGTCATTGACCGTTGTAATGAGTGGACCGGATGCCACGGCAGGATCGATCTTTATCTTATGGAAAAACATTGGAATCACAGTACCTACGAGGCTTGAGATAACCATTGCCACGAGAAGCGAGATGCCGACGCAGCCGGAGATGCCAAACGCTCCAATCCAGGTATATCCCTTAAACAGGTGGATGTAGATGCCAAGCAGTGCAAGCGCCATAATGCCAAGGATTCCACCATTCAAAAGGCCGATTTTCATTTCTTTTACCAGTAAGAAAAGTTTTTGTTTTCCGGTGAGCGTTTCATCCATCAGGACACGGATGGTAACTGCAAGGGACTGGGTGCCGACGTTTCCGGCCATGTCAAGCACAAGAGACTGGAAACAGATTACAATCGGAAGTACAGCCACAACATGTTCAAAGACACCGACAACAGAGGAAACGATCATCCCAAGAAACAACAGAATAATAAGCCATGGAAGGCGTTTTTTCATGCTTTGTACCGTGGTTTCTTTGAGATCTTCTTCGGCGGTAAGGCCGGCCAGTTTTGCGTAGTCTTCCCCCATCTCATTGTCAACCATCTCTACGATATCTTCGGACGTGATAACACCGAGCATATGACCGTCCTGCGACAGGACAGGGATGGAATCTTCCGCATAATCCATGATTTTTTCCATGCAGTCATTGATTTTTTCATGATCAGTTACCGATGGATAGGAGTGGACGATAATATCATCAAGCACATCATGTTCTCTTGCAATAATAAGATCTTTCAGATCAATAGCTCCGGCAAACTTCCGGGATTCATCCAGTACATAAATGGTTGAAATATTGTCGTTGGTTCCGGCCTGACGGACCAGTTCGCTCATTGCCTGACGGACGGAAAGTCCCTTTGGAATGCAGATGTAGTTGGTTGTCATGCAGCTTCCGATTTCGTCATCGTCATAGGAAAGCAGCATTTTTACATCTTTTATGGCAGCTTTGTCCAGGTTTTCCACGATTTCATATTTCTTTTTATCGTCGAGAGTTTCGAGGACGTCAACGGCATCATCGGAATCCATCAGGGAAACTACTTTGGCGGCATCTTTGACAGAGAGTTCGGAAAAATAGATTTGCGGTTCATCCAGATATGCGAAGATTTCTGCAATTTTCTGTGGCCCCAGAAGTGTATAAATGCGTTTTCTCTCTTTTGGAGTCATAACCGTAAGCATATCGGCAATGTCGTTTTCGTGATAATTAGATAAGCATTTTAAGATTTCATGGTCATTCTGTTTGCTTCGGATCAGCTTTGTAAGTTCTAAATATTTCTTGTTCATATGAATTCTCCTTTCCTTGTGTGCAGTCATCATGTGCGTTAAAAACACATCATGCTGCGGATATGCACAATAGAAAAGGGCTCAGGTATACAAATTTATATATATTCAGGCACAAAAAAAGCACCCACCGGTGCTTTTGAAACATCATGAATCGGCAAAATTCATTTTCCAGTGAAAACGATAATTTTGCCAGTGAAAAAAGCATCGGTATTGAAATGTCTACTTCGCCCAAAACTATCGTTACTGTCCATGAATTTCACCTCCATTACGCAGATTTTTATGATTGTGGATTTAAATCCTTGGTTATGTTAGCATTTGAAAACTGATTTTTCAACCCCAAATCATGTAAAATTTTAGTAAAAAAAGGATATTTTGTTATTTTTGGAGAAAAGAAAATGGCGTATTGTATAGGGGTATGGTAAAATAGGAAAGAATAAAAAATGCCATTATTTATGAAATAGATTCTTAAAAATCAGGAGGAATAACATGTACGATTTAGTTATTATAGGAAGCGGTCCGGCAGGTCTTTCGGCAGCTGTTTATGCAAAGCGTGCCTGTCTGGATGTGGTTGTTTTAGAGAAAGAGCCGATGGGTGGCGGACAGATGATTTATACGCAGGAAGTTGACAATTATCTGGGACTGCCGGAAACCAATGGGTTTGATCTGGCACAGAAATTTGAGCAGCATGCAAAAGCACTGGAGGTTCCGTTCATCAGCGATGAAGTGGATAATGTAGAGAAAAATACAGACGGAACGTGGAAAATCACCGGTGCTTCTGGAACTGTCTATGAGACAAAAACGGTACTGTTGGCAACCGGAGCCGGACACCGGAAGCTCGGGGTGCCGGGAGAAGAAACACTGGCAGGAGCCGGGGTGTCTTATTGTGCAACCTGTGATGGAGCATTTTTCCGTAACAAGACAGTGGCTGTTGTCGGCGGTGGAGATGTGGCGCTGGAAGATGCCCTGTATCTGGCAGCCGGATGTGAAAAAGTGTATCTGATTCACCGCAGACAGGAACTGCGTGGCACGCAGGTACTGCAGGAACAGGTGGCAAATGAGCCGAAGATTACCTTCCTGCCGGATACCGTGGTGAAAGAAATCTGTGGAGAGCAGATGGTGGATCATCTGGTAATCGCAAACACCGGGACAGGAGAAGAAAAAGAACTGCCGGTCAGCGGTATCTTTATCGCGGTCGGTATGAATCCGCAGACCGATGCGGTGGCGTCTGTGCTGGATTTAGATCATGGTTATGTGCGTGCCGGAGAAGACGGTGTGACAGAGCAGCCGGGACTTTTTGTGGCAGGAGATGTCCGCACCAAGAAGCTGCGTCAGATTGTGACCGCGGTGGCGGATGGTGCCAACAGTGTGACGAGTATTGTGGAGTATCTCAAAACTTTATAAATTGCTTGGTAACTGCGTGGTCTGGGGCCTTTGGGGTTTGGCAAGTGGGACGGATTTGCGGGGAGTTGTTCTAGATATAAGGTTTCTCGATGCGACGAATTTGCGGTGTACATGCTTTTGTTCCGGTTTTTCTGCAAGTCAGCTCCGGCACCAATTTCAGATAAGTTTTAACAATTCTATTAAATTGTGCCATTAGCGTTACATGATGGAACTCCGGAGCAAGTTGCAGAACAAACCTTCACAAAACAGTACACGCGTCAAATTCTGTGGATTGGAAAACTATAAGTAAAAGAATGATGCCCGCAAATCCTGTCTGTGGAACAAACATAAAGGCACCAGAACCTGCAGTTAAAGGCGCTCACGAAAAGGATATACGAATCCCATGAACCGGATTAAACATAAAAATACCCGGTTAAATCACTTGATGATAAGGCCGGGTATCTATAGATGAAAAATTAAAGTCTTAGGTGACGCTTTTTCAAAATTTTAATGCTTGAAATCAGAAAATGTCACCTATATATTAAAAATTGCTTCTTCAGGTACCGGTTTTTTCGAAAAAGTGGTACCTGGAGAATCAATTTTTGATCTATAGAGACTTTCCGGTATCTGAATGTTAAATTTTCAATATAT
>ERZ808270.684-NODE-684-length-17914-cov-4.334901_pt1 | contig 17914 bp, 18 predicted proteins | sample MGYA00521082_ERZ808270 | MGnify/ENA primary metagenome ERZ808270 (study PRJEB31516, sample SAMN03275594) | gut metagenome | biome: mammalia-associated habitat; material: feces | host: Papio cynocephalus | place: Kenya | collected 2012-07-27 ... | reverse complement strand
GTTGTTCTTTTTTGATTGCTCAAACTGTGATACTTCACTTAAGAATTATAACATACCAAGATTATATTCCGGCATAATTTTTCAAAATAAAAAGAACCCCAGAAGCTCTCTAAAAGCCTCTGAGGTTGCCCCTGCCAAGGATTCTCTCACCCATGTACTGGAATCCTTGTATCGTCGGCGCGACAGGATTTGAACCTGCGACCTCTGCGTCCCGAACGCAGCGCTCTACCAAGCTGAGCCACGCGCCGCTTTAACTGCCCAATTATAGTAACACATTCTCTGGTGTTTGTCTAGTGAATTTTTTCAATTTGTGGTACAATACCAAAAAAAGAACGGAGAAAAACAATGAAACATACAGCTCTGATTACGGGCGCATCCCGTGGAATCGGTGCAGCACTGGCATGTCGATTTGCCGCCGAAGGCTATGATCTGGCCCTTTGCTGCCACAACTCTTACGAAACTCTGCAGACACTTGCCACAAAACTTGAAACTACCTGCTCCATACAGGTACTTTGCTTCCATGGTGATGTGGGAGACTACACATTTATCTGCGATATGGTACAAAAAACACTGGATGTCTTCGGACAAATTGATGTGTTGATCAACAACGCCGGCATCTCTTATATCGGTCTTTTAACCGACATGGATATTACCGATTGGAACCGGATTGTAACAACTAACCTCACTTCCGTCTTTTCTACCTGCAGACAGATTGTTCCTTCTATGGTTCATGCAAAATCCGGACGAATCATCAATATTTCTTCCGTATGGGGAAATGTCGGAGCCTCCTGTGAAGTTGCCTATTCGGCCTGCAAAGGCGGCATCAATTCCTTTACACGCGCATTAGGCAAAGAACTTGCGCCAAGCAATATCCAGGTAAATGCCATCGCCTGTGGGGTAATCGACACCGATATGAACCGTTGTTTTTCCGATGAGGAACGCGCCGCACTCATCGAAGAGATCCCTGCCGGTCGTATGGGATCCCCTGATGAAGTTGCTTCACTGGCATATTCTCTTGCCACAACAAGCAGCTACCTGAATGGACAAATTGTCACTCTAGACGGTGGATGGATTTAATTTCTTATCTTTTCAGCACTCTTTTGTCGTTTGTATAAGAATTAAAACGCAATACGCGTTTTCTCTGTTTTTTATATCAACTTTCTATAAAATCATTTGTATGAAAACGAATGATAAAAATAAATACAAAGATTTTGGTGACCGTCTGAGTCTGATTATGTTTAAACAAAATATTTCCAATATCCAGCTGGCAAATGCGATGTTTGTTTCGCCTTCCACAATCAGCGGATACCGCACCGGCCGTCGTTCTCCGACCGTTGCAGATCTTGCAGCCATCGTGCGAATTCTGAATGTTTCCGCAGATTACCTCATCGGAACCAGTGAAATTACAGCCAGACCGGGCAGTACCGAAAAAAAGAGTTGAGCACGCTCTGTTTCCAGAGCCGTGCACAACTCTTTTTTTATAAATCATGTTCTGCCAGTAAAATCACCGTGGAACGCTCCGGAACACGCACACGCGTCTGATCTCCCTGTGTCCGGGATTCAAAATCTGCCCCATCCTGATACTCGCAAAAGGTATTTACCACAAGTTTCCAGTGATAAGACTCCGGCAGTGAAGGCAAACGCATCTCCAACGGCTCCCAGTAAGCATTCATTCCATAAAAAATCATATCATCATCGGTATCATCGGCATTTCTTCCCGCATACATAATTCCAATCAAATGTGTATTATAATCCGTATAATTCCGGTTTGGCTCTCCATTATGAACACTTACCGAAGGCAATCCACAGACAGCTGGCTTTGTGTCTCTTCGCAGAATCGGATGTTTCGCACGGAAATGGATCATAAAACGAGCAAAATCATGAATCTCCTGAAATTCTTCCAGTCTGGTCCAGTCCAGCCAGGAAATACGATTATCCTGACAGTATGCATTGTTATTTCCATACTGCGTATTGCAAAATTCATCCCCTGCAAAAAACATTGCCGGTCCACGGCTACATAACAACGCTGCAAATGCATTTTTCACAAGTCTGCGGCGAAGCCCCATAACCGCCGGATCATCCGTCTCACCCTCTACTCCGCAGTTCCAGCTTAATCCATTATTATCGCCATCTGTATTATTCCATCCGTTTTTCTCATTATGTTTTTCATTGTACGAATACAGATCATATAATGTAAACCCATCATGACAGGTCAGAAAATTGACAGATGCACTGTATCCACGGCTTGCCGGATCATACATATCCGAGGAACCTGTAATACGTGTTATTGCACGCCCTGCGACGCCACTGTCCCCTTTTAAGAAGCTTCTCATATCATCACGATATCTTCCATTCCATTCGGCCCAACGGTTCCAGGACGGAAAGCTTCCAACCTGATATAAACCACCTGCATCCCAGGCCTCTGCTATCAGTTTCATATCTCCAAGGATAGAATCAAATGCAAGCGCTTCCAGAATCGGTGGATTTTCCATTGGTGCACCATTTTGGTCTCTTCCCAGAATGGATGCCAGATCAAACCGGAATCCATCCACCCGGTACTCTACTGCCCAGTGCCGCAGACAGTCCGTGATAAATCTCCGGACCACCGGATGATTGCAGTTTAAGACATTGCCACATCCGCTGAAATTGTAATAATATCCATCCGGCGTAAGCATATAATAGATATTGTTATCAATCCCTTTAAAGCAGAAACACGGACCGTTTTCATTTCCCTCCGCAGTGTGGTTAAATACCACATCAAGAATAACTTCAATTCCATTTTCCTTCAGTTCCCGGATCAGACGCTTTAATTCGTCCCCCTCATGATTATGCTCCTGGTGGAATGCATAACTTGTATTTGGCGCAAAAAACGAAACCGTATTATATCCCCAGTAATTGTATAACTGTACGCCATCTACCACACGGGCACTTTCCATCTCGTCAAACTCAAAAATCGGCATAAGCTCTACGGCATTGATTCCCAGATCTTTCAGATACGGAATTTTCTGCCGGAGCCCTTCAAATGTTCCGCCTCCTGACACACCGGAAGAAGCGTCTTTCGTAAATCCTCTGACATGCATCTCATAAATCACCAGATCTTCAAATTTATGATTCAGATTCCGGTACTTTCCCCAGTCAAAATCACTTTGTACGACACGGGCTTTGTAAACAAAGTCTTTTCCACCTTCCGGTTTTTCTCCCCAGGTTCTCTGACCGGTAACCGCTTTCGCGTATGGATCCAGGAGGATATGTTCTTTGTTAAACATTAATCCCTTTGCCTGATCGGTAGGACCGTCCATTTGATAGGCATATTCAAAATCCTCTGCTTTTAAGCCAAAAACAAGAATAGAATACGTATTTCCGATTTTATAGCTTTCCGGTATACGAATTCTTGCATACGGTTCCGGTGCTGCCGGTCGGAATAACAACAATACACAGCTCGTGGCGCCATGGGAACTTACGGTGAAACTCACCCCCTCCTCCGTCTGATATGCACCATTCATCTGATAAAATCCCGGACGGACATCAAATCCTCCGATATTGTCGAGTGGATGAATGACTTCACCGAGACTTTCTATTTCTTCATCTATCGGCCAGCTTTTTTGTTTTGACGGATAATTCCAAAAACTTGCATTCATATGTTGATTCCTCTTATCATTATTATTTGCCTGCCACATAAAATTATATTATCCCCCTGCTTTCCCCCGATGATTCGTTACTGTACTTTTCCAAATATTTGTATCATCAAATCCATGCTGTCCATAATCAAACATATGATTATTTTTCAGACTCGCCACTCCAAAAAACTGTCTGTCATAATACCAACATACTCTGTTTTTCCTTTTTCGTTCCACGTTTTTCCCGCCGTACCTGTGCTTCTTTCCTCTGTGCTCCCATACCTTTTCTCCGCATGCCATCAGGATCATTGTTTCATACGTTTTCAGGCTCCTCTTTCACCAGAATATCCACCGTGTGACCACTTGCACCCATAAGATCCATCCGTTCACAGGTCGCCAGATGATACTGCAGAAATGCATCAAACTCCTCTTCCGTCAACGCATTCAAAAACGGACGCATATAATTTGCTGCACCGTCTGCCGCTATAATCTGCCGACGTCTGACCGATACCTGCCGGTCCAATGCTTCAATATCTTCCAGGCGAACCATGGAATACAGCGGATTGGCTTTCGAAGTACAGTGATAATCCGCTGTGAGCATTCCCTCCTGAAGCGCTTCAAGAATATGTTTTTCCTTAAACGCATACGTAATAACGGAAAATTCATTCATAATATATGCCACGAGAATCCTGCCTCCGGGCCTGGTCACACGCACCGCCTCCCGCAGCGCAGCAAGCTTGTCCTTTTCCTCATGCAAATGGTACATAGGTCCAAACAGCAGCGTTACATCAAAGGAATCATCGGAAAACCTTTTCAGATTCATTGCATTTCCCTGATATGCATGCACTCCTGCATCTTTCTGTTTCAGGCGCCCCAGATTATGCTTTACCAGTTCCACGGCCGTCACATCGTACCCTTCCTGTGCCAGTGGTACACTGTATCGTCCGGTTCCCGCCCCGATATCAAGAATATGGATTTCCTCTTTCGCACGTTCTTTCACAATTTCGTCCAGACACTGATGGATATAATGCATACTTGTCACAAATTCCACCCTGCCATGCCGGCTGTCCAGACGCTTTTCTTCATTAAATTTGTTATAATAGGCTTCTAAGTCTGTCATGTTTTAATACTAACACATTTTCTTTAAAATTTCACTCACAATCGCTGACGCGACATCCGCTTTGCTCATAATTTCCAGTTCCCTGCAGTCATCTGCCGTAATCAGCGTCACAACATTGGTATCCGTTCCAAATCCTGCCCCGGCTACTTTCAGGTTGTTCGCCACAATCATATCTGCATTCTTTTTTGCAAGTTTTGCACGGGAATTTTCCAGCATATGTTCCGTCTCCATGGAAAATCCACATAAAAACTGTCCCGATTTTTTGTGTGCACCCAGATACGAAAGGATATCTTCCGTCCGCTCCATCGTAAGAGTGGCATCCCCGTCTTTTTTCTTCACTTTCTCATCAACCGGGTGATCCGGGCGGTAATCTGCCACGGCTGCTGCTTTGATAATAATATCCTGCTGATCTGCGGTCTCCTTTACGGCTGCCGCCATATCTGCTGCCGAAACAACCGGAACGACTTTTACAAATGGCGGCGGCGTGATTGCCACCGGTCCCGTGATCAGTGTCACTTCCGCTCCACGGCGCATACAGTTTTCCGCAATTGCATAACCCATTTTTCCGGTAGAATGATTCGTAATAAAACGCACCGGATCAATTTTCTCCTGTGTCGGTCCGGCTGTGACCATTACTTTTTTTCCGACCATGTCCTTTTCGCAGGCAAGATCTTTCATAATATAAGAAAACAACACTTCCGGTTCCGGCATCTTCCCAGCCCCGGTATCCCCGCAGGCAAGATAACCGCTTGCCGGATCAATGATATGAAATCCATAATGCTCCAGTTTCCTGATGTTATCCTGTACGATTGGATTTTCAAACATATTGGTATTCATGGCAGGAGAAACGTACTTCGGGCATTTTGCCGCCAGAATCGTAGTGGTCAGCATATCATCCGCAATTCCGTTTGCCATCTTGCCAATTACATTGGCAGAAGCCGGCGCCACCATAAAAATATCCGCCCGCTTTGCCAGTGCCACATGTTCTACATTAAACTGAAAATTCCGGTCAAACGTATCAACCAGACACTTGTTGCTCGTCAACGTCTCAAACGTGATAGGATTGATAAAATTCGTTGCATTTTCCGTCATGATTACATGCACATCCGCATGCTGCTTGACCAGTGCACTTGCCAGATAGGCAATTTTATAGGCAGCGATACTTCCGGTCACACCAAGTACCACACATTTTCCTTTTAACATTGTCTCTTACTCCTTTGCAGAAAAAATCACATCTTCTGCTATTTTATCACACTTGCGGCAGAATCGTAAAGAAACTGTCTTCAAAGTTAACGACGTTCAAAATTCAGATATCGGGTTCCCTGAAATGTCAGTTTTCCAGCATCCCCTTCTGCAAGCATTCCATATTCAGATCCGCGCACATTCATTTCCATGCGATCTCCACTCTCCACCTCAAACGTAACATAATAAGTTGTGTTTGTATGTACCATAGTTGTATCTGTCCCATCATTGAAATGCGTTATATTTGTCCGTTTGGCTACAACCTTTGCCTCTACCGTCAGTCTCGGTGCATGATTATTGTCATTCCATTGTGAAATTCCCTTTATGATTGTAACCACAATAAGACCTGCTACAACAATAAACATAATCGGAAAAATTACATCCATCACATTAAAAAACATACTTTTCCCCTCCTTTAATAAACTCATACCTTTTTTTATTTTAGCATACCCCTGTTGAATACACTATTGCTTTTTCCAAAGAAGACCACAAAAAAGGCAGCCCTCAGACCAATATCATGAAACTGATATTCGTCTTCCCACTGCCTTTCAAAATTATTATTTCCGGATCGGTTTTAATTTATTCAATACCATGCCAAGTGCTGCTACAATGATTGCAGCCACAATCGCTTCAATGACTCCGTTAAAACTGATGACACCACCGATGATTCCAAGCACGGCTCCCGCATCGACACTCAGCGCTTTTGCATATGCATCTTTGTATAACACAAAAATTCCGCCCATAACGAGAATCGTATTGACCATTGCGCCTGTTACGCCCGCGTAGACAAATGCACAGACTGCGCCGGATTTCAGTACCGTATACACTTCCAGTGCCATAAAAACAAACCATCCAACCAGTGCACTTACTGCATACAGTGCAATATCTGACAATGGCTTCTTGTCAAATACATGAAGCAGAAACGCACGCGCACCAATAAACAGGAACACACCGATCAGAATATTAAACACACTTGCCCAGAGAATTTTGTGCTGGGAGGAAAGTGCTTTCTTTACTCCGATATATACAAAATATGGCAGGATTCCTACAAGAATACGCGGTACAAAACAGATAAATGCACTCTTGAAGATTCCGCTGGTGCCTACCATGCTGGCTGCCAGCACCGGGGAAAATACAAATGCCGAAAGGGAGGTCGGCATAACCGTATTCTTGATAAAGCTGGTCAGACCAAAGATAAATCCCAAAAATCCGCCCTTCTTCGGTCCACAGAATAACGATCCTAAAATAACAGGGATGTGGATGATGGTCGCATTGATCACCACAAGCGGGATGTAGCCCAGCGGTGTAAACGCCATAATGATAATGATTGCTGCAAACAGAGCGGTCAGTACCAGCTCCGCGGTCTTATTGTTTCGCATTGGTTCCTCCTGTTCCAGATGAAAGCGGATGTTGTTTTTCCGTCTCTCTCTTTTTCTTTTGCGAATAGAGTAAACATTAACTTTATCAGTTTACACCCTGCTCCTCTTATGGTCAAGTCACATCATGCCATCGGTTTTTCCAAAATCTGAATCACCGTATTTCCTTTCATTTTCAGGAAAAATGGCATCCCCGGTTTTGCATCCGTATAAGTTTCCATATATTTCTCAAAAATCTTTTTATCTTTTGTTACTACACGAATATCTGCATCTGTTCCTCCGAATTCTCTTGTCCAGTCCAAAAAGGAGTATTCCGTCTGGTCTGTCAATGTTACATCCTCTGTTTTTTCATCCTTATTGTATACATAATATCCGTCAGGCATATCGTCATCCGTGTGTTTGTAACTTGCCAGCCGATCACTGTCCTCGGAACTGATATACTCCACGGGATCGATGACCAGTGTATTTCCATTGATCTCCTTTATGTAAGCGCAGAGTTCTGTTGTATCCTCCTTCATACGATCTGCAGTTTCTGTCTCCTCAACTTTTTCTGTAACTGTCTGTTTTCCACATCCTCCAAGTCCTGAAATGATTACACATACCATGAGTAAAATCCATCTTTTTTTCATCATTTTCTCTCTCCTTTACCAAATCCAGTGTTTATATATTTTTTCAATTTCTTCTTTTTGGATTGTATCTCCAGCCAGCACATATACGCTGTTTCCATATTCCCCATATGCCCAAAATGTCTCATCCGTATACCGATATAGAAAGACAGTCATTCCGTTTATTCTGATTTGTTCCACAGAATTATAATTCGTGTCAAAAATCATTTTCTCATTTGTCACAATCGCTTGCTGGAAAATCAAATGCGTTTTGCCATTTCCATATTCCAAAACGGATGTGGTATCCGTAATTTTTTCTTCGTTCAGCCGATAGCCGTTTGGAATATACTGCGGTTTTAAAATAGTATCGGAAATCTTCTCTTCGTCTGATTCATAAGAATAAATACTGATGTTTCCATCCAGCACCGTTTTTACCGTATGAAAAAAACGTACCCGGTAAGCCTCCACACTCATCGTAACGGTGAGTGCTCCCACAAGCATCACAAGTGCTGCTGCCGCAATTTTCTGTGTGATTTTCTTCAACTGTTTTTCGACCTGCATATACTTTTCTTTCCGTATCAGCCGCTTCATACGCTTTCTGAATTTATCTGAAAAAACGTAATCTTTTTGCGTGCACACTTCCAGTTGGCGTACCATTGCCGCATCAACGATCGGCATTTTTTCATAAAGCCATTCGTCCGTCACTTTCATTCGGTATCTCCCTCCTTGATTTTTTCCAGTTCTTTTTCAATCAGCCGTTTTCCTCTGGCAATCCGCTGCCGGATTGTCCCCTCCCGAAGTCCGCATATTCTGGCAATCTCCCGGTTTTCTAGATGTGCGGAATATTTTAACAGAAATATATCTCTGTATTTTGGTGGAAGATTTTTTAAAATATCTAACACTCCATGTTCTTCCTCCGGTGCCATATAAGTAAGCTGCCCGGTTTCATCCGGAAGTTCATCCATATAGATTTCCCTGCTTTGTAACCGGTTTCTTCTGCGGTAAAGATCAATTGCTGCATGTTTTGTGATCGTAATCAGATAACGTTTCGTGGCAGTCTCCTCCGGCTGTCCGACGTTTTCCATATGTTTTGCCACCCGCACAAATGCTTCCTGCACGGCATCTTCTGCCAACTGGTAATCATGCAGAATATCCACCGCCACCTTTAGCATCAGATAACGATAGTTTTCGTACAGGATCACAAATTTTCGTTTTTCTTCAGGTGTATCCACCATCATCAGTAAACTCACGCGCGTTCCTCACTTTTGTTTTGTCTCTGCTAACTATAACGAACCTGTCGGTTCCATTGTTACATATTTTCAGACAAAAATAAAAGACATCCGGATTTCCGAATGTCTGAAAAAACCGCCGCGGAAATCCGCGGCGGTTTCTTTTCACATCTTTATGTAAGATGAAATTATTTATTCTTCATTTCAGCCTTTAAAGCCTCTGTCAGAGCTGGAACGATCTTGTTCAGATCTCCAACGATACCGTAATCAGCTACGGAGAAGATTGGAGCATCCTCATCCTTGTTGATTGCGATAATCAGGTCAGACTCTTCCATACCAGCTACGTGCTGGATTGCTCCGGAAATACCGATTGCAAAGTAGATCTGTGGACGAACCGTCTTACCTGTCTGTCCTACCTGATAATCCTGTGCTAACCAGCCGTTTTCTACAGCGGCACGAGAGCAGCTTACCATTCCGCCAAATACATCAGCGAGATCCTGCAGCATCTTGAAGTTCTCTTTGCTTCCAACTCCACGACCACCGGATACAAGAACCTTTGCATCCATGATGTTCTCTACGTTTCCAACTGCCTTAACAACGTTAAGGATCTCAACGTAACGGTTGTTCTTCTCAAGTGTAGGATTGAACTCAATCACTTCAGCCTTGCGTCCAGCCTCTTTTGGAAGCTTCTGCATAACACCAGGACGAACGGTAGCCATCTGAGGACGGTTGTCCGGGCAGGCGATGGTTGCGATTGTGTTTCCACCGAATGCAGGACGGGTCATCAGTAACTGGTTGTGCTTCTGCTCGTTCTCTTTTCCTGGAACTGCGTTGATTGGGAAATCACCGATCTCAAGCTTTGTACAGTCAGCGGTAAGTCCTGTTGCAACTCTTGCAGATACGGTAGGACCAAGGTCACGACCGATTGCTGTTGCGCCAACTAACATAATCTCTGGCTTGTACTCATTGATTACTGCTGCAAGAGCCTGTGCATATGGCTCTGTACGGTATGTCTCAAGTTCAGGGTTGTCTACTACGATAACCTTGTCTGCGCCATACTCGCCTAACTCATCTGTTAAGCCCTTTACGTTTGATCCAAGAAGGACTGCTGTTACGTCTGTTCCTAAATCTTTTGCAAGCTCCTTTGCCTTTCCGATTAACTCAAAAGCGATAGAGCTAAGTTCATTGTCTACCTGCTGTGCGTAGATAAATACGCCCTTATATTCTTCTAAACCCATGTTATTCACCACTTTTCTCTATAATCTTAGATAATATGTTTCTCTTTGAATTTTCCGATTAAGTATGCAACGGACTCTGCAGGATCCAGATTTACTTTCTCTCCTGCACCCTTCGGTACCTTATCAGATGCCTTAGCGATCTTTGTTGGAGATCCCTTCAGACCAAGGTTAGAATCATCTACATCCTTTAAGTCTTTTCTTCCCCATACGGTAACTTCTTTGTCTACTGCATCGAAAATTCCACCCGGAGTCATATATCTTGGCTCGTTTAACTCAGAAAGAGCAGTGATCAGGCAAGGCATTTTAGCCTTAACTTCATGATATCTGTCCTCATACTGACGCTTAACGATTACGGAATCTCCCTCAACCTTGATGTCCTCAGCATAAGAGATTACCGGAAGTCCAAGATGTTCAGCGATCTGTGGTCCTACCTGTGCGGTATCACCATCAATAGCCTGACGTCCTGTGATGATCAGATCATAATCTAAGTTACGAAGTGCACCGGCAATTGTTGTAGAAGTAGCCCATGTATCAGCTCCACCTAATACTCTGTCGGTAACAAGAATAGCATCGTCAGCTCCCATAGCCATAGCCTCACGAAGAACAGCATCAGCCTTTGGAAGTCCCATGGTAAGAACAGTAACCTTTGCACCGTTCTGATCCTTAATTCTAAGTGCTGCCTCAAGACCAGCTTTGTCATCTGGGTTCATGATAGCAAGCATTGCAGCTCTATCGAGTGTTCCGTCTGCGTTGAACTTTACGCCGCCCTTTGTATCCGGAACCTGTTTAATACATACTACGATATTCATGTATTATTTATCTCCTTTTCTTCAATCTTGTTGTGACGCAACTGTACGATTATCTTAATAATGATCCAGAAATAACCATACGCTGAACTTCAGAAGTTCCTTCGTAGATCTCTGTGATCTTGGCATCACGCATCATACGCTCGACGTCGTACTCACGGATATATCCATATCCACCGAATAACTGAACAACCTCTGTTGTAACAGCCATAGCAGTCTCTGCTGCAAATAATTTAGCCTTAGCAGCCTCTACAGAATAAGTCTTCTGTGTAGCCTTAGCCATAGCAGCCTTGTAAACAAGAAGCTGAGCAGCTTCGATTCTTGCAGCCATATCAGCGATCTTAAACTGTGTATTCTGCTGCTGGGCGATAGAACGACCAAACTGCTTTCTTTCCTTTGTATACTCGATACAACGATCTAAAGCACCCTCTGCGATACCAAGTGCCTGAGCAGCGATACCAATACGTCCACCATCAAGTGTGTGCATTGCGATTGGGAAACCTCTTCCTTCCTGACCGAGTAATGCATCCTTTGGAATTCTGCAATCCTCGAAGATCAGCTCGTATGTAGAAGATCCGCGGATACCCATCTTCTTTTCCTTTGTACCGAAGGAGAATCCAGGAGCTCCCTTCTCTACGATAAATGCGGAGAAGTTCTTCTTCTTTCTTCCTCTCTTGTCTTCGGTAATGCTTGTGATTGCGATTACGATGTAAACATCTGCAACCTTACCGTTTGTGATGAAACACTTAGATCCGTTGAGAACCCACTCATCACCATCTAGTACAGCCTTTGTCTGACAGCCCTGTGCGTCTGTACCAGCGCCTGGCTCAGTAAGACCGAAAGCACCAAGCTTCTCGCCCTTTGCAAGCGGTACTACATATTTCTTCTTCTGCTCTTCGGTACCGAATGTCATGATTGGATCGATACAAAGAGAAGTATGTGCAGATACGATAACACCGGTAGTTGCACAAACTTTGGATAACTCCTCAACACATGTAACGTATGTCAGAGGATCACATCCCTGTCCGCCGTACTCCTTTGGAACCGGAATTCCCATGAATCCGTATTTTGCCATCTTTGCAACAGTCTCAGCCGGGAACTGTTCTGTCTCATCTGTCTCCTGTGCAAGAGGTTTTACTTCTGCCTCAGCGAAATCTCTGAAAAGACCGCGAGCCATCTCATGTTTCTTGTCTAAAGTAAAATCCATGATTTTAACACTCCTTAATTATGATTTATTTTTATTATACTTTTCTACTGTGCGTCTACAGGTGTCTTTGTGCGGTCTGCATTGTAGATGTAGAATCCCTTGCCAGACTTAACACCAAGGTTTCCACCACGAACCATCTTACGGATGAGCGGGCATGCACGGTACTTGCTGTCACCTGTCTCGTTGTAAAGTACATCCATGATTGCAAGGCAGATATCAAGACCTACGAAATCGCCTAACTCTAAAGGTCCCATTGGATGGTTTGCACCAAGCTTCATAGCTGCATCGATACCAGCGATATCAGAAACACCTTCCATCTTGATGAAAGCAGCTTCGTTGATCATTGGGATTAAGATACGGTTTACTACGAAACCAGCAGCCTCGTTAACCTGTACCGGAGTCTTTCCGATCTCTACAGCGATCTTCTTGATTGCTTCAACAGTCTCAGCAGGAGTATTTACACCAGCGATAACTTCTACTAACTTCATACGGTCAGCAGGATTGAAGAAATGCATACCAATCATTGGACGGGTAAGTCCGTTTCCGATCTCTGTGATAGAAAGAGAAGATGTGTTAGAAGCGAAGATACACTCTGGCTTGGCAATCTTGTCTAACTCAGCAAATGTAGTCTTCTTTACATTCATATCCTCGAAAGCAGCCTCAACGATGAGATCGCAGTCCTTGCAGAGGTCTTCCTTTAAACCTGGAGTGATCTTGGCAAGAATGCCGTCAACCTTCTCCTGTGTCATTTTCTCTTTAGCAACAAGTCTTGCATATCCTTTTGCAATCTTGTCCTTTCCGCCTTCAGCCCACTCCTGTTTGATATCGCAGAGTGCTACTTCATATCCGTCTACCTGTGCGAATGCCTTAGCGATTCCCTGGCCCATTGTACCAGCACCGATAACTCCAACTTTCATTTTAATTCCTCCTAAATATATATAATATAGTTATATTTATTGGCAAAGATCAGACATAGCCACACGTTTTATGTCACCATGCCATTGAGGTGCATCTTCCGATGCACCTCTTTTCCACATCACAGATAATGATGTGAATAATAAGTAAATTAGTATTTCTCAACGATTGTAGAACATCCCATTCCACCGCCGATACACAGTGTAGCCAGACCTCTGTTAGATCCACGCTTCTGCATCTCATGAAGCAGTGTAACAAGGATACGGCATCCAGAAGCTCCTACCGGATGACCAAGTGCGATTGCACCACCGTTTACGTTTACCTTGCTCATATCGAACTTTAAGTCTCTTGCAACTGCGATAGACTGAGCAGCAAATGCCTCATTAGCCTCGATCAGATCGAAATCATCGATAGAAAGACCTGTCTTTGCAAGAACCTTCTTTGTAGAAGCAACAGGACCAACACCCATGATCTCTGGCTCTACTCCGCCAAGAGCTCCAGCTACCCATGTAGCCATTGGCTTAACGCCAAGCTCCTTAGCCTTCTCTTCGCTCATAACAACGATTGCTGCAGCACCGTCGTTGATTCCGGAAGCGTTACCAGCTGTAACCAGTCCGCCTTCCTTACCAGAGCAGCAACGTAACTTGCTAAGAGACTCAGCAGTTGTTCCAGGACGAGGTCCCTCATCCTTTACGAAATCAACCATTTCCTTCTTAACCTTTACAGGTACAGGAACGATCTCATCATCAAACTTGCCGGCTGCGATAGCTGCTTCGCACTTCTGCTGGCTGTTTGCAGAGAACTCATCAAGTTCTTCTCTTGTAATACCATACTTGTCACATACGTTCTCAGCAGTGATCATCATATGATAGTGGTTGAATGCATCTGTTAATGCATCGTTAACCATTGTATCGATAATTGTTGCATTGTTCATTCTGTATCCGAAACGAGCCTTTGTCATAGCGTAAGGAGCCATGGACATGTTCTCCATACCACCAGCTACAACGATATCAGCCTCACCAGCCATGATCATTGTTGCAGCATCGTTTACACACTTAAGACCAGATCCACAAACAACGTTGATTGTGATTGCCGGAACCTCGATCGGTAAACCAGCCTTGATGGAAGCCTGACGAGCTACGTTCTGTCCCTGAGCTGCCTGGATTACACAACCCATCTTAACTTCGTCAACCATCTCCGGCTTAACACCTGCTCTGTTTAAAGCTTCTTTAATTACAATTGCACCTAAATCTGCTGCTGGAGTATTGCTTAATGCTCCACCCATCTTGCCGATTGCTGTACGGCAAGCACCTGCTAATACAACTTTCTTTGCCATTCTTCGTTCTCCTTTAAATCAAACTCGCACCAAATGATGCTGTTAATTTTTTAACAATGTCTATGATACCACATTTTCCGCATAAAATCAATGAAAACCTACGTTGTTCATAAAAAATTCTTCGTTTATTGCAACAAGCTCTGTTTCATGGTATATTTAAGGTATATTTTATGTAATGCTGAGGGGACTTTCAACGGGGGATCACGTAATATGAAATTTGTCAGAACAGAAGACTTAAAGGCAGGCATGCGGCTTGCCAAACCAATTTACAATAAAAAAGGTGTATTGCTTTATGAACGCAATTCCGCACTCACCGCACCGGGAATTGCCAGTGCTAAGAATTTCGGTCTGATCGGTGTCTATATTCTCGAACCGGCCGAGCCTCTTCCTCCGCTTTCCCGTGAAGATCTTGAATTTGAGCAGTTACAGACCGTATATATTTTCCGGCTCCGGGAAATCTTAAACTGCATTACAGAACGCAGAAAGCTCGAAAAATACCCTGTATTTCTGGAAGATATTCTTTCACACTACGGTTCTTTGAAGCATCGTGTAAATTTCAACCAGAATCTGCGCAGCAGTGAAGATTTTATGTACAAGCATGCGATCAGCACTGCAATACTTGTAACCATGATGGGGGCTCATCTGCGATTGCCGAAAGAAAAGCTACGCATACTCACCACCGCAGCACTTCTTTATGACTGTGGATACCGGAATGTTCCGCGGAATATCATTGAAAAGGGAATGAATGACCTGTCCGCATCCGATCAGGATGTCATTCAGCTTTCTCTGGAAAAAGGGCTCGTTCCACTTTCCATGTATCGGGATGATTTCGACTTTTTCTCACGCGCACTGGCGTTGATGCAGACCTATGTGTACGAAGACCATCCGGAAAAACTTGCAACTGCTCCGGATCAGGAATTGCAGGAAATGGCATCCATTCTGCGCATTGCCGACTGGTTTGATCAGATGACAGCCATGAGCAGCGGACACGAACCCCTTTCGGAAATCGCCGCCATGCAGTATTTCAAAAAATATCCAAAGAAGTTTCTTCCGGTGCTTGTCACAGCACTTGCAGAGTGCATCCATATTATCCCACAGGCCGCCAGCGTTGATCTTTCTACAGGTGACAAGGGAATTGTTCTCGTAGAAAACACTCATGATTTCATGCGCCCGGTTGTCCTGCGGCTTTCGGATAATCAGATCTATGATCTGAGTGACAAAAATGTTTACCAGAAAATGCAGGTAACCGATATTATGAAAACCATGGATAACCGTGTTGCCATGGATGAAGAAACTTTAAAGCAATTTGTACCAGATGAAAAACTCAAAAAATTAACGCAGGAATTCCGCAGGAAACTTGCCGTTGGAAAAAAATAGCATAACAGTAATATCCTTTCCCCATGATTCAATCATGGGGATTTTTTTATTTTCCCCTTGACGCTTTCTCCCCACTCTGTTATATTTACTTCATCAGACGTAGTATATCTGTCGTAGCAACGACAGACGAAATACGACAGATAAAGTAAGGAGGAATGCATATGGCAATCAGCAGTGATGTTATCCGTGGTTACAATGACACCATGATTCTTTATCTTCTGCTCGATCAGCCATCCTATGGTTATGAAATCTCCAAGCAGATCAAAACGCTCTCCCATGAGAAATATATTATCAAGGAGACTACGCTCTACTCTGCTTTTACGCGTATGGAGAGAAATGGCTATATCACATCTTTTCAGGATCAGAACACCGCAACCGGCAAACGCCGTACCTACTATCGGATCACCGACAAAGGGCGTGCTTACTATCAGGAAAAATGTGAGGAATGGCTGCTTACGCAGGAAGTTGTGGAACAGTTTATCAGGAAAGGGGAAACGGAAAATGGAAGCTATTAGAAATTATCTGGAAACTATGTTTTTAAATCTTCCAAACACACCAGAGGTATACAAAGCCAAAAATGAACTCTGGCAGATGATGGAGGACAAATACACTGAATTAAAAAATGAGGGAAAATCGGAAAATGAAGCGGTTGGTACCGTCATCGCAGAATTTGGAAATCTTGACGAACTTGCAGAAGATCTTGGGATCAAACAGTTTGTTCACCAGCCGCAGCAGGCACAGACTCCCAATGCTGTATCGCTCTCTATGGAAGATGCCAGACAGTTTCTGCGGGAACATTCCCGTCATTCCTACTTTGTGGCACTAAGTGTATTTTTGTTTATCCTTTCGGCCTGCTGTCCTATCTTTTTTGGGGTTGCTGCGGATACTTCGATGCGCAACAGTGATGTACTCGATGCGTCCGGTGTTATACTGATGTTTCTTTTCATTGCCATCGGCGTCGGCATGCTCGTCTACTCTAATGTCCGCATGGGACGCTGGAAACAGTTAGAACAAGGAAATTTTGTTACCGATTTTGCCACAACCGAATATATCCAACGCGAGATGGAACATTACAAGAGCACACATGCACTGCTTCTGACGATCGGTATCATGCTGTGTATCTTAAGTGTTGTTCCGCCGATCCTTCTGGATGCCGTATCCAGCTTCGCCACAGACATACTGGAAGACTGTTCCGGTGGATTTGTATTGATCATTGTTGCGATCGGTGTTTTTCTGATTGTGAGCAGTTCCATGCGCATGGGCGGATATCGCACACTGCTTCATCTGAACAATCAAAATACCGTAGGCGGAAATTATGTACCGGACCAGCAGAATTGCCGACAGTACAGCAATCCTGCACTTGCTGCAGTCATGTCTGTCTACTGGCCAACCGTCACCTGCTTTTACCTGATCTGGAGTTTTCTCTCCTTTGACTGGTGGATTACCTGGATCATCTGGCCAATAGCCGCAATTATCGAAGCTCTGATCAAAAATCTGTTTAAAAATTAGAGGAGAACAACCATGAAACGAAATGTTTATTTAGTCCTTATCACCATCATCACGGTCATCTGTATCATCGCCGGCACAGGTTATCATCTGGTGCGTTTTGGTCTGTCCGTGGCGGAAAATCTGCCGTCCCTTGGAGCATTTATAAACGCGGTATCTGACCGGAGCGACGATGAAAATAACAGCAATCATACAAAGAACGGAAACCAGAACGCTGTTTCTTCTGTGCAGACCACACTGGATGCTTTCACCTCAATCCAGGCAGACATGAGTGTTGTCGATTTAACCATCAAATCCGGTGATACATTTTCCATTGCATATAAGACCAGCAAAAAACTTG
>ERZ808270.678-NODE-678-length-18015-cov-10.694265_pt1 | contig 18015 bp, 20 predicted proteins | sample MGYA00521082_ERZ808270 | MGnify/ENA primary metagenome ERZ808270 (study PRJEB31516, sample SAMN03275594) | gut metagenome | biome: mammalia-associated habitat; material: feces | host: Papio cynocephalus | place: Kenya | collected 2012-07-27 ... | reverse complement strand
ACGTCAGTAAAGTTCGACGGCTTCGACTATTGGGCAATAAGTTTCTCCAATAAAGAGTTGGCGCAGATGAAAACAGACAAGGCTAAGGCTTTGAAAACAAAACGATACAGTTTCATCAACCAGATAATGACGCCTAAAAGAAAAGACAATACCATTGCGGAGCCGGAAGACTTCCGTGAAGGAATTGACTTTACAAAATCTTGGAAAAAATATAATCCAAGTGACCCTGCCTATCCTCCAACGCTTGGCTTTATACCTTGGATAGACGACAACGGAAAAGAAAAAAGTTGGGGGTCAATGTATGCGACATATTATAAAACACCAAACTATAGCTCTGGTGGCAACTACTATGATTATTTCATGTCTTATGTAAGGGCGGCCATGATTTATACTACAGAGGAGTTTTACGCTAAATACCCCAAGGAGAAGTATCCTTTAATCAGCCGACAGTATGAGACAACGGTCAAGTACATGAAAGACGATTTCGGCCTTGACCTCCCAGGCATTGCCAAGGGACCTCAGGAAACGTCCAACAAATAACCATTATCCAATATAGCGACAAATGAAAAAAAGTGTTATCTTGGCATTAGCCATGACAATAAATACTCTTGCTTTCGCACAGACGGAATCTACGATAGACTCTTGCATTCAGGCATGGAACAAGCCTTACGCCTCTGCTGTGGAAATAGTGAATGAATACAACGCGCACAAAAACGCTACGTTACTTGACAAGTGTTGCATGGTGTGGCAGGCTGGCAATTACCTTCAGAAGGTGAAAGACAAAAAAGATGATATCAAGCTACTTGCGTCATCTTTCCCCACTATCAACCTGACGGACGATATGGTGTTGTCGTTCATGAAGAAGTTGCATAAGAGAGATGGAGTGCAACTTTTTGTGAGCAACTACTATCTCTTGAGGGGACTGAGAAAAGGGTATTCGTTTGATGACTCTCGTGATGGGCTCTTCTTTACGGTCTATTACCCATTCAGGGCTCCAAGCCAAAACGACTACGAGAAATTGACGGATATATTCTCCACCACCAATGCCACCTTGCAGGCTCCATTCCTCAAAGTCCTTGATTTCGTGATGATGAATTGGGGATGCACAGACGGATTGGAGAGCGTGAAGCCACTCATAGTGAAGAATGCTGCCGAAGGAAGTCTAAAGCAGAAGGCTTTGGAGTTGTTTGCCAAATACGAGCCTCTGAGAAAAGGTATGCCAGCACCCAAGTCTGTTTTGATTGATGCCAAGGGTAAAAAGCATACGTTTGCCGAACTAAAAGGAAAGGTGATTGTTGTGGATGTGTGGGCAACATGGTGTGGCAGTTGTCTTGAGAAGATGCCTCGTTTTGCTGCACTAAAGGAAAAGTACGCTAAAAGCAAGGATGTTGTCTTCGTGCTTCTTTCTACAGACCGCAACAAGGCCATGGATGCATGGAAGAAGAATATGGCAAAATATGAGAATAGTGGTATGAAAATCTGGCGGGCGGATGTTGAAAATGGTTCTTCTTTTGAAACCGACTACAACATTATAGGTTTGCCACGTTATATGGTCATAGATGCCAAGGGAAATATGCGTGAGGCTTTCGCGCCAGGTCCAGGTGACGCTATGGAACAACTCATTGAGGAAACGTTACGGCAATAGTTCCATGATTATTCAGTAAACAAAATGACAAATAGAATATTGTGGCTCATTTGTAGCCTGTTTTGTTCACTCTCACCCCTTATGTCACAAGACTCCCTGTCAAGCAAAGGCATTCATTTTGAGGAGTTGTCCTTGGAAAATGCCCTTGCCAAGGCTGGGGCAGAAGGTAAAAAGGTGTTTGTGGATTGCTACACACAGACTTGCGGCCCTTGCAAGTACATGATGAAAAACATCTTTCCGTTGAAGGAATGTGGAGATTACTTCAATCCTCGTTTCATATCCTTGACCATGGACATGGATATTGGTGAAGGTCCATATGTGGGCAAGAAATATGACGTGGGCATTTACCCGACATTCTTGATACTCAATCCCGATGGCAGCTTGTATTGCAAGGAGATAGGAGCTGTAAGACTCAACTCAAAGATTTCTTTCGTGGAGAAGATGAAACAAGCTCTGGAGCGTGCGGAGCTTGCTGTGAAATATGAGAATGGCAATCGTGATGCCGCTTTGGTTCGCCGATATGTGGAACTGCTGAAAGGCAGTGGTGACCAAAAGGCTGACGAAGTGCTCAATTCCTATCTTGAGTCAATGAGCGTGCAGCAACTTTGCAGTAAGTCAAACTGGGATATTATTGTCAGCGACATCAATTCTCCATCTTCTCCGGTCTTTCGCAAGCTTTTAACTCAACGAGCAGAGTTCGAGAAAATGCTTGGAAAAGAAACCGTTGAGGAAAAACTCATGTCTACATACAAGAGTGAGTTTGAGATGTATAAAATGATCGGATTACCGTTTGCCAGTCGAATCGCAGACTTGAAGGAACTGGAGAAAGATGGATACAAGGAAGCAATTGTATTGCAAGAGTGCATGACCATACGGTGGATTATCAACGAAAAGAAAACGAACCGCATAGGGGAGATAATAGGCTTGTTGCAAAAACTGGAATCACTTCCGACAGACGTTGATCGCATGTCAGTAATATCCGAATTGCGCGGTTTTGAGCGAGTTGTAAATGCCTCGCAACGCGCGAAGGCTTGCGTGGCATTAAAGTCTTCACAAAAAAACATGAGCGAGACTGATGCAGCTATCGTAGGGAAGACTATCAGTCGAATCATGCCTAAGGGTAATTAAAATATGCATGTGCGATGTGTTTGAAGACACTCGTGTGATTATGAATATCTTAACGACGGCTCATTGGTCGTCGTTCTCAACGTAACCTTGGTACTCAGGCGCGAGTCCAGACATGATTGTCTCATAGCTTTGCTCTTTCATGTGCTCGATGTTTTCGCGTCCTTTCCCTGTCGGGTATATGGGCTTATGGATTGTGAGTTTCAGCGGATGCCAATTTACCCAATGCCAATCTTTCATGCGAGGCATGATGTTGAACGAGCCGTTGATGGTCAGCGGACATACGGGTAGTTGCAGCTCGTCGGCAAGCATGAACGCACCACGACGGAAAAATCCCATGTGTCCCGTGAACGTGCGGGCACCCTCTGGAAACACAACCACCGACATGCCTTCTTTCAAGGTCTCACGTGCCTCGTCGTAGGTTTTCTTTATCTTGGATGCGCCTCTTTTGTCCACGATGATTTGGTGCGATGACTTGCAAGCCTGTCCCACGACAGGTATTGAGGCGATGCCGTGTTTCATCATCCACTTGAAGTTGCGATTCAGAAATCCATAGATAAGGAAAATGTCGAAAGCTCCTTGGTGGTTTGCCACGAAAACATAGCTCTCTCCTTTCTTTATGTTCTCCCTGCCTTCCACTTTGACGGGGAGCATAGCCAGTCTTATGGTGAGCCAAGACCAAATGTGTCCGGGCCAATAGCCCCAAAAATGGCCGTTGCCGATGGCGCAGCCAACGACAGTAGTTAGGGAGGTCAACACTGTGGCAATGAGAAATATTGGCAGGGCTATGAAAAGCTGATAGGCGCGATAAATAAATTTCATAGTTTTGTCGCTTGTTAGTTTGTCGTCTTTAATTGGCTATGTGTAATGTCAATGTTTCTTGTGTAGGGTGAGGACCGTGATTTCTCCTGGCATGTTGAGTCTGAAAGGCACGAGACCTCCAAGACCGGCATTGACATAAAGGTATCGTCCGTCTTTGTCGTACAGTCCCAGATCCTCTTTTAGTGCTATCATGGTGGGGCGAAATCCCATCACCTGCATCTGACCGCCGTGTGTGTGGCCGGTTAGTGTGAGCTGCACGTTGGAGTGGGGCAGGATGTCTTCGTCCCATGCCATCGGATTATGCTGGAGCAAGATGACGAATGCCGTCTTGGGTATTCCGCGTAACGTCTTTTTGAGGTCGGAATGGTTTGAACGTGGAATTTGGCCATAGTCTTCTGACCCAGCGAGCCAAATGGAGTCTTTTGACATTTGGCCGTTTTTCAGCTTTCGCCTGATGGGAATGTTAGAGTTGAGCAACACGCGTCCGAGCTTGTTCTCAAGTTCTATGACTTTCTCCTTCATCTTTTCCCTTTCCATTTGCGTGGCGTCGACATATTCTGCATAGTCGTGGTTCCCAAGCACGGAATACATATAAGGCAACCTTTTAAGTTCGGGCATCATGGTCTCTACCTCACCAGGTTGCATGTTCTCTATGTCGCCAGTGAAGCAAACTATGTCAATGTCTTTTTGAGCTCTCACACTGTCGATTTCTGCCCTTAGTATTTTTCTCCTCCAACCATTGAACGTGCCGGCGTGGATGTCGGATATTTGCACTATCTTAAATCCGTCGAATTCGTCAGGCAGGTCTGCGAAGCTGACATCCACGTGCCTTACGACAATCTTGCCCACGCCAAAGGACAGTCCGTAGAGATATGCCGCTACACCGATGACACCCACCGCAAGACCCACGCGGTGGCCATAGTTGTAGCGAGTGTGGCAAATCGTCCTGATGGCCGAGCCTATCCCCGAGCAGATGGCGAACATGGCCTTGGGTACTACGAACAGTCCGAAAAGGCAGAGGTAAGTGTTGAGCCATGTGAGGTCAGTGGGGGCGAAATTGCGTATGGTGGAGAGTGATATGGTGTAAACCACCATGATGGCGCATGGCAGCCACCATAATATCCTTGCCACGCGATTGTGTAGATAACGTGTGCGGTAATAGTGTAGCCAGATATAAATGTCTGGCAAAAGTATCATCAGTATGAAGAAAACAAGATATCTCAATATCATGGTTTGTGTACTGTATCGTTTAGTTCATGGTTTCGACCAAATGAATTTTAATGCTTCAGCAGCGTAGAGAGCAGGTATTTCCTTACCGTGCTCACTGGCAGCTGTCTCCGCTTTGCATAGTCTGCCAGTTGGTCCTCGCCTATTTTGCCAAGTTCGAAATAGTGTGCCTTTGGATGTGCGAACATCAGTCCAGAGACAGACGCATGCGGCATCATCATGCCTGTCTCCGTGAGTCGTATGCCAATGCTTCCCATGTTGATAATCTTGTCTATCAAGAAATTCATGCTTGTGTCGGGCATTGAAGGATATCCCACAGCCGGTCTTATGCCTTGGTATTTTTCGGCGTGTATTTCTTTCATTGAAAGTTTCTCGTCTGGCGCGTAGCCCCAGTATTGCCGCCTCACTTGTAGGTGCATTAGTTCGGCTGTGCCCTCGGCAAGTCTATCAGCGAGCACCTGCGACAACATTTTGCCATAGTCGTCGTTGTCGTAGCCACACGCAAGGTCATGGTCTACGGTAGCCGCAAACACGCCAATCTTGTCTTTTATACCTTTTGATGCCGGTCTTATGAAGTCGGCGAGGCACAGGTTGGGCTGTCCTGGCTCAGTTGGCTTCTGTTGCCTAAGCATAGGCAGTCTTATTCCGGCGGCTATTATGTCATCGCCATCGCTGTTGGCATCCACGATGTCGAATACGGCATGCGTATGGTGCTTGCCTTGCCAACTGTCAAGCATGTCGTTGGCATCAGCATGCAGTTTGTCGCGCACGTCGTTGTCCTTGCCGTTCATGCTCCAAGCATAGTCGAAATAAATCCAGTTTATATACGGTCTAATATCAGAAATGTCATAGTCTATTCGCATAACTTTGTCCTCTATGCGTAGTCTTGTTCAATGTTTTCTTGTGCGTCATCTATCAAATGTCACCGCTTCGCCACGGTAATTCTCGTCCATCTTGCCGTTGTCGTATACGGTGTGGCCATTGCATATAGTCTTGACCACTCGCCAATCAAAACTCGTGCCTTCCAATGGACTCCAACCACACTTGCTCTGAATGATGTCTTTGTTTATTGTCCATGGATCTTCCTTTCTCACTATTGTGATGTCTGCCTTGTAGCCTTGGCGAAGAAAACCGCGTTTGCTGACTGAGAACAAGCGTGCAGGATTGTGGCACATAAGCCAAATCATCTGCTCAATTGTTATCACGCCCTTGTCTACGAGACTTAGCATCGAAACCAATGAGAACTGCACCATTGGCATGCCCGACGCGGCTTTAGCGCATCCTCCTGTCTTTGCGCTTGGCTCATGTGGCGCATGATCGGTCCCTATACAGGTTATGCGGCCATTGATTATGCCTTTTCTAAGGGCTTCACGGTCGCCTATGGTCTTCACGGCAGGGTTGCATTTTATAAGTGCCTTTTTCGTGATGTAGTCTTGGTTGCTGAACAGCAGGTGGGCGAGCACGGCTTCACCAGTTATCATGGGCATGGGGCCAAGATTGAAGGCATTCTTGTTTTCAGGCAACAATCCAAGTTCCTTGGCAGTCGAGATGTGCGCGATGTGCAATCTTGTGCCATGTGCCTTGGCAAGTTTCACGGCGAGCGAAGAACTTGCCATGCAAGCCTCCTCAGAACGTATCTCAGGATGATGTATTATGTCTGGGTCTTCACCATATTCGGCCTTGGCCTCTGCCATGTTCTTGTTTATGATGTTGGTATCCTCGCAATGCGTCATCAGTGGAATGTTTAGTGTGGCGCATTTTCTGAATATGTCATCCAGGGCTTGTGTCCTGTCCACGAGCATATTGCCTGTGGAAGCTCCCATGAACAATTTTATGCCAGGAATTCTACGGAAGTCAAGGCTGTCGAAACTGTTGGCGTTGTCGTTTGTCGCTCCGAAGAAGAAAGCGTAGTTGACATGGCTTTCATCCCTTCCACGGCGCATCTTGTCTTCCCATGCGGCAATGGTTGTCGTTGCCGGCTTAGTGTTTGGCATGTCGAAGAAAGTGGTCACTCCACCCCATGCCGCAGCCTTCGACTCGCTTTCAATGTCGGCCTTTTGTGTCAGGCCAGGCTCACGAAAGTGTACATGCTCGTCGATGACTCCTGGCATTACGACACATCCCGAAGCATCTATGTGTTGGTCGTAGGTGCCTCGGGATGACTCGTCTTCGGCAATCACGCTTTCTATATGGTCGTTGTCTATTATGATGGAGCCCTTGAAAGACTTGCCCTCATTGACAATCGTGCCATTCTCGATGATTGTCCTCATATTGGGAAAAGTTATATGTCCTTGTCGTGTTTATTTGTCGTGAAGATTACTGGGCCATCTCATTTGGTGTTTGACCATCCTGTGGCGCGCTTTGTGTCACGTTTTGAGATTGTTGCTGAGGGGCTTGCTCAGGCATTCTCGTGCCATTCATGATGTTTTGGTTCTCTTGCGCCGCTTCGTAATATTCTTTGACCTGTGGGTCGCTTTTGAACTTGTTGGTAGCCTTGCTCATGATGTCCTCCACCCAAGCGTCGAGCATGGGCACGTTGTATCGGTTCATGCAGACATTGATGAATATGTAGGGACCCAGTACGTTGTCCATGTTGTCAGTGACGAATGTAGTGACAAGTTTGTCCACGCGCCGATTGATATCTGCGTCCTTGGCGGCGAGGCGCGCGTTTACGGTTTCCATGTTCCTGCCATTCATTATGGCTTGGTCATGCTGGTGTACGAGGTCATTGCTCTCGTTCATCAGTCGTGTGAACTGCTGGCGGAATTTCGTTAGCTTGTCGTTGAGTGGCGTTCCCGTGACGGTTTCTTGTGAGTTGTCAATCTTCACTTGTATGTCTCCTCCCTCAAGCACCACAGGTATGTTGTTGTTGTCGTCAAGAATTATATTGGCGACCCTCACGGAGTCCGTTGTGCCTCCGAATTGAAATTGCCCATGAACGACATCGCAAGAGTCCAAATCTTTCAATGTCGTGTCTTTCATGACTTTAAGATACAACTTCTGGCCATCAAGCATGCTCACGCTTGTTGAACCTGTGATGTGGAAGCTGTTGGCACATGAGGTCAAGGCAAGTACGCTTATTATGGTGTATATAACTTTATTCATAAGTTTTTGTTTTCTTCTTATAGCAAAGATACAACCTCTTGTCGATTATATAAATTATTTTTATGCAATTTAATGTAAGTAGCTACTCTTTTATATTTTTTTTCGATAGTTCGTGGTCAATTCGGTGTGCTGTATACACTTCGAGAATAGCAGCCACCAGCAATAAGATCACCCATTTATTATATAAATACGTGATGTAGGCTTCCTGGTCATTAAACAAATGCTGGAAGAAACTTTGACTCGCACCTGCGTACACGGTGTCAGCGAGGAGCAATCCTGCCAACACGAATAGCAGGTCGCTGAGGTTTTGAAGCTTTTTCAGTCTGCGTACCACTATATCCTTGCCCTCGTAGGATTGCGACACCTGCATTACGGCGAACATTACCGCTCCCAACAGGTATACCCAACAAAGCACAGTAGGCGCTATCGTCAGTACACAGCATGCCACGCCGATGACCATTAAAGCACCACCAGTGAGGAATATGGCACTTTGGAGTTTATTCAGTTGTTTCATTCTGGTGTTTATTTTTCAGTATCATCATTTACCTTTTCCGTGCTTAGTATGAAGATGTCTTCATCGTCAGCTTTCATGAAATAGCGTTCGCGTGCTATCTTCTCTATGTAGCTGGGATCGCGCTTGAGCTTTTCAAGTTGCGCGTTGGCTGAGTCATTGATGGCGTTGTACTTGTTGATCTCTTCTTTCAATCCGTTTATCTGAATGTCGTATTTTATACGTTGCATGAAACTGTTTTCATCAATGAAACCAATAAACAAGACTCCTATCACTATGGTGATAAGATACTTGTGTCTCGCCACGGTTGCCAATAAGGACAACAGTTTCTTTTTTTCCATGTTTTTCTATCTCTGTTTCTTATGCAAAGGTAGTCATTTAGCGCAAATGAGACAAAATAATGTTATATTATTGTTTCCTGCTTGGCTATCGCATGAAAAGTGTTACGGAATAGAGGTATAGCACTGCGGCGGGTATGGCCAACAGGCTTGAGTCGAACCGGTCCATCATGCCTCCATGTCCAGGCAATATCTTTCCGCTGTCTTTCACGCCTATCGTGCGTTTGAACAGGCTTTCCACGAGGTCGCCCCATGTGCCGAAGACAACGATTACGGCTCCGAGCCCGAGCCATTGTGCCACGTTGAGTACATGAGCCTCACTACCGGAGTTGCCCCAGTAGCCTATTACGCCGGCTATGATTACAGCGAATATGCCGCCACCAATGCTGCCCTCCCATGTCTTTCCCGGGGAAATGCGTGGAAAGAGCTTGTGCTTGCCAAACAGCGAGCCAAAGCAGTATGCGCCAGAATCGTTTGCCCAAAGCAGGACAAACACAGACAAGGGTAGCAGCATGTCGTATCCGCAGTAGTTGCCCATCTCGTCGCGTTTGAAGGCAAGCACATTGATAAGGGCCAATGGCATGGCAATGTAAATCTGTCCGAGCATGGTATAGGCCATGTTGGTTACGGCATTGCGGTTCTTGGCGTATAGTTCGCTGATGAGCAAGTATATTATCGTGAGCACATAAGGCATCATCACGGCAAAGCCTTTTACCACGTCAATGCTCCATAGCGCAATGGCTATGAAGAAATAGACACCGCCCACTGTTGAGATGAAGCGGTTTACGTTGACATCGGCCACACGGTCGTTTACCAGTCCGGTGTATTCCCACATGGTCAGACCCGTGATTATGGCAAAGAGCAGGAGCATTGCCATGCTGTTGAGAAAGCCAGCTACCATGATGGCTACGAAAAGCACTCCCGTGATAGACCTGACGATAAGGTTTTTCTTTTTGTCTGTCATGTCTCTTTATTTTTTTGTGTTCTCGGTGCTTTGATCCTTGGAGTCCTTGTCAAGGTTGTTGTCCCTTGTCTTGTCTGCTATTGCCTTTTCGTGCTCTGCTTGGGCTTGTTTCACCTCGTCGGGCATGTCCTCAAGTTTGGGGGCGTCTGCGTCTTCCTTGGCTTTTTTCTCAGCCTCTAATCGCTCGTTTTCCTTTATTAGTTCCTCCGAGCGGCTTGTCCATGGGCGCTTTCCAAGGATCTTCTCTACGTCCTCGCGGTATATGACCTCCTTGTCGAACAAGAGTTGGGCGAGCTCTGCGTGTCCATCCTTGTGCTCCGTCAGTATCTGCTTGGCGCGCTTGTACTGGTCGTTTACTATCCTCAATACCTCGTCGTCTATGATTTTTGCCGTTGTCTCGCTGTAAGGGCGCTGGAACGAATATTCGTCATTGTTATAATAGCATATGTTTGGAAGCTTCTCGCTCATGCCGGTATATGCCACCATGCCGAACGCCGCTTTTGTGGAACGCTCAAGGTCGTTCATGGCTCCAGTTGATATTGCACCAACGAAGAGCTCTTCGGCCGCGCGGCCACCAAGCAGCGAGCAAATCTGGTCGAGCTCCTCTTCCTTTGTCGTGATTACCCTTTCCTCAGGAATGTACCATGCCGCTCCGAGGGCTTGACCACGTGGCACGATGGTTACCTTTACCAGAGGGTTGGCGTATCTGCAGAACCAACTTATCGTGGCGTGTCCAGCCTCGTGAATGGCAATTGAGCGTTTCTCCTCGTCTGTCATCACCTTGGTCTTCTTCTCCAGTCCGCCAACGATTCTATCCACGGCATCGAGGAAGTCTTGCTTCTCCACTGCTTGCTTGTTGTGCCTTGCCGCTATCAATGCTGCTTCGTTGCAGACGTTGGCAATGTCGGCCCCGGAGAATCCCGGGGTTTGTCGGGCGAGGTAATCCACGTCGATGTCGTTGCCGAGTTTCAATGGCTTGAGATGCACGAGGAATATGGCCTTTCTCTCTGCCAGGTCTGGCAAGTCTACGTGTATTTGCCTGTCGAAACGTCCGGCGCGCAACAATGCCTTGTCGAGCATGTCGGCGCGGTTTGTCGCCGCGAGCACGATGACACCAGAGTTGGTGCCGAAACCGTCCATCTCGGTCAAAAGGGCGTTTAGGGTGTTTTCTCGCTCGTCATTGCCACCCATCGATGGGTTCTTGGACCTTGCGCGACCCACCGCGTCTATCTCGTCGATGAAGATGATGCATGGCGACTTTTGCTTCGCCTGTGCGAAGACATCGCGGACGCGACTTGCGCCTACGCCTACGAACATCTCGACGAAGTCGGAACCTGACATCGAGAAGAAAGGCACGCCAGCCTCGCCGGCCACAGCCTTGGCGAGCAAGGTCTTACCTGTTCCTGGAGGGCCTATGAGCAAGGCTCCCTTGGGTATCTTTCCGCCAAGGTCGGTGTATTTCTTTGGATCTTTGAGAAAGTCTACGATTTCTTGTACTTCTTGCTTCGCGCCTTCCTGTCCTGCTACGTCCTTGAAGGTTATGCCCATCTCGTTTCCTTTCTCATAGAGCTTCGCCTTGCTCTTGCCGACGCTGAAGATTCCTGCGCCTCCGCCCATTCCTGCGCCTCCGCTCATTCCGCGGCTGAACATCCAGAAGAGGAAGAAGAAGAAAATCAGCGGCCCAAGGTTTATCAGCAAGCTCCAAATGTCTGTGCCGCGTTCGTTGTCGTAGCTATAGCCAGCGAGCTTGTGCTTTTGTTGCTCGTTGCCGAGAAACTTCTCAAGCTCGTCCACGGAGCCAAACTGTACGCTGACGTATGGATTGGCGCCCACTTGTTGGGCGGTCATGTTGAAGACCGTGCGTATGTATTGTGGCTTGACATACATCTTCAGCGTGTTGTCGCTTTTGTTTATCACCACGCGTTGAGCGTAGCCCTTGTCAACGTAAGCCTTGAAGTCGCTGTAGTTTGCCTCTTGGCTTGAGCCGCCTTTTACTATTGAGCCGCCTCCTCCCGAGAAGAGCATTATGGCGAGCACGACAGCTACGATGATGTAGAGCCAGTTCATGTTGAACCTGGGCATCTTGGGCTGCTGGTCGTTTTGGTTCATTTGCCTGTTATTCATTGTCTTTTGTTGTCCTTATCTTTATTATTATAGGCTCTCGCCGTCCTTGATGGTGGAGATGCTTGCGTCTTCCCAAAGATGCTCAAGGTCATAGAACTCTCTTGGCTCTGGCAGGAAAATGTGCACCATTATGTCGACAAAGTCTATCGCGACCCACTGGTCGGTTCCGAGGCCGTTTACTCCCACGGGCTTCTCGCCAGTCTTCTCACGGCATTTGTCACCCACCGATTGGGCTATGGCTTCCACTTGTGCTGGTGAGCCTCCTTGACAAATCACGAAATAGTTGGCGATGGCTCCGTCAATCTGCCTAAGGTCGACGACACGGATGTCTTCGCCTTTCTTGTCCTGTATGGCGTTGACGATAATCTTTAGCAGTTCTTCTGTCGTTGTTGCTTTCATTAATTTAATATCAGTGTGTTAACAGCATATTTATGACAAAGTTAGTGCTAATCGCAAGAATAACAAAATTTATTAATCTTATTTTTGAATTTAGTGGTAATGACATGACATTATGTCGGATAATCCTTGTCTCAATATTTTTTTTGAAAAAAGTTTGCGAAAAGTTTGGAGGGTAACTGAAAAGTCAGTACCTTTGCACTCGCAATTCAGAAATGAGGTTGCAAAGACATTGGGGTATGGTGTAATGGTAACACTACAGATTCTGGTCCTGTCATTCTTGGTTCGAGTCCGAGTACCCCAACAAGCAGTGAGCCAAGCAAGTTTTTGCTTGGCTTTTTTGTTTTAACGTAAATCTGTTTAGCCCACATGCTTAATCGTTCATATATGCGTTGGTTCCTTTTGGCGATGGCGTTTCTTTTCATGCCGCTATTGGCCTTCTCCCAGAAAAGGTGTCCTGGATTTTCCGTTTCAATGATACCAGACAATGTTTTTGTCAGGATGCAAGGCAAAAGTTATCCCAAGTCATGCCCTGTGCGTAGGCAAGACTTGCGCTACTTGAGGTTGCTGCATGTCGACTGGAATGGCCATGTCAGGCATGGCGAGATGGTTTGCAACAAGGCGATAGCCAATGATGTGATTGAGATTTTCGAGGAACTCTACAAGAGTCGTTATCCAATTGCCAGCGTTCGTTTGATAGATGATTTCGGGGCTGACGACGAGGAGTCTATGCGCGCCAACAATTCGAGCAGTTTTTGCTACCGTGCCGTGCGTGGCAGCAAGAAATTGTCGGCACACGCCAGAGGCATGGCCGTTGACATCAATACGCTCTACAACCCTTGTGTCAGGCGTTTGCGATCTGGAAAGATGGTCGTACAGCCCTCGGTAGCCGTCAAGTATGTTGACCGCCGTGGAGCGTTCCCTTATAAGATAGTAAAGGGTGACCTCGCGTGGAGGTTGTTCACGAGTCATGGATTCAAGTGGGGTGGGGCTTGGAAGTCGGTCAAGGACTACCAGCACTTCGAGAAATGAGGTCTTTGCCTCACGGAAATAGAAAAGTGTGGGCCTATTTCATGTCCTTGTAGTCGTCGCTTTCCAAGAGTTGCTTTATGGTCACATTTCCGTGCCTCCTCATGTAGCGGCTCACCATTTGCACATAGTCAGTGCGGAATAGTTCTATCCCTATCGCCTTGTTTGAGACCCACATCAGTTTTCCCATATGGAGGTCCTTTTCCAGTTGTGACCTCGTGTCAAAGTTCTTCATGGGATATAGGCTGAGGAGGTAGAACAGCGTACAATCTGGCACTATGTACGACCTGTTCATAGACTCCAGTTGTTCGTTGCTGTATCCAAACTTCTCGTAGATAGGATATTTCGCCCCCATGTATTTGTCGAGGGATATGCCTATCGTGCGGTCGCCTACCACGATGCTCTGGTCGAGTGCGCCTATCTGTGTGTAGACGTGCGGCAAGGGCAAGTCTGGAATCCATTTCTTCAGGTTGGAAAACGTTTTTTGCAAGCCTTCGCTTATGTCGTCCATGTTGGCGTATTCCAGTTCCACGTCGCTGACCAGGGATTGCAGTGTGGAATCTTGGTAGAAACGCAGGAATCGCTCGCTAATGTCGTGGTCGCTGACATCGCCAATGCGCAATATCTTCTCCACGAGCGTGCGTGTCTCTATCGGGTACTCCGTGTTCATTTGCTGCAATGCCGAGAAGTCACCCGTGACCACGTAGCGACTCTCCAAACGGTCATAACGCTCCACCTTCATGTTTGATGGATCGTCGGCGTCATCGTTTGACTTGAGCTTAAAGTCGCACGAGGAGCATAAGACGCACAGTAATAATATGTAATATACTTTTCTTAGCAAAGTCTGTCTTGGTAATGTCTTAGTAACTTATATCACAACACCTTTGGCCATAATGCCTATTATTCATTGCAAAAGTAGCGAAAAATATGGAATTAGCCAAATGTTAAGATAAAAAAATGCAAAAACTTCCTGTGAATTACCTATCTTTCTGCACATTTTATTAAGAATGTGTAAAAAAATAGTATTTGTGTGTAATGCTTATCCCGTGATATAGGTTAGCACGAAGTCGTCGTTGGCCTCATAGTTGACTGTTACTCGTTCTCCTTGTCTTAGGTTTTCCAAGCACGCCACGCCCGTGTCTCGTAGCGTGAATGGCGGTAACCGCATCTCAAGCAACCCCAAGTGTTGCTCGTGGTAATATTTATATGCCGCTTCTTTCGCGCACCAAGTAATGAGTATTCCATAGAGCGTGTCTTGTGTCTCGTCATTGCGCATGAATCGGGGAAGGATTTTGTTTACCCTGTATGACACGTATTCCATGTCGATCCCGTTTCTGTGGTGCCTTGACAGGATCATTGCCGCCCAACCTTTTGTGTGGCTGATGCTGACGTGGAATCCTTCCACCTGTGGCGCGCCATCGCTGTCGTGATTGATTACGAGGCCGTCATTGTGGGTCAGTTCGCTCAGCAAGGCATATTCCGTGAGCTTCTCTCTCAGTCTTTGAGCTTTGTATTGGCTCAGGTCAACTTGCCGTGGCCGTGGAAGGCAATCCAAAGGCTCGTCCATCTTCCATATCGCGAGCCATGAGTCTTCGTCAAGCCTCTGTTTCCTTGTCAGTGGCATTGCTTGTAATTTTGTTGTTCACCACTACTTTCACCTTGCTGATGCGCCTTTCCTCGACGGCCATCACCTCAAACGTGTAGTTCTTGAACGTGATTTTCTCGTGCAGGTTTAGGAAATCGCCTTTCAGTTCAAGCAGGAGCCCGGCGAGAGAGTCGGCATCGCCCACTACGCTGTCAAACTCGTCGTCGTCAATGCCAAGAACCTTGCAAAAGTCGCTCAAGAGGGTCTTGCCCTCAAATATATATGTGTTGCTGTTGAGTCTGGTATAGTTCTTTTCTTCCTCATCGTATTCGTCGTTTATCTCTCCTACGATTTCCTCAAGGATGTCTTCAAGGGTCACGAGGCCGCTCGTGCCACCAAACTCGTCCACTACGATGGCTATGTGAATCTTGTTTTCTTGGAACTCATGCAGCAGGTCGTCTATCTTCTTTGTCTCTGGCACGAAGTAGGCAGACCTTATGAGACTTTGCCACCGGAAGTTGTCCGGTTTGCCGAGATATGGCAGCAGGTCCTTGATATACAACATGCCACGAATGTTGTCCTCGTTTTCCTGGTATATTGGTATGCGACTGTAATTATTGTCCACTATGAATTTGAGCACCTCGGGGAAAGATGACTTGATGTCTATGTCGCCAATGTCCTGTCGAGGTGTCATTATCTCTTTCGCGGTCTCATCGCCAAAGCGGATGATGCCCTTGAGCATGCTTTGCTCATCTTTTATGTCATCCTTGTTGGTCAGTTCGAGAGCCTGCTCCAAGTCGTCCACGCTCAGTTGTCTTTTCTCTTTCGGAACGGCCTTCTCGGCTATCACCCCGCTTTTTATGAGTATCGTCTCCATTGGCCAGAAGAGTTTCCTGAGCAGCAGGACTCCCCCCACGGTCTTGCGGCAGAATTTCAGCGGCGCAGAGCGGCTGTATACCTTTGGCATGATTTCTCCGAAGAGGAGCAGCAGGAAAGTGAGAAACACGGTGATGACCAAGAAGTCGAGCCACTTCACTTTGAATTCCACAAGGGAGCCAAAGATGAAGTTGCAGAGCATGATGATGGTCACGTTCACCAAGTTGTTGGTTATCAAGATGGTGGCAAGTGTGCGCTCAGAGTCTTCACGCAGTCGGCAAATTCCCTCGTCGCTCGAGTTCTTGTCAGGGGCAAGTTCGTTGAGGTCCGACGGCGACAGACTGAAAAATGCTATCTCTGAGCCGCTGGCGAAGCCCGACAACATAAGCAACACGATGGTGAGCACTATGGCTATCGCCACTTCGGGTGTCATGGGGTGTAGCACCACCAGGTCATTGAGGTGACTTAGAAAATACGAGTCCAATGTTTTATTAAGCTTTGTTTGGTCTTGGAGAAAGGAGCTCCATGTTGTCTACCATTATCTCGGTCACGTCGTGCCGTTTGCCGAGCTTGTCTTCATAGGTGTTATAGCGAAGCCTTCCCTCTATGTAGAGCTTGTCGCCCTTGTGGACATATTGTTCCACTATCTTTGCGAGCTGACGGTAGAACACGAGGCTGTGCCAGTCGGTGTGGTCTGGTATCTTTTTGCCGTCTTTGGTGGTGTAGCCGCGCTCCGTGGTCGCAAGCGTCACTCTCGCCATGGCTTGGTCGGCGTCGTAATAATGCACGTCGGGGTCTTTACCCACGTTTCCGATAAGCATAACCTTATTCATGTCCTTCTTTATTAGCCATTGTTAGCTATTTCCACATGCCTAAGTATCTGAAGTGGAATTTCTTGCCCTTTGCTGATGGGAACTGGCTGCGGTTGTCCACGCGAGTGCGCAGGTAGTCCACGATCCTGTTGTAGCAGTCTGCGCCCGACACCGCCTTGCAGCGTGCCACGAAGTGCGTGTCTCGATATTCATGCTTGCCGGTAGCTGGTGTCAGCACCACTCGCTTGAAGTCGATCTCGCCCTCATACCAGCCTTCCTTTTGTGAGTTGAGCCTTGCCAGTGGTGAGTCGTTGGTGGCGAGATTGTTCTCTTGCGCTTGCTTGGTGTTTCTTTTTTCCTTGAAATCGCGCATCGTGGCAGCTGTCGTCTTTATTATAATGAAATAAATGTGGCCGCGCACTTTATATCGTTTTGGAAACATGATATTGCTTGCTACGTATTCGCGAATGTCATTCTCCATGTTGCGTGTCACGGTAATCTCACCTAATGACCGCAAAAAAGCAATGGCCTCTTCTACATTATTTACAAATGTCTCGTTATCAAAATACCTAAGATATAAATTCATTGAAATAGACTTCGATTTCCTGCTTGAGGGCTGCAAAATAAAAGATGAGCGGCAAACGGGACTCGGACCCGCGACCTCGACCTTGGCAAGGTCGCGCTCTACCAACTGAGCTATTGCCGCAAACAAATAAATATAAAACAATTAACAAGTGAAGAGGAGGAGACTCGAACTCCCACGACAAAATAGTCACTACCCCCTCAAAGTAGCGCGTCTACCAATTCCGCCACCCCTCCAAATGTCCGTTTTCAATACTTGGTGCCCAGAACAGGACTCGAACCTGCACGTCGTGAAACACACGCACCTGAAACGTGCGCGTCTACCAATTCCGCCACCTGGGCTAAAAACCTTTCCAAAACATTGGATTGTTCAAAAAGATGAGCGGCAAACGGGACTCGGACCCGCGACCTCGACCTTGGCAAGGTCGCGCTCTACCAACTGAGCTATTGCCGCATATTTCTCTTTTGTGAGAAGCATTCCCCTGAATGCGAGTGCAAAGGTACTGCTTTTTTCTTAACCCGCAAACTTTTCGTCACTTTTTTTTCAAAAAAACTTCATTTTTCTTATTTCACATTATTATATATAGGAGGCAAAGGGCATTTCTCTACCCAACTGATAGATAAGTATGGTCGTGCCATGGTTCGTTATCTTGTATCTCTCCCAGTGCTTGCCGGCCACCACGAGTATGGAGTTGCTTATCGACTGTCCCGACAGGCTGGTGCCAGCGGAAAGTCACGGACAGGCGGTGGGGGGGGCGTCTTGAGAATAGCGTGTGCATTTTTCCCAGCATATCATTGTTGGGTGATATGATGTCAAGAAAATACTTGATGATGCAAATTGTAAAATACACTCTTTGAGGATTTGTCGGCAAGG
>ERZ808270.677-NODE-677-length-18025-cov-6.787423_pt1 | contig 18025 bp, 17 predicted proteins | sample MGYA00521082_ERZ808270 | MGnify/ENA primary metagenome ERZ808270 (study PRJEB31516, sample SAMN03275594) | gut metagenome | biome: mammalia-associated habitat; material: feces | host: Papio cynocephalus | place: Kenya | collected 2012-07-27 ... | reverse complement strand
ATATGTGCAACTTTTTACTCATAAATATTTTTAAAATTTAATTCCGCCAACGAGTTATTAATATTCTTGAATGTAAGATTTCGTTACTCGAAAAGTACTAAACGGAACCCAATAACACTATTGTGACCTATTGTAGGAGGATTGATATTACGATAGGATGAACGACAAAAATTTGCACCATAATTCCAGCAGCCACCACGGATGACATGTTCCTGTCCTTTTACTGCCCCTATTGGATTGGTTTGGGCTTCCTTGGAATAAGAACCATGCCAATCTTGACACCATTCCAAGACGTTACCTGCCATATCATAAATACCCAACTCGTTAGCTTGTTTCGTGCCAACAGGATGAGGCTTACTGCCACTATTACCATTAATACCACCATACCAAGCGACATCAGAGAGATTGTTACTACCACTATACTGATAGCCCCAACTCTTCTTACCACCACGAGCGGCATATTCCCATTCTGCCTCTGTTGGTAAGCGGAAGTTTCTACCAGTAATTCTATTTAACTTGGAAATGAACTCTTGGCAATCGTTCCAACTTACATTTACCACAGGAAGATTGTCACCTTTATATCTGGAAGGATTACCTCCCATCACCGCTTGCCATAAGAGTTGAGTAACTTCAAACTTGCCCATATAGTAATCATTTGTTAGGATTACTTGATGCACAGGCTTTTCATAAAGATCAGGATTCCCCATTTCAGAAGTCGCTCCCATCATGAAAGTTCCAGCCTCTACCTTCACCATCTCGATGCTAATGCCATCCTTTACAGGGATAGAAATCGTTTTGTTTGTAAATGATGTATAAGAAGAGCCCGATGAATATCCCGAGTTATTTGATGAGGGTAAAGTTGAAACTGAATTTATTTGATTCTGTGTGGAGGAATGGCTAGTAGATGTCTGCTGTCTCTCTATTGTAGAGCCTGCACCACCTAACACCGCAGTTTCCTTCGTCAAGGTAATCTGTAGATTACTTGGTGCGGAAACTTTCAACTTCACCGTTCCCTCTTCCGACTCATAGCCATCGCAAGCTACGATATAGGAATGCTGACCGACAGGCAAGGTTGTCTTTGCCACTCCATTATTTCCTCTCACCATCTTGTTATCCACAAGAACCATGGCGGTAGAAGGGGTATATCTGATAATGAGCGATTGGTTTTGTTGCATAACAGACTCTGAACCACCGACAGGCTTAGACAATACCAATACATAGGTCTTGTTCTTTTCCACCTGGCTGATACCAAAGTTAGAAAAATTCACCATAAGAGGAAGGTAATCCTTGGTCAATACCTTCATCTGCTGTGAACCATTTGTCATATAGACCCAAGTTTCGTTACCATTCTTCACCAATGGCTTGATGACATTTCCTTCCACATCAAGGATGTCACCCACGAATTGCACCTTGACCAAGGCGCAAGGCTCGTCGTTCAAATCCCTGCGTTGCTGCGTCTGGGCACTGATGTCCATGGCGGCAAGAGAGAAAGACTTCACCTTCAGTTCTTGGGCAGATGAGGCGAGACAAACCAACAAGCAGAATATTAGATACACAATTTTTTTCATCATATCACATAGTTAATGGGTAACCACAAATAAATCATTCAAGTCGGGAGCTTCCACTGTGTCATCTCCGTATCTCCACAATCCTGCCATAACTTCAGGCAGAGAATTTTTATCTTCTTTGCTAAAATACAACAGCAATAATAGGAAGCCATTCATCTTCTTTTTATCACAACGTTGATGTAATGTTAATCCATAAAAACCTTCTTTATGAGGATGCCTTCCAACCTTTACCTTGTCTATTGTAACTCGTTTGCACCTTACCAATTTCTTCAACATTTTGCGATAATCGGTAGAGTCATTAGAGTCTTTTAGAATTTGTCCATCACACAGACGCCACAAAGCAGCGGTATCTTTTTTCTCATAAGCTGCTTTAAATTGCTTATACAACTCAAGGATTCTTTCTCTATGGCAAGAGTCCTCGCTACCTTTGGCATTGCCAACGATATAATTCCGTATATTTTCCTCAGAAATCTGTGCTGTTATGCAAGTTGTTACCAACAGCAAGGAAAATGTTAATATCATTCTTATCATAGTCTAACTTTGTTTTAATAAAGATGTCGTTACTCGGAGAGAGCCAAGCGGATCCCGAGGTTATCGTAACGGGCATTAGGAGGAAAGCTGTCACGATACGAAGAGCGGCAGAACCAGTCATCACCACTCTTGCTACCTCCACGATACACATGACTAGCATCACTAGTTTCTATAGTAGGGTTCGTCTGAGGAGAACTAGAATAAGAATCAAACCAATCATAACACCATTCCACTACGTTACCCGCCATATCATAGATGCCCAGCTCGTTAGCTCTTTTCTTACCTACAGGATGAGTTTTGTTTCCACTATTGTCTTGATACCATGCAACATCAGAAAGATTGTTGCTTCCGCTATATTGATAACCTCTACTCTTCTTGCCACCACGAGCGGCATATTCCCATTCTGCTTCCGTCGGCAAACGGAACTTTCTGCCTGTTATTCTGTTCAGTTTAGAGATAAAATTTTGGCAATCGTTCCAAGTTACATGCTCCACAGGACGGTTCTTACCCTTGAAATGAGAAGGGTTATTCCCCATCACTGCTTGCCATAGAGCTTGAGTCACTTCGTACTTACCTATATAGTAATTATAGGTCAATGTCACTTGATGAACAGGTTTCTCATTATCATCAGGCTTTTCCTTCTCAGAAGTTGCTCCCATCATGAACGTTCCAGCCACTACTTTTACCATTTCGATACTGATACCATCTTTCACAGGTATAGTAATGACATCATTGGATGGAGCATTAGAAAGAGCTGTTGATGCTTGAACAGGAGAAACCGAAACAGTCGAAGATACAGCTGACTGATTCGAAGACGCACCAGTCTGACTCAGCACCAACACATAAGTCCTATTTTTCTCAACACCCTCCACGCCATAATCAGCAAACTTTATCATCAATGGAAGATGATTTTTGGCAGTCACTTGCATTTGGCGTGAGCCATGAGTCAGATAAACCCATGTTTCATAGTTTTTCTTTGCCAATGGCTGGATGACATTTCCTTCCACATCAAGGATGTCACCAACGAACTGCACCTTGACCAAGGCGCAAGGCTCGTCGTTCAAGTCCTTGCGTTGCTGCGTCTGGGCACTGATGTCCGTTGCGGCAAGAGTGAAGGACTCTACTGTAAGTTTCTGAGCAGATGCCCCAAAACTTAGTAACAGATTGAGCAAGAGAAATAATATTCGCTTCTTCATTTGTTAGTATTTATAAAGATACTATTCTACATAACCCTTTCCAAAACAGGTCTGACACGTATGGTGAACATGAGAGTGCGCAGGACCTGTAGAGCCGCATTCAGCACAATACGTAGAGTTGTCCTCTCCAGTATAGTTAGGGGCATAAATAATTTCATTATTCCCCTGACCTGTACCATTGCAGTAAGGACAGGTGCGACGAGTGGAGGTTGGCGTTGGGTCTTCGTAAGTAGTAGATGGGGACGAAGGAACGGAGATAGGATTGATTTGCCCACCAGTAGAAGGTGTAATGTCATGATCACCTTCCGTATCATCACCATTCTCCTCTCCTGTTTTTCCAAAGCTTGCGCCATTCATCAACTTCTTATACCGTTCCTTAGTTAGCCATCCTAAGCCAAAGCATTTGTCACACTTTTCACTAATCAATCCAAACAAATGCCAGGAAGAATATCCTGTATGGTCGCAATAAGGACATTTCTCACATTTATCCCATAACTCCCCGAATGGATGTAACTTAGAAGATGGTTCAGATACATATAACATATAGCAGAAGAAAGCTACTCCTGCATACAAAAGATACTTTATAAATTTGTTCATAATTAACTATTTTATTATTATAATTGATATTCTCAAATGTAAGATCTTGTTACTCGAAAAGTACTAAACGGAATCCAATAGATTCGCTATAGTAACCAGGTGGACAATTATTGCGACATGAAGATCGACAACTCCATGCTTCACTTCGGAAGCAACCACCACGAAGGACATACAATAACTCATCTGTAGGATTCGTCTGAGCAGGACTAGGATAAGAGCCATACAAATCTTCGCACAACTCATAAACATTACCACTCATATCACAAATACCCAACGCATTGGCTTGCTTAGTACCTACTGCATGAGTTTTATCTCCACTATTTTCCTTATACCAACCTATATCCGACAAGTTAGAACTGCCACTATACATATATTCTCTACTCTTCTTACCACCACGAGCTGCGTATTCCCATTCTGCCTCGGTAGGCAAACGGAAATTCAGACCTGTAATACTGTCTAATACAGAAATAAACTCTTGGCAATCATACCAAGTTACCTGTTCTACAGGAAGATTATTTCCCTTAAAATATGAAGGATTACTCCCCATCACTGCTTGCCATAATGCCTGTGTAACCTCATACTTGCCTATATAGTAATCCTTTGTCAAAGTCACTTGATGCACTGGTTTCTCATCATCATAAGGGTTCTCCATCTCCGAAGTCGCACCCATCATGAATGTTCCAGCCTCAACCTTTACCATTTCGATATTGATGCCATTTTTCACAGGGATAGTAATGACATCAGCCGACAAAGGATTAGAAGGAGTTATTGGACTCAGCACCAACACATAAGTCCGATTTTTCTCGACACTCTCCACACCATAATCAGCAAACTTTATCATCAATGGAAGATGATTTTTGGCAGTCACTTGCATTTGGCGAGAGCCATGAGTTAGATAGACCCATGTCTCATAATCTTCTTTCAGCAATGGCAATATCACATTTCCCTTTACATTCAAGATGTCACCTACAAATTGCACCTTGACCAATGCGCAAGGCTCATCGTTCAAGTCCTTGCGTTGCTGTGTCTGGGCACTGAGGTCCATTGCGGCAAGAGAGAATGACTTCACCTTCAGCTCTTGCGAAAATAAATTCTGATGCACCAACCACGCAAAGATGAAAAATACCCAAATCCTCATAATCAATAATTTGCTCGATATTATTTTTTATCTTTAAAGTAATTATTTACATACAAACCTATCCAACACTCCCCATAATTGTCATTATAGACTAATGTTATTTCTCCCCAATCGGTTTGCCCCTTTGCACTTTTGTATGTACCTTCCAACTTGTAACCAGCTTTCTCTAATTCTGAATACAAGGCCTTTACAAAAATCCCAGATTGCTCTCTTGCATTTTCTCGTTTATCAGGTTTATTTCCATGATAAAATTTAAACTGATATGTAATTCTACCCTCGGAATATTTATCTGGCTCAAAGCCCATAGATACATCTTCAGGCATAACATCACAACCTTTAAGTTTAAATTTTCGTTTTATAGCATTAAAACCTTTACACTTTGAGGGGTCTTCTGTATAAAAGACACCTATACCATACGTCTCTTTGGTTGGATTCAACCCAGTCGCCTTGAGTGTTTCAAAAAGGGTATCTGTATTACCTCCAAGATTCAAGTTATTAATTGGAATTTGCCCAAAGCACATCGTTACTAAATCTTCGGCATAGAATTCAAAAATAGGAATATCATTATTCGTTTCTTCTTTTGTTATTGTAGTAGGACTATCGCTTGTCAAACGTAAGATGTAAGTTCTTTCTTGCTCCAATGCGTCAATTCCATAATCCTTAAACACAACATGGATAGGAAGTTTCCCTTTCGGAAAAATTCTCAATTCCTTGCTTCCTCCAGATAAATAAACGTTCTTTTCAGAGTCTTTGCTTATTATTTTACCAATAACATTACCTTCTATTCGTTCCAAATCATCAACTACCCAAATCTTCAGCAAAGCACATGGATTACCATTCAAATCCAAAACTTTATTTACAGATGCAGATAAATCTGTAGGTTGAAGTTTCAAACTCTCAACTTGAACTTTTTGAGAATTTACTTCCAAAAAAGGAAGTAACAAAATAAATAATAATAAGTTCCTCATAAACTAATTAAATTATATATCATTCTTTATGAATATTACTCGGAAAGAGCCAAGCGGAGCCCGAGACCGCTGTAACGGTCGTCGGGAGCGTGGCAGGAACGGTACGACGAACGACAGCACCACGCATTATCGTACCAGTTACCACCACGGTCTACACGGTATGACTCACTAGTAGCACCTATAGGATTCATTTGAGAAGAGCTTGAATAATATCCATACCAATCCTGACACCATTCTACAACGTTACCAGTCATATCATAAATACCTAGTTCATTAGCTTGCTTCGTTCCTACAGGGTGAGTTTTGCTGCCACTATTGCCATTGTACCATGCAACATCAGAGATATTGGAGCTTCCGCTATACTGAAAGCCTCGGCTTTTCTTGCCACCTCGAGCCGCATATTCCCATTCTGCCTCAGTAGGTAAGCGGAACTTTCTACCTGTCAAGCTATTCAACTTGGAGATGAACTCTTGACAATCGTTCCAAGTCACCCTTTCAATAGGAAGGTTATCACCCTTGAAATTTGATGGATTACTACCCAACACCGCTTGCCATAATGCCTGGGTAACTTCATACTTCCCTATATAATAATCATTCGTCAAGGTAACTTGATGCACTGGTTTCTCATAAACTTCAGAATTCTCCATCTCAGATGTCGCTCCCATCATGAACGTTCCTGCCTCCACCTTCACCATCTCGATACTGATACCATTCTTCACTGGAATGGAAATCGTATTGCTACCCGAAGCCACGGAAAATGAACTAGACGAAGAAAACGAATTATTCGACGAGGAAGGAGATGAAACAGAAGATAGCTGATTCTGTCTGGAGGATTGACTAACTGAAGTCTGCTGACTTACTGCAGTAGAACTTGCACCAACCCCTGTAGTTTCCTTCGTCAAGGTAATCTGCAAATTACTCGGTGCGGAAGCCTTCAGCTTCACCGTTCCCTCTTCCGACTCATAACCATCGCAAAAGACAACAAAGGAATGCTGACCGACAGGCAATGTTGTCATAGCCACTCCATTGCTTCCTCGCACCATTTTGTTATCGACAAGAACAGTGGCAGTAGAAGGAGTATATCGGATGATGAGTGATTGATTTTGTTGCATAATAGACTCTGCACCACCTGTAGCCTTTACCAAGTCTAGCACATACGTGCATTTTCCCTTAATTCCTCCCTTGAAACCATAGTCGGGGAAATAAACCCTCAGCGACTTGCCATGCTTCGGGAAAATCACGATTTCTTTGGAACCATCGGTCAAATACACCCATTTCTCACCATAATGGTCTTTGATGCTAATGACAAAACCATCCACATTGGCAATCTCATTACCCATTGGGATTTTCACCAAGGCACAAGGGTTGTCTGTCTTATCGACAACAGGGTTAGTCCTTGCCTCCAAGTCATTGCTTGCCAAGGTGAAAGACTTCACCTTCAACTCTTGGGAATATGTACCAAGACTAAGAGACAAGCAGAATATGAGATATACTATTCTTTTCATCACTTTCTCTCTTCCTCCGTTGTTGTTATAAAGAAATCATTCTCATCAAACACCTTACTAGGATCCAGTTTCTCGTTACCCACCATTTCTGGCTGCCAAGTCCTCACATGAATCACAGGGTTGCCACCGTCCTTCGGGAACTGCCAGAGCAGGAAGATATAACCATCGTCACTATAATTGTTCGACTGCCAGTTCTGGTGCAAGGTTACACAATAGAAACCATCCTTGGCTGGATGTCGCTTCACCTTGATCTTGTCAAAGGTGACCTTGATGTACTTGTTGTTTCTGAACGTGCGAGCCAAGTTGTTGAGATACTGCTCCTTGTTTTGTCGGCTATACACAATCTCAGGTCTGAGCGAAGCCTGGTCGTTGCCCATATTCTTGCGCATGACAACCTTGCCCGTAATAATCAGTGCATCGTCGCTATACACATTTCGCAACGCATTCAAGTCCTTCTCATCGTAATAGCTTCTGAAATCCTCCACAAACTTCAAGATTTCCATACGGCGGCGGGTATCGGTCACGTCCTTACCATTGTTCACGATATAATTATACACATTGTTGCTCAACGCCATGTGGGCACCTGTCAACTGACCGTCATTCGCTACGCTGATGGTCAACTCCTTGTTCAACTCGCCCTTATAGCTAGCATCGGTATTCGTCAAGGTCACCGAGATGCCACGCACCTCATAGCCATTGACTGCCGTAAGACAGTTCTCGGAATACGAGGTGTAGTCGCACTTGAAGTGGAACGTTTCCCAAAGATTGTTGAGCGATGACTTGGCGTTGCTAGTCATGTTGACCGAAGACAAGTCCAAGGAACCATTGCTATTGTTTGCACGGTTGATCGCCGTCAAGAGAGAAGAAATATTGCGCTCTATGCTCTGCTTGACAGAAGTTTGATAGATACCGCTCTTAAACGAAAATGCCACGCTTTGAGCGGACAAGCCCAAAGACATGGTCAAAAATATAAACAAAATAGAGAGTTTTTTCATACCAATGATAACTTATGTTTCGTATCAATAAATCAATTAACCTATTACTTCACGCTGACTGCGATTTTTCTCCTGTTTTTCTTCGGAGCCTTGCCATCAGCAAACAAGTCCTTGACATTGGTAGATGGCGTGTAGAGGTAAACCTTTCCTTCCAAACTGGCCTTCTCCCCCTCCAATATTTTCTTGGGGGCAGAGAAATAGATGACATGGTCGTAACCCGATGCCTTGTTGTGCATCACCAGAGTTCCCTGGAGTTCGCCCTTCTCCTCGCCCTCGTAACCAAAATAGATTTTGCAACCTTGTCCTTGGCAATATGACAAGAAATTGGAAAGTTGCACTTGGCATTTCTTCTCCTTTTGATTGCTCATGGCAAAGACGAGACTCAGAGGCATATCTTTTATCTTACCCTGAAGGAGATTGGCAAAGCTCTCCTTCGGAAATTCCTGGCTGAACACAGGGGTGCAAGCCAAGCGATAGAGGGTATCGCCGTCCTCCACCTCGGATGTCTCCCCCATCTGGTAATAGCTATCAGAGTTAATGGAAGGAATCACATACGACTTGCCTTTCTTGACATACAAGTTCTTGCCTTTGAACTTGCCCAGAGTGTTGATATCAACTTTTTCCTGCTGCATCTCTTTGCCGACCTTGAAATCTTGAAGGAGTTCGAAAAACTGCTGTTCCAAGTTCCTACGAGTGTCATTGGCGAAATACTCATAGTTGGCAGGGAAAGCGACGGAGAGGATAGTCTTGCCCTTATCCTCCCATTTCACGGTATAAAACTTGTCCATCCCATTGCTCACGGCACAAGGCGTGTTTTCATTTACCTTGGCAAAGGTGTTCCACGAACCAACAGTAAACTGGATGTTGTTCAAGTACAGCCCATTTTCCGACACCTTGTAGAGATAGTCGAGATACGCACGCTCCAAGAAGCCATAGATGAGCGATGGTTGTTCCTTCTTCATCTCCTTGGAGAAGAGGACGATGCCTAGATGATCCACGATGCCGTTGCCATCATAATGCGCCACGATGCGATGCCCATCATGGTTGAAGTACTTCGTGACCGCCTTGCCAACTTTTGCCTCCAAGATAGAATCCACTGCCATCTTCTGCGCCGCCTTCTTCAAGAACACCGTCTGGTATTGCAAGGCAAAGGCATTCCTCACTCCCATGAAGAGGAGCAGACCCAACAAATAATATGATATAAATCTTTTCATCTTATTGACCTATTAATAGTTTCACTTCCTCGCCACTCGTTTTTTTCCAAGTTCCATGATACAAATGTCCATTGGAAAAAGAGCCATTTACTACATCACCAGCTTCAGCCACGTTGCCGTCTGGGTCGAAGGAATCAATGCGATGGGAACGTTTGAACCGCAAGGATCCTTGTCCGTCTGGTTTGCCATTCTTCACATTGCCTGTCCATACGGCATAACCCAAGTCCAAGGTTCCCTTGTAAGAGGAGGAATGCTCTACGGCTGGCGTGCTAGGAGACGGTTTCACAGGTTTCGTGATTTCTGCGTTTTCCGCTTTTTTATCCGTTTTACCAGAATCATCTGTCTTAGAAGCCTCCTTGTTTGCATCGTCAGATTTTTTCTTATCTGCATTCTTCTCGTTTTTCTTGTCTTTCGCCTCTTGCTGCTTGATAGCCGTCGAGTCCTTTGGGGTTTGCGTGGAGTCCGTGTCGGTTTGTTCTGTCTGATTTGTGTTCTGATGTACGATGACAAATTTGATCACTCGATAGGAAAGATACAAAACGACCACCACAGCCAAGCCGATGCCTATCTTCTTCGCCCAGTCTATGATATTGTCATAATCCAAATGGTCATCGCCATCCTTGATTTTCTTCGTCACCTTCTTGGTCTTGTTGCCTTGATGGGAACTACCATTAGAAGCGTTTTGATAGGAGTTTTCACCCGACGAGGCATTCATGAATCCACCCATGCTTGCCATTCTCTCGTCCGCATTCTTCTTCATCGCTTCAATGATGAGGCTGCTGCATCGTTCAGATATATTATCAGGTAAAGCGTTGATGATGTATTTCTGATTTATCTCGCTCGCCTTTGCAGGTGTCCTTCCCGTCAACATATATAATAAGGTGGCACCGAGCGCATAGACATCTGCCGTAGGCGAGAACTTGCTGATACCCGCATATTGCTCCAATGGAGAATAGCCGTCCGATGTTCCCAAACCCGCTTTCTTGTTGGTCACGGAACCATTCTTCTTGAAGTGAAGCGACAAGCCGAAGTCTATCAGCACAGGATGCTGGATGCCGTCAGCCTTCTTCACCATCATGATGTTCTCGGGCTTCACGTCGAGGTGGTTCATGTTCTGGTCGTGGAGATAGTCGAGTGCCTCAGCCACCTCCCGAGTGATACCCATCGCCTCAGGCTCGGAAAGCCCTCCTTGTCTTTTCACGTATCGGTCTAAGGTTTCCTCGCCGAGAAATTGCATGACATAATAGACGGTGTTGTTCGCCTCGAATACCTCGTTGACCGGCACGATACCCTCGTGATGGAGATTGTGCAAGCGGTTCGCCTCGGTAAGGAAGTCGGCACGGCTCTCATTGTAGTTCGCCGAATCGGCATCCTCCACCAGCACACTTCCGTCTGCATTGCGATGGCAGATGTCGGGCATAAAAAATTCCTTGATGGTATATTGGTGCTGATAAGGGATAGCTCCCTCATAAACCGTGCGTTCCGCCAAGTAGGTGATGCCAAAGCCACCACCTCCCAGGACGGACTTCAAGAGATATTCCACCTTGCCTGTGTTCAGGCGGTAGGTGGAACTATTAGAAAGTAAAGTCTTGCTCTTATCCATAGAATCATATTTTATGAACCTTTATCTGCTGATTTTTCATCCTATTCTCATCCTCCATCATTTATCTTCCAATGATTTCAAAAGCTCTATTAAACTATTGCTTGGCTTGTATTTCTTGAGCGTCTCAATTCTCAGCTTGGCATCTGCCAAATCGGGAAGCACCTTGAAACCACGCTCATAGCAGTAGATGAGGTTCTTGGCTGCAGATGAGGTCAGACGGTTCTGAGCCTCAGCCAAGAGATAGAGTTTGGCTGCCTCGGTGTAATCCTTTGCCACACCCTCGCCAGCAAAATATTTATCTCCCAACTTATCCTGTGCGTAAGCAATGCCACCATGGGCTGCTTGCTTCAAGAGTTTGAGAGCCTGCTCCTTGTCGGCAGCCTTCATGCCCTCGCCCGTCTCATACATCGAAGAGAGATAGTAGGCTGCGGCAACGCTCCCCTTCTCCAATGCCTTCTGATAGAGACTTACGGCCTTCTTGGTGTTACGCTTCTTGTTGTCTTTGTGCGCCATGGAAGTAGCCTGCATGGTGATGCCTTCTGCGCCACCCAACTTCTCCACGTTCTTGAAGAGCTTGATGGCTGCCTCAAAGTCCTTGTCGAGATAGAACTTCTTCAGTCCTGCCAGATAATCGTAGAACATCTTCTGCTTAGAGTCAGCCAACAAGGCATTGATGTCTTTCTCATGTCCCTTGGCAGCTTCCGAAATCCATTGGGTTGCCAGATAGAGGTTGGGAGTCTGACCATTCAGATAGCACAAACCGAGCAACCAAGCTGCGTTCTTATTCTTGCCAGCGGTTGCACTCAAATACTTCTGAGCCTTGGTGATGTCCTTTGCCACGCCGTCACCCTCGTAATAGACACGACCCACCTGATATTGTGCGGCAGGCATATTTCGCTCAGCCGCCTGGGTCATCAAGGCAAGACCCTTCGCCTTGTCCTGTTGTACGCCCATGCCGTTAAACAAGAGGAGACCTTGGTAAAAAATGGCCTCCTTCTTGCCCTTCTTGGCAGCGAGCTCAAAGTATTTGGCAGCCTGTTCGGAACGCTTGCTGTTCAAGTATTTCAATGCCAAGGCGAACTGGGCATCCACATCCCCTGACTTGGCAAGTACCTCCTGATAGGTCTCCACCTTCTTCAGGTCACGCTTCACGCCAATGCCATTCTGGTAGCAGTCCATCAAGAGGCGCGCGCTAAAAAGACTCCCCGAGTTCTTGACGATTATCTCGTGTTGCGGAATGATGCTGGCATTGCCCTTCTTGATGGCAGACTTATAGAGCGTCATCGCCATCACGGAATCTTTCTTGATACCGTTGCCTAGTTGGTAGCACATCGCCATGTTGCCGATGCCATCAGGATTGTTTTGCTTGGCACTCTTCGCCCACCAGTCGAGAGCCACCTTATAATCTTGTTTCACATTCTTGCCAGTATAATACCACACACCCAAGAGGTTCTGGGCGATTGCGTCACCCTTGTTGGCTTTCTCCTTGACGATTTCCACGCTATCCTTCTTCGCCTTTGCTTTCGGAGCAAGGGAGTAGCTAGCGACACTAGCGGCCTCCACATAAGAAAGTGGAGACAATGCCAAGGACAAAAACAATATTGCGTTTAGTTTCATTCTCATAATCTCAAACATTTAATTATTAATATTCTATGAATCCTTCATTTTATTCTAATTTTGAAAGCTTTTGCCCTTTCAGGGCGACATTCTTGCTTGCATATTACCTAGGGCGTTGCCCTAGGCTTGGTGCTTCTGCCCCTTCGGGGCGTATTGGTCTATTTCAACCGTACGGTCGAAAACTTTCAAAGAGATTCAACCATTAAGATTTTTCAAAGCGATTCAACAATAAAAATGGATTATTTTCCGTTTGATCCACTCCCAAAATCCTGCTGGAGAATGTTCCTCTGGAGAAACCTCGGCGGTCGAGTAATGGTTGCGAGCGAGAATACGGGTTCTGCTGCTCTCACAAAATCCTTCTTCCTGCGGTTCGCTTCCCTCCACGCTTGCCACATGAACCAATATCGCCGTGTTGTTGTCCGAGGAAGTCTCGCACAGCGTCGCCAACACATCGCATTTCTCCTGGTCGCTCTTTCCGCTCAGCAAGATAGCTTCCAACTGGTCGTCTTTCACCTGATGCAACACACCATCGGTACACAAGAGGAAGTAATCTCCCTGTCGGACATCCCTCGTGCTGACCACCGTCGCCATGCAGCGGTCTCTGTCAGGGTCTTTCGGTTCCATACATCGAGTGATGACATTGTTCTGCGGATGGTCGATGCCCTGTTCTGGCGAGATGATGCCTGCACGCACCATGGAGTTGACCAGAGAATGGTCTTCCGAACGGTAAACGATGCCTTGCCCCGGTCGCACTTGGTAGATACGGCTATCCCCGATGTGTGCCATCATGCAGCCACCTTGATGAAAACAGACGAAAGTCATCGTTGTACCCATATCTTGTGAGGCTCTGCCTGCCTGAGCATCGAGAGCCTCGTAAGCTGCACCAAGAACCTGTGTAAATTCCTGTTGACCAAAATCCATGGTCTCCAAGTCCAGATGTTCCAAGGAATCAGCAAACGACTGGCAAACCGTAGAGCTTGCCACCTCACCCTTCTCGCTTCCACCCACACCATCGCAGACGACAAAAAAACGTTGTTGCCTGCTGATGACATCCTGGTCGGGATAACGAGCATCCTCCTGGTCTCTTCGCTCTCCTATCTGGCAGAACGAATAGGCCTGCGACAATTTGATATTCATCACTTCTTCAATTTCTTAAATGTAAGTTTGGTCTTTCCAATGATGATGACATCATCAAAATTCAGATAGACACTGTTGTTGACAGCGATTTCCGAACTATTGACATACACCGGGTTGGACGCATTCCTCACCGTCATCTTAAACAAGTAGCCCTTGTCGCTTGGTATCACATCGAGAAGCACGGAGCGACGGCTCGCATAGCTATCGTTGAGTTGGAGTTCGGAAGGCTCCAGACTGTCTTTCCTGCCAATCATGATAGAACCGGGACGAAGGGCGAAATGCTTGCGAGAGAAGAAACTGCCCCAAACGAGTTCACCCAAACCCAGCTGTGCGCTCTTGTCCAACTTTGTCGTGGGCTTCCTCGGTGCTTCCTCTTTCACCTGTTTATCTCGGTTCTGCCTTGCCTTCTCCTGACATTCCTTCTCCTCTTGAGCCTTTTCTACCTGTGTTTTTCCAACAGAAGGATTTTCCTGTGACTTAGGAGCAGATTTAGATGAATTAGCGACAGCAGCAAAACCGACAATCGCCTTGCATTGCGGGCAATCCCAGCGTTGGCGACCTTCCTTTACAACTTTCTTGACCATGCTGAAACCACACTCTGGGCAGACCATCTTGTAGAGCATACCAATCTTAGCTCGCTGCCTGATGACATAAACTCGGTTATCTCCGGGAGCCTTCTCGGGTTGTCCCAAGAGGCTCACCGTCTTCTTTTGATTTGGATTTTCTGCATTCATAGTCATCGTCTTTTAGGCGTTACATATCATCGTCAGAGTCAGAAGTATCGTCATCATCATCTGAATCGTCATCGGAGTCATCGTCTGAATCTTCCGAGTCTTCCGAGTCTTCCGCATCGTCAACAGTATCGCTATCCTCATATTCATCTACCAGCACTTCCTCGCTTACACCCTTGCTGTCACCATCTGTGCCAGGTCCGAGAAGTTCTGCCAAGAGATTGTCGATTTCATCGGCACTAGGCTCTTCTTGCTGGGCGACGGCAGGTTGTTCTGGTTGTACGCCTGTATCACCCACAGGATTTGGTTCATCAGTAGGATGCTCGCTCATCGCCATTTCAGGATGCGTGCCAGTCTCCGTGTCGATGATATCATTGGTAGGGTCTTCTGTAGCATTGGTTTTGTCATGCTCGTTGAGAGCCAAGAAACCACCTGTTTGGTCCATCATCGCCTCCATGTCGCTATGTGTGAGGTTTGCATCTGCCTGGGCAACGAAATTTCCATTCGTATCAAAGACTCCCTCATAAACGCCATCGCCATCCGTATCTACCAACATGACGGGTACGCCATCAGGGGTATGAGCCATCACTGCCTCAAACTCATTGCCAGCCTGGTCATAAGCCGTGGTAAAGCCATCTATCTCAACGATGGCAGGAGCATCGATGTCATCCTTGTCAATTTCCTCGGCATGGGCTATCTGCTCAGCTACTTCCTGAGGAGTATCACCTCCTGTAGGATGAGTAGGCTCTTGAGGATGACTTGGATTTTGTGGTTGGGTTGGAGAACCTGGCTGAGTGGATGTACCAGAGTTTGTGCCATTGCCTGTGGTAGGCTGTGGCTGGGAGATATTGTCTTGGGGTGCAGAAGAAGTCGCAGTTGTCCCAGAATTTTCCTGTGCGTTTTCCTGTGCCGCTTCGTTCTCCTTGTTTTCCTCGGTGGTCTTCACCTTGTCATCAGTCACTTCATCCGTTGGTTTCTCAGGCTCCACCTCATTGCCATTACCAGAGAAGATATGGCCTGCGCCAGCTCCAGCAGCGGCGGCAGCAGCCAAACCTGCTGCGGTTAAAGTCACTCTCGTATTGTTTCTACCAGCCTTGGCCTTACCTTGACCATTGGCGTTAAATTTCTTTGTATCCATAATATTGTTATTTAAAAGTTTTTACTTTTGCAAAGATAGACATTTTTCGGCTATGTTATATGCTTCCAAGATGCGTCTTACACGAACAGACAGGGATTAATTGACGAACAGTATCGTTTCACTGACGACTTGCTATTTTACCAAGTTTTTACCTCTATCGAGTTTACCATTTGGTGAGAACCACATTGAAATGGCTCTTCGGACCGATGAGCTGCGGATGTTGCGGTGCTTCGCTGTTCTTGGTTCTTTCAGTTACATCGGCATATACATATTTATATAGTTCGGCGATGGTAACTTTTCGGTCGCCATTGGTATCTGCCTTACCACGAAGCCCCTTGAGGACGGCTTGCGAGAAAAAGCCATTGCCTAACCATTGATTTTCCCAGGAAAGTTCATTAGCACGGCTTGCCATCATAAAGGTTATCTTATTGCCAGTCACCTGTCCCCAACTGTAGTTAGAGCCAGCATCATCGGTCACGCTGCCCGACTTGCAGGCATCGACAAAACAAAAGATATTTTGAGTTCGCGCCGTGGAGAGTTTCTTCACGATTTCCTTGTAAGGCAAGAGCATCGGGCCATATCCCACGATGCTGCCCGCCGTGCCATGTCCTGAGAAAAAGAAGACAATCTTGTCCTCAGCCTTGGCAAGCTTGACTATGGCATCCAACTTCTTCATGATATTCTCGGGTGTGGCATATTTGCTGGTAAGGGTCGCCACGACCGCCCCTTGCTGCTTCCATACAGATTGCATCTCTTTCACGTCCTTGGTCGTATTCGCCAAGTTCACCTCCTTGTCGTTATAGTTGCTCACACCTGCCATCAAAGCATAGGTGCGCTGTGCGTTGACCTGAACGAGAAAAAACAAAATGGTCAACAAAAGCAGAGAAAACTTTTTCATTGTATATCATTTTTATTGTTACACATTATTATATATATAGTACATTATATAAATCATACGACATATATATCATACGACGATGTCATTCCATCAAGCAGGACCAGAAACTATCCACATTTGCACTTGGAGCATTGCATCATTCTGATGTCACGGCTCTTCAATATGTTGGCACACTTCGGATTAGGGCAAGCATGGAATTTTTCCCTTTCCTCTTGCAGTTTCTTCTTCTTTTCCCCAGGATTGAAGAAGATGGTGCTCAGCAAGGACACAGCAGAACCCAAGCGAAGGAGCATCAACTGCAAAGGTCCATGCTGCACGACAAACGAACCCACCAACGCTATCAACGAGGCTGAGGCTATCAGCATCCTCATTCGCTTCGCCATGGTCTCGGAACTCTCCGCCTTGGCATCAAACTCATCCTCCAACTCATTGAGGTACTGGAACTCCTCCACGAAATTCTTGTTTTGCAAGTGGATGGCATAAAAAGAGCAACCATTGGCGTTGCTGGGTCCCAGACAGATAAAGGTCATGGGTGTAATCACCATAGTTCCCACTCGGCGCATATCTCCGTTTTCATCGCGGATAAAGGTGCCATTGGTGGAGTTCAGATCCTCCAACGTCCATACACCATCGTCATCTATCGTGACACGAGCATGCTGATGACTCACACCCGTCTGCTTAATTTCAAAGGGTTGATTTCCCTCCGTTCCCAATATGAACTGTTTCATTGTTTTTGATTTTTATACTTTTAGCAATAGCGTCCTTGTAGATTTTTAGGGTCTTCTTGGACACGTTGACTTTAATCTCATTTCCTTTTCCCGAAAGTATCATCACCTGCTTCATCAAGTCGATTTTCTGCAAGAAGGAATGGTTGACTATCAAGCTTCTGCCCACTCTGACGAATTTCGACTTTTTCTCCTTGAGATTCTTGAGTACCTGTTCCACCTTGGAAATGCCGGAAGTCAGCATGATTTCCCGACGATAGATGGTCAGCACCTTCGAATAATTGCCGTTGGCCTGCACCACCGCAATCTCCTCGGAGTCGATGACGGTGAGTTCGTCACGTGTATTGAAAAATAACTTTGCCATAGCGTCTGATGAATTTTAAGTTGGTTATCACTATGATTCATTTACTTTCTAAGTAGGTCCGTGGGGTTGCCCCCACTTTCCCCTTCAAGAACCGTGCATG
>ERZ808270.676-NODE-676-length-18026-cov-21.405097_pt1 | contig 18026 bp, 19 predicted proteins | sample MGYA00521082_ERZ808270 | MGnify/ENA primary metagenome ERZ808270 (study PRJEB31516, sample SAMN03275594) | gut metagenome | biome: mammalia-associated habitat; material: feces | host: Papio cynocephalus | place: Kenya | collected 2012-07-27 ... | reverse complement strand
AACCATTAACTGTTTGATTTGCCATAATCTTAATGTATTGCTAGTTGTTATTAATATTGTTTATTCGCTTTAGAAAGAGAGATGGCATCTCTAGAGAATTATCTCTTAGAAGAATGCTTTTTTATTTCTTAGAAGAGTGCTTTTATCTCTGATTTCTGCCGCAAAGGAAGTGCAAACGAGAACAAAGCCAAGCTCGCTTGAGCTTTGTCGAGTGCAGCCTTTCTTCGCTTTTTCAATTGCAAAGATATTGTAAAAAAACAACATGACAATACTTTTTTTTGAGAAAGAAAAATGCAAACGTTCCCGCAAACGTTTCCAATTTCTGCAAACGTTTGAAATGATTCCACCTGTACGGTTGGCACGGGCTGAAAGCCCAGAAGCACCTAGCCCAGGGCAACGCTCTGGGTAGATGTCGGGGAATAAATGCGCCCTGTAAGGGCAAAAGCATAAAATTTTCTCAGAGAACATAATGCTTTTGCCCTTACAGGGCGAAATTATTATATGTATATTACCTAGGGCGTTGCCCTAGGCTAGGTGCTTCTGCCCCTTCGGGGCGTATTGGACTAATCCTATCGTACTGGTGGAAGTTTTTATTCTCCTGTCGATTCCCTGCATTTCATCTCCGTCTTCAGCACCACACGCTTGTTCTCCATCTCTGGGTTGTTGATTTTCTCCATCACCAGTTCGGCAGTCTGCTTGCCCATCTCCACCAGCGGCGGTTCCATAGTCGTGATCTGTGGCGATACGATGGTGCTCAGCTCCGTGCCCGAGAAGCCTGCGATGAAGATATCCTCAGGCACCTTCCTGCCCAAGGCACGCAAGCGGTTCTGCGCCCCTATCGCCAAGGTGTCGGTAAAAGCATAGATGGCATCAAATTCCACATTATTATATATAAGCCTATCCACGGCGGCGGCTCCGTCCTTGAAGGTCATGCCCGTCTTCACCACCAAGGCAGGGTCGAAGAGCTTGAACTTCTCCATCGCCTCCCGATAGCCCAAGCCTCGCTGATAGGCATTGTAGATGTCGTCGGGTCCCTGCAGATAGGCGATGCGCTTCTTGCCCAATCGAATCAAGTGCTCCACCATGAAATAGGAGTCGATGTTGTCATCTACGAGCACCTGCGGCATGTCGAGACCATAAGGGATGCGATCGTAAAAGACAATGGCCATCCCCTCGTCGGCTAGTTGCTTGTACATCTCGATGTTCTTGCGATAACTACAGAGGCTCACAATCAAACCGTCCACCATGTATTGCTCCATCATCTTCAGGTTCTCCAGTTCCCGCTCCGCACTCTCGTCGCTCTCGGCAATCATCACCTTCTGGTTACGCTTGTAGAGCACTTCCTGTATGCCCTTGAGCACCTGCGAGGCATAAGGGGTATGCATCTCCGGCACGATGACACCCACGGTGTTCGTGCGCCCCATCTTCAGGTTCATCGCCACAGGGTTGCGCTTGTAGCCGAGGCGCTTCGCCTCCTCCACCACCATGTCGCGAGTCTCCTTGCGAATGTTCTTGTCGTCGGTCAGCGCCCTGGACACGGTGGATACCGAGATGCAGAGCGACTTGGCTATGTCTTTGATAGTTACGTGTTTCATTTCATTCTTATATTTTTAGTTTCAGGAGTATGGAAATGCAAACGAGCGCAATTTCCTAAGACAAAGATAAGACATATTTTCGAATTATCGACAAGAACAAACTCTATTTTTGCGTTTTTTATATAAAACTAATCGTTTACGAGTATTTATTACACTCTTTCAAACGTTTGCAGAAATTGGAAACGATTGCGGGAACGATTGCAGAGAATAATCGCATTTTTTCTCATACAACCTAACGGAAATCCCATTATCTTTGCAGAAGAAAAGCTGCACTCGGCAATTTGAAAGCAAGCTTTCATTGCGCTCGTTTGCATTTTCTTTGCAGAAGAAAAGCTGCACTCGGCAATTTGAAAGCAAGCTTTCATTGCGCTCGTTTGCATTTTCTTTGCAGAAGAAATCAGACAGAAACATCTCTAACAATCTTAAAATTAAAAACGAACAACAATATGGAAAAGAAACTATCAGCGATAAGAATTGTAGTTATTGTTTTGTTGATTGGAGCGTGCTTGGGGAGTGCCCATGCACAGCTCCATCTCAAAGCCAACCTGCAGAACAACCATCTGTGGCGCGGCATGGAAGTATCCGACGGCGTAGTGCTCCTCACCGACCTCTGTTATACGATGGCAAACGACCACGTGACCCTCGGTCTTTGGGGTGGCTGCAACTCGGAAGGCTCCTACAAGGAGTTCAACCATTATCTGAATCTGAAGGCTGGCGGCTGGGGATTCGCCCTTTGGGACACATACAACTTCTCCCCTGGCACCACCTATAATAACAAGGAGTACTGGAACTACTCCGCCCACTCCACCGGTCGATTTCTCGATGCCACATTGAGCTATCGCTTCCAGCAGGAGAAGTTTCCGCTGCTCCTGAGCTGGTCCACCGTCGTCTTCGGTCGAGACCGCAACAGCAACAACACCCAGCAGAAGTATTCCACCTTCGTCTATGCCGAATATCCCATCTGTAAAAAGGACGGTTGGAAGGTGGATGCAGGAGTAGGTGGAGCTTTCGCCCTCAACAAGGCTGGCGAGGATGCCCACTTCTTCGGCACCACGGCAGGCATCGTGCATGTTTCGCTGCAAGCCTCCCACGACCTCAAGCTCGGCAACTATACCATTCCGGTATATGCCAAGGGCATGTGGAACCCACAGAGCAACGAGAGCTATTTCCAGCTAGGCGCAGAAATCATCCACTTCTAGAATTTTCCAAATTTAAAATACATAAACATCATGAACATCAAAGGATTTACTACGGGAGTGCAGCACATCGGCATCCCTACCAACGACATCAACAAGACCATCGAGTTTTATGAGGCATTAGGCTTCAGCATCGCCTTCCGCACAGTGAACGGCACCGAGGAAGTAGCCTTTCTCCAGCTCCACAACCTCATGATAGAGACCTATCAGAACCATCAGGCAAAGATGGAGTACGGTGCCATCGACCACATCGCCATCGACGTGAAGAACATCGAGAACCTCTTCGATGAGGCAAAGTCAGCTGGCATCTTCACCATGCTCGACCAGCAAGTAAACGACCTTCCTTTCTGGGAGAACGGCGTGAAGTTCTTCACCATCGAGGGGCCAAACAAGGAAAAGATCGAGTTCTGCGAGCGATTGTAATCGCAAGGTATAGCAGGAACTATTCCAACTCATTCCATACAGGTTGTAGGCGAATTTGCCAGCAACCTGTATTTTTTTACATCAACACCAAGAAAAAACATAAAGATTTTATCAGAATTTCTCATCAGACGATGGTGATCCATACTACCAAGTTCATCCACACCAATCGGTCTCAGTCACAGTAATCACAGTTTTTTTCTGATATCCTCAGCATTCTTGATACTTACAATCTGTAAGTATATTAATTATATATTATATTATATATATATAATATAATATAATATATACCTATAATAGAAAACAAAAACAATTACTCAAAAAAACTGTGATTACTGTGACTGAGACCGTTTTTCAGCCCATTACACCATATCAAGCCATAGCTCAGATATCCAAGAAAACATAGCTTTCTCAGCTATAAATCATAGACTTACAGCACCCAAAGCTATGTTTTACATATTTTTACACTTTACGTAGTCGAAAAACTCTTAATCTCCCCTACTTTCATTTTGAAATCTCACAAAAAAGCCGTACCTTTGCAGCAGAATTCATAACTATTCTGCAATGCGTGTGTTCTCTTTTACGAATTTCAAACCAACTAGGTGATTTCAAACCAATAGAGCCACATATTCGCTCGAAATGTCGACGATGGCCTTGCGACGAGCTACACCTATTATATAATGTGCCTCCTTCGACGAGCAATGGAAATACGCCTTCACGGCTTCCACCAACTTCTCCTTGCGAATGCTATTTACCCCCTTGGGATATGCGGAGTGAACGGCTTTCTCTATGTCTGACATTTTATACTCATGATGACGCTTGTGGAAATACTGAGTTACCACAGCTCCGAAAACTATCACCAATACGATGATGATGAAAATTACTGAATGGCTCATAGATTTACCTCCTATTTGTTATTAAGCAAGCTTTCATTAGCTTTACGATTGCAAAAATACTACTTTTTTGCGAAAAAGCAAACTTTTTCTCATTTTTTTTGATTTTTTCCCCATAAAAAGTTTGTTTTTCAAAATATTTTTGTACTTTTGCATTGTCCAACACACCAAACGTAGAACACCCACCTGGTATAATGGGCAAGATTCCACCAGTGTAAGGACAAGAAACTTAAACCATAAATATAACTAGGAATGCAAGAGACAATGAAGAAATTATTGACGGGTGACTTCAATCGCAAAAAAGCCCTGTTGATCCTACTGACAGCAGTGGTGACCGTGATTGTATGGAACTTGCCCATCGACTGCTTCGGCATCGAAGGACTAACCGTCGTGCAACAACGAGTGATAGCCATCTTCGTGATGGCAGTGATGTTATGGCTCACTGAGGCGATTCCAGCATGGGCCACGAGTGTGGTCATCATCTTTGTGCTACTATTCTTCGTGAGCGACTCGGCATTCAAGATGATGCAAGGCTCAGAGGGTGAGTTTGGCACCCTGCTCAACTACCAGGGTGTGATGGCTTGCTTCGCCGACCCAACCATCATCCTCTTCCTAGGAGGTTTCATGCTGGCGATAGCTGCCACCAAGAGTGGTCTCGATGCCACAATGGCGAGAAAACTCATCGCCCCCTTCGGAAGCAGGTCGGAATACGTATTGTTGGGGTTTATGCTCATCACGGGCATTTTCTCCATGTTCATATCCAACACCGCCACTGCGGCGATGATGCTCACCTTCCTAACTCCCGTGTTCAGGGCGCTGCCGAACTCGGGAACCGATCGTGCCGCACTCACGATGGCAATACCTATTGGAGCCAACCTAGGAGGTATGGGAACACCTATCGGTACGCCACCTAACGTGTTCGCCTACAAACTGCTTACCGAGCAACTGAAGCTCGACATCGGATTCTCCGAGTGGATGTTCATCATGATACCAATGGTGATATTGATGATCATTGTGGCGTGGGGCATCCTGCTCAAGATGTTTCCTTTCAGCCAGAAGCACATCGAGGTGAAGATTGAGAACAAAACGCACCACAACTGGCGAACTGCCGTAGTGGGAGTTACCTTTGTGGTAACTATCCTGCTCTGGATCTTCGGCAAGCAGATGAGCATCAACTCCAACACCGTCGCCATGCTACCAATAGCAGTGTTCGCACTCACGGGCGTGATAACAGCCAACGACCTCAAGGACATCGACTGGTCGGTAATCTGGATGGTGGCTGGAGGATTCGCACTCGGACTGGCGATGAACGGCACCGGACTGGCGGAGGCTGCCGTAAAGAGCATCCCGTTTGGCGAGTTCAACCCAATAGCCATCATGGTGGTGTCGGGAACGGTATGTTTCATACTGAGTAACTTCATCAGCAACACCGCAACCGCCGCCCTGCTCATCCCTATCCTAGCCGTGGTTTGCTCGGGCATGGGAGGAGCGCTGCAAGCCATCGGAGGTACGGAAACCGTTATCATCGGCGTGGCGATAGCTGCATCTTGTGCCATGTCGCTCCCTATCTCCACCCCGCCTAACGCTATCGCCTACTCCACAGGACTCATACAGCAGACCGACATGGTGAAGGCGGGCCTCACCATCGGACTCATCAGCATGGTGATAGGCTACGGTGTGCTCATCACGTTCTGCAAGCTCAACGTGCTGTAGGCAGGACACGAGAGCAATAACAAAAAGACAAAAAGAATACGAAATAAATTTATTAAGATTTGGTTGCCCTTTGGGGTATACAAATTAGTGGAAATCTCAAAACCTGTGAAGGCTTTGAGACACAAAAGAAAGAGGAAATCTGGGAAGACTTCCTCTTTTTTTGTGTCTACCCTAAAAGGCTAGCCGTTTTTACACTCATTTATTTTGCAGTCTACATTTTTTGTTGTAACTTTGCAGCCGCAAAACAAACTATAGCTACAATGAAGAAGATAGTAATCGGAATAGACGTGGGCATCTCCACGACCAAGATAGTGGGCATCGACGAGCAAAGCATGGTAATCAGCCCCATCCGCATCAAGGCGACCGACCCCATCACCTCGCTCTACGGAGCCTTCGGCAAATACTTGCACGACAACAAGATCAGCCTCTCCGAGGTGGAACAGGTGATGCTCACCGGCGTGGGCTCCGCCTATATCGACGAGCGCATCTACGGATTGCCCACGGCGAAGAGCCAGGAGTTCATCGCCGACGGTCTAGGTGCCCGATACGAGAGCAAACTCGACCGCATGATCGTGGTGAGCATGGGTACCGGCACATCGCTCGTGAAATGTGATGGCGACGACATCAAGCATATCGGCGGCATCGGCATCGGAGGAGGAACCCTAGCAGGATTAAGCCGCATCATGCTCAAAACCGACGACATCAAGCAGATCGTAAACCTGGCGAAAGAGGGTGACGTGTCGAAAATCAACCTCCTCATTGGCGACATCAGTGCCAAGCCGCTGCCCGGACTGCCGATGAATGCCGTGGCATCGCTCTTCAGCAACGCCAAGGCGAACGCCACGCGCGAGGACATCGCCAAGGGACTTATCTGGATGGTGCTGCAATGCATCGGATCAGCCACCATACTCTCTTCGCTCGAGTCGGGCATCAAGGATTTTGTGCTCATCGGCAACCTCACCCTCATGCCACAGTGCAAGGAGGTGTACCCAGCCATGGAAAAACTCTATGGCGTGAAGTTCCACATACCGAAATGTTCCGAATTTTGTACAGCTATCGGAGCCGCTCTCGATTACCGACGCAAGCAGACAAACAATATGCCGTAAAATATCCGATAGGCCGAATGGCAAAAATTACGACAAGATGCCACAGAAGCACAACCAACAACAAAAAGTGGCACACAGCATGCACAATCGTACAACATACTGAAAGATAAAGACTTAATCGTTTTGGAAAGCAACATTTTGTAAAAGTTTTCCAAAACGATTTCTTTTTCGCCTGATTATCAACGACTTAGTATTTTTTAACATAAGAAAAGTTATCCAAAACTTTCTAGTTTCGGATATAATTACTATCTTTGCAGTGTCGAAAAGAAGGTAATACTTACCGCTTTTAGACGTAATAAGTTAGTAATAAACAATTTAAACATCAATCATAAAAGTAATACTAGAAATGATTCAGACTGTAGTAAAAAGAGACGGACGAATCGTAGGATTCAACGAGCAGAAAATCATGGCTGCCATCCGCAAAGCCATGCTGCACACAGACAAGGGTGAGGACATGACCCTCGTAGAGCAAATAGCAGACCACGTGGCTTTTCGTGGCAAGAGTCAGATGAGCGTGGAAGCCATCCAGGATGCCATTGAGATGGAGCTCATGAAGAGCGCGCGCAAGGACGTAGCGCAGAAATACATTGCCTACCGCAACCAGCGCAACATCGCACGCAAGGCGAAGACACGCGACGTGTTCATGAGCATCGTCAACGCCAAGAACAATGACATTACCCGTGAGAACGCCAACATGAACGCCGACACTCCTGCCGGCATGATGATGAAGTTCGCATCGGAGACCACCAAGCCTTTCGTGGACGACTATCTCCTCTCCGAGGACGTGCGCGATGCAGTGCTCCACAACTACATCCACATCCACGACAAGGACTACTACCCTACAAAGAGTCTCACTTGCGTGCAGCACCCTCTCGACATCATCCTGAAGCACGGATTTACCGCAGGCCACGGTTCCAGCCGCCCTGCCAAGCGCATCGAGACAGCAGCCGTGCTCGCCTGCATCTCTCTCGAAACTTGCCAAAACGAGATGCATGGAGGTCAGGCCATACCAGCCTTCGACTTCTATCTCGCCCCTTACGTACGTATGTCATATAAGGAAGAGGTAAAGAATCTAGAGAAGCTCACCGGTGAGGACCTCAGCGACCTCTACGACATAGAAATCGACGACTATATCACCAAGGACCTTGACGGACTGGAAGGTAAGGCCCGCCTGGAGCAGCATGCCATCAACAAGACCGTGAACCGTGTACACCAGGCAATGGAGGCTTTCATCCACAACATGAACACCATCCACTCACGTGGTGGTAACCAGGTAGTATTCTCAAGCATCAACTACGGTACCGACACTAGCGCCGAGGGACGTTGCATCATGCGCGAGATTCTGGAGAGCACTTACGAGGGCGTGGGCAATGGCGAGACAGCCATCTTCCCTATCCAGATATGGAAGAAGAAACGCGGCGTAAACTATCTGCCAGAGGATCGCAACTACGACCTCTACCAGTTGGCCTGCAAGGTTACAGCACGTCGTTTCTTCCCTAACTTCCTCAATCTCGATGCCACATTCAACCAGAACGAGAAGTGGCGTGCCGATGACCCTGAGCGCTACAAGTGGGAAATCGCCACAATGGGTTGCCGCACACGTGTGTTCGAAGACCGCTGGGGAGAGAAGACCAGCATCGCACGTGGTAACCTGAGCTTCACCACCATCAACATAGTGAAGCTTGCCATCGAATGCATGGGCATCACCAACGAGAAACAGCGCATCGACATGTTCTTCGCCAAGCTCGACAACATCCTCGACATCACAGCCAAGCAGCTCGACGAGCGATTCCAGTTCCAGAAGACTGCCATGGCAAAGCAGTTCCCACTGCTGATGAAGTATCTCTGGGTGGGCGCCGACAAGCTGAAGCCAGAGGAGACCATCGAGAGCGTAATCAACCATGGCACACTGGGTATCGGATTCATCGGACTCGCAGAATGCCTCAAGGCACTCGTAGGCAAGCACCACGGCGAGAGCGAGAAGGCTCAGGAACTGGGCTTGAAGATCGTCACTTACATGCGCGATCGTGCCAACGAGTTCAGTGAGCAGTATCACCACAACTACTCCATCCTCGCTACTCCAGCCGAAGGATTGAGCGGCAAGTTCACTAAGAAAGACCGCAAGGAATTTGGTGTTATCCCAGGCGTAACCGACCGCGAATACTACACTAACTCCAACCACGTGCCAGTGTACTACAAGTGTACTGCCTTGCAGAAGGCTAAGATCGAGGCTCCATACCACGACTTGACTCGTGGCGGTCACATCTTCTACGTAGAGATTGACGGCGATGCTACCCACAATCCTTCTGTCATCGCCAGCGTGGTAGACATGATGGATAAGTACAACATGGGCTATGGCTCCGTAAACCACAACCGCAACCGCTGCTTGGACTGCGGCTATGAGAATGCCGACGCCCACCTCGAAGTTTGCCCAAAATGCGGAAGTCATCACATCGACAAGTTGCAGCGCATCACCGGCTACCTGGTAGGTACCACCGACCGCTGGAACAGCGGCAAGCTCGCCGAACTTCGCGACCGTGTGACCCATATCGACACACCGCACAATAAATAAAGAAAGGATTAGGAACTTTTTCTTGGTCTCTTTTGACAGCAAAAAGAGTTCTTTGATAGCAAAAAAGCAAGGAGAGAGGGGAATTTATTCTTCTCTCTCTTTTTATCTCATTTTTCGATAAAAATGATGACTCCATCATAGAGATACTTGCCCAGAAAAGAGACACTTGTCCAGAATAGGTGAACTTCTACAGTTTTTAGGAAATAAAATCTTCAAAAATCTTTTAAATTTTTTAGGAAATGATTAGTGTATTAAGCATTGTCCACGACACGATGGTGGACGGGCCTGGTTTTCGCACCAGTATCTACTGCGCGGGTTGCCCCAACCACTGCCCAGAGTGCCACAACCCTCAGTCGTGGGACATTAACCACGGCACGATGACATCGACAGAAGACCTGATGAAGGAAATCATGGACGATCCCTTCGCCAATGTCACCTTCTCGGGCGGCGACCCGATGTTTCAGGCGGAAGGCTTCGCCGAACTGGCACGAGCCATCCGCAAGGAGAGCGACAAAACCATCTGGTGCTTCACGGGCTATCTGTTCGAGAATCTGGTGAAGAACCCCAAGCAGCTAGAACTGCTGAAACTGATAGATGTCTTAGTGGATGGTCCCTTCGTCAAGGCACTGCGCGACGAAGACCTCTTCTTTCGTGGCAGTAGCAATCAGCGCATCATCAACGTACAACGCTCACTGGAGCAAGGCAAAGTGGTGGAGTTGCATCTCACTGCCGACAATCCAAACCCTGCACTATAAAAGTTACAAGACACCCAGCTGACCGAGCAGTTGCTGCATGTAAGGGCGCTGCCAGTCAGCCTCGTGGAATCGTTCTGAATCGAAGAGCAAAAGGTCGATGTCTACAGGAATGACACCATTCGAGCTGAGCGACTTGCGGCGTCCACACTTACGTTCTATATTCTTAAGCGCCATCAAGGTTCGCTCTCTGCCCGCCGAGGTATAGCCGACACCTATGATATTGAGGAATTTGTCCGAGCCTGGCAATCCAATGGGAGTTGTCCACAGGGGCGTGCCGAATGTCATGTTCTCGAATGTGGCTTCCAAGAGAGCTCTTGCAGCAGCTACATGAGCCTCTTGGTGTACATTAGAACCAATGGCTAGCACTATCTTTGTTTTCTTATTCTTCATTTTTTGATGTATTTTTATGCAAAGATAGTGAAAATACTTAAATAAAACACGATTTCTACCAAAATAAAGCCTCTAGTATCCGATTTTTTTATTATTTTTGCACTATGAACAATACAAAAGCATACATAATAGGTCTCCTGCTCTTCGTCTGTGCCTCATCGAGTGCCCAGATGAAGTGGAATCAGGCGTACCAGACCTATATCAATCAATACAAAGACCTTGCCATCGAGCAGATGTTGCGCTACCACATCCCGGCAAGCATCACCCTTGCCCAAGGACTCTTCGAAAGTTCTGCAGGGCGGAGCGACCTCGTACGACAGGGCAACAACCACTTCGGCATCAAATGCCACAATTGGACGGGACCGACCCAGTATCACGACGATGATGCACGAGGCGAATGCTTCCGTGTATACCAAGATGCACGAGAGAGCTACGAAGACCACAGCCAGTTCCTCAGCCGACAGCCCCGCTATGCCCAACTATTCTCGCTCAGCCAACAGGATTACAAGGGATGGGCTCGAGGCTTGAAGGCATGCGGCTACGCCACCAATCCACAGTACGCCAACAAGTTGATACAGCTCATCGAGCTATACAAGCTTCAAGACTATGACAAGGCGAAGCGCTACGACCGATTCATGGCAGACCACTCGGGCACCGACCAACCCGTCAATGCCCAGGGACTGCTACATCCTATCTACCGCTTCAACGACAACTACTATCTCCTAGCACGCGAGGGCGACACCTTCAAGGCACTAGGCAAAGAGGTGGGCATCAGTTGGCGCAAACTAGCCCGATACAATGAGCGAGACAAGCACGCCGTGCTGCACAAAGGCGACATCATCTACTTAAAGAAGAAACGCAAGAAGGCACCTAAGCAGTACAAGAAGCGCCCACACGTAATCAAGCAAGGCGAAAGCATGTACCTCATCTCGCAGAAATATGGCATCCGCCTGAAGAGTCTCTACAAGATGAACCACCTCGACCCTAATGTGCCGGTGAGCATAGGAACTAGCTTAAGAATAAGGTAAGCGCATCTTTCAAACAGAGATTTTTTTTTTGCAACAACTTAAAGAGAAAAAGGTAACATTCGACCCAAACAGAATAGACAAAGAGAATATAAAAATGAAGAAAAGTTTGATAATCATAACAGCCCTGGCGTTGCTGATACCAGGCAAGATAGCCGCCCAAAACTTCGACGACTACTTCGTAGACAAGACGCTACGTGTGGACTACATATTCGCCGGTGACCGCGACAAGCAGATGATTGCCGTGGACGAACTCAACGTAATGCCTCGATGGTATGGCAAGCGACAACGCCTAAGCCAGTTGCCAGTGGAAGGCAACGGACAGATAACTGTGCGTGACCATCACTCGGGCACTGTCATCTATCGCAACTCCTTCTCCACGCTCTTTCAAGAATGGCTCTCCTACCCAGAGCTCAACAACACAGCGAAGAGCTTCGAGAATGTATTTCTCGTGCCGATGCCCAAGGACACCGTCGACATCACCGTCGATCTGCGGAACAACCGCCGAGAGATAACCACCACGTTCACCCACCAGGTAGCTCCCAAGGACATCTTGATACACAAGAAGGGCAATCACCCTACCCCTTACGCCACGTTGCAGCAGGCCGCCGACACCACCCACTGCATCCACATCGCCTACGTGGCAGAAGGTTACAAACCCGAGGAGATGCCTGTTTTCCTCAAGGATGCGCAAGATGCCACCGAGGCAATCTTCGCCCATGAGCCCTTCAAGAGCAACCGAGATAAGTTTAACATCGTGGCGGTGGAGTCGCCATCAGAGGACAGCGGAGCCAGCGAACCAGGCAATGGCATCTGGAAACATACAGCCCTCGACAGTCACTTCGATACGTTCTATAGCGACCGTTACCTCACTACATTGCACCTCAAGAAGTTGCACGACTGGTTGGCTGGCACTCCATACGAGCACATCATCGTACTGGTGAACTCATCAAAGTATGGTGGCGGCGGAATCCTCAATTCCTATAACCTCACCACCTGCCACCAAAAGTGGTTCAAACCTGTGGTGGTGCATGAGTTCGGGCATTCCTTCGCCGGTCTTGCCGACGAATACGCCTACGAGGAAGAAGCTATCCCGATGTACCCACACGACGTGGAACCATGGGAAAAGAACATTACCACGCTAGTAGATTTCGACAGCAAGTGGAAAGACATGATGGACAAGAAGACAAAGGTTCCTACCCCTCTCTCGAAAAACGAGAAGGTGGCTAAGACGAAAGTCGGCGTGTTCGAGGGAGCTGGCTACAGCACCAAGGGTGTATATCGCGGTGTACAAGATTGCCGCATGCGCATCAATGAAACCCCAGAGTTCTGCGCCGTCTGCAAGAAAGCCCTCCAGGACATCATCGACTTCTACACAAAATAAGTTAAACCCCTTTTATACCCCAGCCTTATGAAAGAACAAACGTTGAACATCCAATACCAGGTAGCCCAGCTCACAGAGTTGAGCGATGCAGAGCAAGACTTAGTAAAAAAGGCGATGGCTGCCACCGAAAACTCGTATGCCAACTACAGCCACTTCCATGTGGGAGCAGCCTGTCTCCTGGCAAACGGAACAACGGTGATAGGCGCCAACCAGGAGAACGCAGCCTTTCCTTCGGGCTTGTGCGCCGAACGAAGTGCCATCTTTGCCGCACAGAGCAACTATCCCCAGCAAGCCATCACGACTCTGGCTATAGCGGCAAAAAACGAGCATGGTTTCCTCAAGTCACCCATCTCTCCTTGCGGTGCATGCCGCCAGGTGATACTGGAGATAGAGGATCGCTACAAGCAGCCCGTCCGTATCTTGCTCTATGGCGAGAAGGGCACCTACTGTTTCAATAGTGTGAAAGACCTCTTGCCTTTCTCATTCGTGGACGCCAACATGAAGGAAGAATAATTCCACCAATATGAGAAGAACAATTCGATTGATATTGTATGAATAACTCGACCTCCGATAATTGAGAAAAGCACAACCTACTTGAGACCTTGAATCATGTGCTTGATTTGAGCAATTCGAGCTTTCTCACTAGGATTGTTACGATATTTCAGATAGCCAAGGAGTGCTTGTTCAAAGCATTCCTTGGCTTTTCCTTTTTCCGACAAGAAAAGATGGCAAAAGCCTAGACGATAGAAAGCATCCGGCTTCTCATTGTCATGACATAGCCCAAGCATCTTCTCGTAAAGCGGCATCGCCTCTTGATAACGCTGCAAATTGAAGTAGCTCTCGGCATCGGTCCAATAGTAGATGCTGCGTTCCTGCGGAGCAAACCCCTCCAACTGAGGGATAGCATCGTCGAGACATTTCACTGCCGCCTCATAATCCCACTCTTGATAAAGACAGATGCCCAGATAGGCACGATAGCGAGGGTTTAGCTTATAGCGTTTGTCCAGAGGCTGAAGGACAAGCAGGCACTCATGATATTTCTGCGAATTGAAATAGTCGAGAGCTCTCGCCAAGAGTTCAGCATCCGCCTTCTTTCGTTTTCCATCCGCCTTCTTCCGATTCTCATCTGCCTTCTTCCGATTCTCATCAGCCTGTCGCTGAACCGAAACCTGAAGTTTCGGTACTGTGGCAAAGCAAGCAGAAAAAGAAAGGGCTGAGGATTGACTACAAAAAACAGTCCCCAGCACTATCGCACCAAAAATATACCATAAATCCTTTCGCATAACAAAACTTGAAAAATTCCGAATATATTCTGTCTATGATTCACATGATATTCTATCCAGTCTTATGGCTTGCATGATATACAAATCTGTGAAACCAACGAAATATGCGAGAGCTTACTCGTCTTCCAGTTCGTAGCACCCCACCGAAGGCTCTTCCTTGCGGCGCATGCCATTGCGATCGAACGGCAAAGAGGTAGCAGGATCTGCCACTCCCACAGCCGCACTCTCCTTTCGCAAGTGGAAGTCATACTTCAGATTGTCGGTATCGAAGAGTTTGAAATGCTTCTCGCCAAACTTCGTCGTGTCTTTCAAATCTTCATAAATAACATGGGTGAACTTCAAACTATCGTCGGTCTGCATCTTCTCAGTACGAAGCACGCAATGATCGAACAAGAAATTGAATACCTCGCCATCCTTAGGTTCCGACCACACCACCTCATCATCATGATAACCCGTAACGAGCGTGTTCTTCACCGTAAGATTAGGCAATGGAGCACTGAAGCCAATGGCGGTAGCACGACGTGCATCAAATGGATAAAACTGAGCGATAGTACATCCATTAACTTCCACATCGCCGCCATGCACGTAGAGGGGATTCTGCAAGGTATTGGTAATCTGACTATTGCAAATCTGCACTTTGGCAGAATCTACCATCACGCCATAGCCTTGACAGTTATGCACGGTGGAACTCTGCATCAAAAGTTTCTGTCGGCTCACATCGCTCGAATCCACCAGCACACCATGATAGGCACTATGAATGTCAGCGTAGGTCATCTCATTGCCATACGACGATGGCATCAGTTCGATACCCTGCCATTGCCCTGGCGTGCGGTCGTAAGGTAGATAATCGAACATGTGGTCGATACGGTCACCCCTCATCACCACCTCGGCACCAACACTGCCTTGAAGCTTGAGCGTACCATACACCTGGAGACCTGCGTTCTCGTGGAAATATAGCGTGGTGCCCGCTCCTATGGTAAGTGTGGCAAGACTGTCCACACGGATGCCGCCATACACCACGACAGGTTGGCGGCTCTGCAAGGTCTGATTCTCACGTACCCTCAGATTGGTAAGCAGTTGCGCATCCCAGGAATAAGCCTTGAGGTTAACCTTCTGTTGTACACCGCTCTCCAACTGGAACAGCAGATTGTCGGCAACCAACTGAGGGTCGTCGGCATGCTGAATTGGCGAGGTAAGCTCCACGAACACACGCACGCTATCCCCCTTGCGAATCTCCACGTCTTGCGTCTGATAGCCAGACTCAGGACTAAGATAAGAGCCGTCCACATTGACACGATAGCCCGTCTGGTTGCCATTCTCCAAACGTACGGAAGAGCAGCGCAGAGCCTTGCCCGAATGGTTATAGACCCAGAAACTATGGGTAGGCGTAGGCACATTGCTGAAGGTGGTGTCCATCTTCACCGTGTCGACCGAGAACGATAGCACATCACTCCTCGAGGTAGAAAAACTATCATCTTCGGCGCAAGCCGCCAAGCCCACTGCCATAGTAAGGACCAAGCCTACATAAAATATATTCTTAAGTTGCATCATATTGCTTATCAAAAAATTAGTCTCTATATTGCTTAACAAAAAGCCCTCATTGCTTAACAAAAAAGCCCCTTTCTTCGTTTCACATTATATAAAACGAAAAAAAGGACTATTTATTGCATATCAAAGCACCCGACCTCAGATTATAAAAGAGCCGGAAGCACACTATCTACATAATCATCGCAAAAAGCGAAGCTCCTATCACTGTCATCACACCACAAACCACAATGCTCAGACTGCTCATGGCACCCTCTATGGTGCCCATCTCCATCGCTTTGGCTGTACCCAGGGCATGGGCAGAGCAACCGATGGCGATACCCTTGGCGATAGGCTCCTTGATGGAGAGCAGCTGCAAGAACTTCTCGGCAAAGATATTGCCCAGCACACCAGTAACGATGATGACAACCACCGATACCGAGACATGACCGCCCAATTCCTCGCTCACACCGATACCAATGGCGGTAGTGATGCTCTTAGGTAGGAAGGTAACGTAGTCGGCATGGTCGAAATGCAACAGCAATGCCAACAACAGCACAGAGCAAAGACTGGCAAGAACACCCGACAAGATGCCGATGAGCACCGCCCGATAGTTCTTCTTGAGTAATTCCACCTGCTGATAGAGCGGCACGGCAAGACAGATGGTGGCAGGCGTAAGCAGATAGCTGATACAGTTGGCACCTGCGCTATAAGTCTTGTAATCGACCCCCGTGACGAGAAGTGCCACAATGACGAGGATGATGGAAATGAGCAATGGGTTCATGAACCCCCACCCCGTCTTCATCTTCAGGAGTAAGCCCAAGCCATAGGCACCCAGGCTAATGAGCACTCCGAAAAATACAGAATCCTGGAAAAGCTGAGTCATTGGGCCACCTCCTTTCTAGCATTTTTCTTGCCACTTCGGATGATAGCCTGCGTGAGCCATCCTGAAACAGCCATGACCACGAAGGTGCTGACCACAGTCACGATAATATATTTGAGCCACATGCCTGCGATAGCATGCCATGAATCCATGAGTCCCACAGCCGCAGGGATAAACATCACAGGCATGATGGCTATCAAAAAACTACTTGTCTCTCGAATATCCCTTACCTTGACAAGCTTCAGCTCCAAGGCAAGAAAGAGCAACACGATACCATAGATGCTTGCCGGAATGGGCAGAGGCAGACAGAAATGAAGCAATTCCCCCGCAAAGGAGAACGCAATGATGATTAAGAATTGAATCAAAAACTTCATTTTATTTCGTTCTTTTATTCCGAACCGTTATCCGAATATGATTATTCTGAATGTTATTCAATTATTGTTCTGAACTGATAACTATTCTGAATTGTTATCCAATTATTATTCTGAACTATTTTCCAATCTATCGTTTAGAACTATTATTTAGCGAGAACCGACTCCACATATTCCTCAATCATGTGAGCCGTCTTCTCCTCGCCCAGGCGAACAGTGTCGAGACAGAGGTCGTAGTCGTCGGCATTGCCCCAGGTAAGTCCTGTATAATACTTATGGTAAGCCACGCGGCAGTCGTCGGCATGCTCCACAAACTCCTTTGCCTCGAAAGTGGAAATCTGTTGCTCATCCTGGATGTCACGAATGCGATCCTCCAAGTTGCCCTTGAGGAACACTGACACCAAATCCTCTCGTTCACGGAAGATGTAGTTGCCACAACGCCCAATGATGATGCAGTTCTCATCACCTATCATGTCGGAAAGCACACGGAGAGGTCGCTCGGTGAGAGAACGAGGACTATCACCGAAGGAAGACATGGCGAAGAGCAGCTCGTCCATCGGTCGTTCATCGAAGAACGACTCCATCTCGTCGAGCACACCACGCTGGTTCGCCATCTCCATCAAGTTCTTACGGGTATAGAAAGGTATACCATAATGTTGGGCAAGCAATCTGCCTACCTTGACAGCGCCGCATCCACACTGGCGCGCAATAGTAATAATCATTGTCTTTAAAAATTATCTCTTTAACATTAATTACTCTCTTACCGATGATATATACCAAGAAAGCGATATATACCAAGAAAGCTAAGAAGAGTTGAATCTTCTTAGCTTTCTTGAAGTCGGGGCGACAGGATTCGAACCTGCGACCACCTGTTCCCAAAACAGGAGCGCTACCGGGCTGCGCTACACCCCGCTTA
>ERZ808270.675-NODE-675-length-18089-cov-9.487191_pt1 | contig 18089 bp, 18 predicted proteins | sample MGYA00521082_ERZ808270 | MGnify/ENA primary metagenome ERZ808270 (study PRJEB31516, sample SAMN03275594) | gut metagenome | biome: mammalia-associated habitat; material: feces | host: Papio cynocephalus | place: Kenya | collected 2012-07-27 ... | reverse complement strand
ACTTATGTAAGTTTGGTACATAAAAAAATATTTATTACCTTTGCGCCATGGTTAATCTCAATGTCATGCACAAGTCATTTCTTATAAATATCTTGCTGATGTTGCTTGTGGCGTTGCCATCGCATGCCGTGCTCAAGGAGCGCAACATCGGCGGCTCGCTGGCCATGCTCCGCATAGAGCTGAGCAACTACCACAACAAGCTTGAAAGGCAAACGGGCGCGCAAAAGGATCAGCGTGAACAAGTGATGAAGCAGCTCCTTTCCACGATGAACCGCAGTCAGCAAAACGCAATAATGCTATATTCGCAGAAGAGCGGCAACGTGTTTGACCTCACTTACGCATGCCACGAAGCCACCGAACAATACAAAAGCTTTAAGGAGACAGTAGGGCCTTTCCGTGAATATGTGGACGAGACTAACAAGGAAATAATAAGATACGATAGCTTGATTTCCGACCTCAGCTCGATGTATACCGCATCCTTGACCGACAAGGAGAAAATTGACCGCAACGTGTGTCTAACGCTTGCGGTGAACATAAGGCGCACTCTTAACTATAAGAAGCAGCAAAGCCAGCAGTACATAGACATATACAAGCGGACTGAGGCAAGGCTGAAGGGCCTCAACGACTACGCCAACAAGCGATACGCCGAGATACAGGCAAGCATATTCTACAACAATGGTGAAAATGTTTTTTCACTGTTGCGCAATCTCAAGAATGAGATCAAGACAACAGGCCAGACGATGGCGGAAAAATACAGGCCCACCAACAAGTTTCATTCCGATTGGGACAGCCGCATCATACTCATTCTGCTCGCTATAATAGTGTTTTATGCCTTGATTGCCGCAGGCCTGGCTTACATCGTCATAGGCTTTGTCATCACGAAGCTCGTGAAAAAGAACAAGGCCGACTTCATGCTCCGGTGGCTTTTCGGTTCTGACGGTGGCGACAGGGCAAAGGAAAATTTCCGCGCAAAACGCGTTTGCATTATCCTTGCGGCAACGGTAATCACGTTCGCGGCTGTCTTGGGCATGGTCAAGGCGACCATAAACCAGAACTTCCTTTCAATGGCATCGGGTCTGCTTGTAGAGTATGCCTGGCTGATGGCCGTGATATTGTTGTCGTTGCTCATAAGGCTCGACGGCAAGCAGATTCTCCATGGATTGAGAATTTATACACCAATCATGGCAATGTGCTTCATAGTCATATTTTTCCGAATAGTGCTCATCCCGAATGTCTTGTCCGCTCTCGTGATGCCATTGCTCCTGCTCGTCTTCACAGTTTGGCAATGGTTCGCGCTCCGGAAAAATTCAAAGCAGTTGCCAGCGACCGACTCTTTCTACGCGTGGGTATCGCTCACGGTCTTCCTCGCGAGCGATGTGGCGTCGATGGTAGGCTACTCGCTCTTGTCGGTGGAAATTCTCATTTGGTGGACGATGCAGCTCACCTGCATACTTACCATAACGTGTGTTTCCGACTTGCTCAAGCAATATGGCAACGATCCCAGGAGAAAGTTTTTTGACGATGACACGCCCGTGAGCCGTACGTGGTTTTTCCGTTTCGTCTATACCGCGGCGTTGCCAATACTTGGCACGCTGTCAATCCTGATAAGCATCTATTGGGCAGCCGACGTGTTTAACCTCAGCGACACCACCCTTTTCCTATTCAATCGCTCGCTTGTCAATACAGACAAGTTCACGTTCAGCATCATGCGTGCCGTTCAAGCGTCGGTATTCTTCTTCATGGCAAAATATGTAAACCACGTTTCGCTGCACACTCTTCATTACCAACTGAACCTTCGTGAACAACGAAAGGCTAAAGAGGAAAAACGCAAGCCAAACATACAAACCGTGATGAGCCATACTGCCATGTGGCGCAACCTAATACAGGTCGTGATATGGGGATCGTGGCTGCTCGTGACGCTCACGATATTTCATATCGACAATTCGTGGATTGTGGCCATATCCGCCGGCCTCTCCACTGGTATTGGATTCGCAATGAAGGATATCCTTGAGAACCTTTACTATGGCATATCACTCATGGCCGGCAGGATAAAGGTTGGCGACTATATATCCATAGACGGAACCAAAGGCACCGTCAGAAACATTAGCTACACGTCGACTACGGTGGAAGCACTTGACGGATCGGTAATTTCCTACCAAAACTCACAGCTGTTCTCAAAAAACTACAAGAACCTCACACGCAACCACGGCAACGTGCTGTCTATCATACCCATTGGCGTGGCATACGGCACAAGGGTGCCTGAGGTGAAAGGCGCGATAGACGCAGCACTCGTGAAACTTAACAAGTCCAACTACATAAAGTACTTGAAGACCGTGTTCGCCGGGTTCGGCGATAACTCCATAGATTTCAAGATACTCGCATGGGTCGACTCCAGAAAGCAGACCTACGCCGAGGGAGATATCATGGAGGCGGTGTATAATGCGTTGAACGACAAGAATATTGAGATTCCTTATCCGCAGCGCGACATACATATCGTGTCAGACACGGCGCATCTCGTGAGTCCCACGCCGTCTAATATACAGCATGCCGACTCAGAAGAAGAGGCGGAAAACATTATCATATCGAAAAAATAGAGCATATACAATGGACTATAATAAGCAGCAAGACAGCTATATGACGCTCAACGGTCATCTGCACAATAATCATAATAAAGATGTGAAACTCATAGCCGGACCATGTGTCATCGAGTCGGCGGAACTTCTTGATGCCGTTGCTAAAACGTTGGTTGACATAAACCATCGTCTGGGCACTGACATAATATTCAAGGCCAGCTTCGACAAGGCTAACCGAACGAGTTTGCGCTCATTCCGGGGACCTGGCATTGAAAGAGGATTGCAGATGCTTGCCGACGTGAAGTCAAAATTTGGTTTGAAGTTGACTACCGACATTCATGAGTCATGGCAGGCGGCTCCAGCGGGCGAGGTAGTAGATGTCTTGCAGATACCGGCATTCCTCTGTCGCCAGACCGACCTGCTCGTGGCGGCGGCCAAGACGGGGAAAGTGGTTAACATAAAGAAGGCACAGTTTCTCTCAGGAAAGGATATGCGCTATCCTTATGAGAAAGCCATGGAAAGTGGCGCGAGTGAAGTGTGGCTTACCGAGCGAGGCAACTGTTTCGGTTACAACAACCTCGTTGTCGATTTCCGCAATATCCCCGACATGAAAGAGATAGCGACAACCGTCATCATGGACTGTACGCATAGCGTTCAGCGTCCTTCTGCCGGCAACGGCAAAACCGTGGGAGACCGACGCTTCGTGCCATCAATGGCTATCGCAGCGAAGGCCTTTGGCGCAAACGGCTTCTTTTTTGAGGTTCACCCAAATCCTGACCAAGGTTTATCTGATGCCGCTAATATGTTGGAGCTTGACAAGCTCGAAAACTTGATAAAAAAACTTATTGACGATTAACAAGATGTAGAATGGCCATGACGACAAACACAGAGGAGGAAAGATTGATAAACTCTAAGGCCTATGGCGAACAATGCTTGCGTGATGAGGCACAGGCCATACTTAACCTTATACCTCAACTCGACGAGAATTTTGAGAGGGCAGTGGAATTGATGTATCACTGTCACGGCAAGGTAATCGTGACAGGCGTTGGAAAAAGCGGAAACATAGGTGCTAAAATCGCTGCTACGCTCGCTTCGACTGGCACTCCTGCCTTTTTCATCAACCCTCTCGACGCATACCATGGCGATCTTGGGGCCATGACTTCGGAGGATGTAGTGCTTGCCTTGAGCAATTCGGGACAAACGGACGAGTTGTTGAGGTTTATCCCCATCTTGCTACATATGCACGTGCCTATCATAGGCATGAGCAGGAACCCAGAATCTTTGCTCGCCAAGTATTCGACAGTTCATGTCAAAGTTTATGTTGAGCATGAGGCATGCCCACTGAACCTCGCACCCACGAGTTCTACGACAGCAGCGCTCGCCATGGGTGACGCATTGGCCGTGGCATTGATGAGAGTGAGGAATTTCAAGCCACGCGACTTCGCTCAATTTCACCCTGGCGGAGAATTAGGCAAACGCCTTCTCACCACAGCCGAAGACGTGATGCGGACCGATGACTTGCCAATTATTCCCCAAGGCATGCACCTTGGCGAGGCCATTATCGAGGTGTCAAGAGGCAAACTCGGACTTGGTGTGGCTCTCAACGATGACAAGACCGTCGCTGGAATAATCACAGATGGCGACATCAGACGTGCTATGCAGAAATGGCAAGCCGAATTTTTTGACCATACCGTTGCCGACATCATGACACGAGAGCCGAAGACGGTTTTGCCGAATGTCAAAGTATCTGAGATACAACGCATAATGCACAAGTTTAAGATACACTCAGTGCTGGTCTGCGATAAAGATAAGCACTTGTTTGGAATAGTTGACAGCTACGCGTCATCCATGCTTTAAAACGTATATCCTAAAACTATGAAGTTTTTTTACAGGGTACAAATAGTTCTTTTATTCTTATTATTACCATGCGTGGCAATTGCTCAGGGAAGCGATTCTCTCATTGTCCGACATCTTGAGAAATATGGAGTGACTTTCTCCCATGACAACAGCGTGACGTTGCTGATGAATGGGCAAGCGAAATTTGATGACTTATTTAAGGCCATAAGCGAGGCGAAGTCGTCGATTCACATGGAATATTTTAATTTTAGAAATGACTCCATTAACCATGAACTCATTGCTCGTCTCGCGAAAAAAGTCAAGGAAGGTGTCGAGGTGCGCTTGTTGTTCGATGGCTTTGGCAACATCTCCAACAACAAGCCAATGCGGAAAATTGATATACAAAATATAAGGGAGCAAGGCATCGAGATTTACGAGTTCAATCCAGTGAGATTCCCATGGCTTAATGACATTTGGAGTCGCGACCACAGGAAAATAGTGGTCATAGATGGGAAAATAGCATACACTGGTGGCATGAACGTGGCCGACTATTATATAAAAGGAACCGAAAAGGTCGGCTCTTGGCACGATATGCATTGCCGCATACAAGGATCAGAAGTCAACACCTTGCAAAGGATATTCCTAAAAATGTGGAAAAAGGTGACTAAACAAGATGTTAAAGGCGAAAAGTATTTTCGCGTGCCGGGTTCTGACGTTTATTTCACAGGATTGAAACCTGATACTTGTTGCACCGCCGGACATAAAATGGTCGGTATAATAAATCGTGAGCCACACACGTCAAACAAGATTATCAGGGAGTTTTATACCAACGCCATTCGCTACGCTCAAGACAGCATCAAGATTATCAATCCATACTTCACGCTTAACCACAAGATAAAAAAAGCATTGAAGGATGCCGCCAAGCGTGGCGTGAAAGTTGATATAATGCTTTCTGTGAAATGTGACATACCATTGACACCCGACTGCGGTTTCTACAACGCACACAAGTTGATGAAGAAAGGTTGCACCATCTGGCTGTATGAGCCAGGTTTTCATCATACAAAGATAATAATGGTAGACGGTAAGTTTTGCACTGTTGGTTCGGCAAACCTCAACTCACGCAGTCTTTCATGGGATTATGAGGAGAACGCCGTCATAATAGACCCGTGCACGACCGACGAGCTTGACAAACTGTTTGAAGCGGAGACGAAAGACTCTTTCAAGCTCACGCCTGAGAACTGGAAAAAATGGAGAACACCGGGACAAAGATTCCGAGGCTGGTTTGCCCACCTTCTTTCACCATTTATCTAAGCTCAACAGCCACACCTTTTCATCATGGCTAAAGACATTCAACGCAAAAACGACACCTTCGCCCCTATTCATGGAGTGAAAGTGCCTCTTTTGGCAAATGTGCCTTGTAATGGCATATTTGCATTTAAAGTTTCACGCTGCTGATGTCAACCAAGTTATTGACAATGGCATAAATGGTAAGACCAGCTGGCGAGTGGATTTGCAACTTCTTGGCTATGTTGCGTCGGTGAGTAATAACCGTGTTGGTGGATATGAACAGGTGCTCTGCAATCTCCTTGTTTGTCATGCCTTGCACGAGAGCTATGATGACCTCTCTCTCACGGTCGCTGAGAGCCTCGTCGGAAGATTTCGCCTTGCCTATGATATTCTGGATTTTCATGCTAACCTCGCTCTGCCTTGATCTTTGCTCCAGCAAACGAACTGCGGGAATAAAGATGTGCTCTTCTACGGCGGCATGCTGTTTAAGCCATTCCTCACAGTTGTATATGTCGTAGAGAGTTGACGTGAGTTGATTATTGTGCAGGCCATCAGACGGCAAGTACTTTATGATGATGTTCTTGAGTTCATTAAGTTTGCGGTCTGTTGCGTAATGATGCTTTGAGTAAGTTTGCACGTCATAATCTGATGGTTGCTCATGTCGCTCAAGGGCCTCCACGTAAGGGAAAACAGTTTTTTCCTCATATTGCATATGATTTCTCGTGGTGTGCTCATATTCGGTATAAATCTTGAGTATCAGTTTTGCCAAATTGTTTTCTTGGTCAAGAGCCTCCTCAAGCTTTTTTCTAATGGTAGGCAGCTGATAGCCAAGGAAATAGTCGTGACTTGCCTTAAGATAATGAATAAGGGTAGGCACTGAGATATTTGCGGCATCTTCAAAAACATTATAACCATTCACCGTATAGTTGACCACGGCAAGAAAGGTGTATGTATCCACTTTCTCATCATTGCACACCTCCTCGACAGTCTTGTCGCCAAAGCCAAGGTTAATGCCGAAAGCTCCCAGACTTTGCAATACCGAATAGTTATCACTAATAACGTTAATGAGCTTGTCGGTTGACTCGTATACTTTCTGGTTCTTCATATCACAATGAGTTTGCTATTGCAAAAGTATGAAATTATGGAATATTCTGAGTCATATTTTTCTCAGTTATTTATTGACTCATGCCACAAAATACCTAAAAATGGGGATGACCCGCTGCTCTATAAGTGCCATCGGTAGCCACGACTGGCTCTTTGCGGAGAGGTGACAAAGCTTCCAATGCTTCCCCCACCGGCAACTCCACGGTATTGTGCCCAGCGGTCACGAATCCGGCTTACATAGTCTACTGTCTCCGTGCCCCGCATATAACCGTTCCTTACGACAGGGTCATTATAAAATTGTGGTTGAGAAAGTTTCAACACGAATTCAGAAACGTCACACCAGCGATGAGGATTCCGCCCATGTTTTCTCGCCAATGCCATGGCATCGCGCACGTGCTTGGCTCCGCCATTATAGCTCGCAAGTTGGAACCAAACACGTTCTGCGGCTGGCACGTCAGCGAAATGCCCCCCCAGCTCAAGCATGTATTTAGCTGCTGCGGCAATGTTCTCCTCTGGATTATACAGTGACGATCGTGGTATTCCCAAATGATCAGCTGTACCAGGCATGATCTGCATCAAGCCACAGGCACCTGCCCATGATCGCGCGTTAGGGTCGAAGGTAGATTCTTGGTAACATTGTGCGGCCATTAATCTCCAATCAAGACGGGCTATGGGCGCATAGGTCATGAAATATTTATCATACCGCGAGATTATGCCCTTGGCACGATTTAGCATCGGAGAGAATACGTGTCGGCGAACACTGGCTGTTGAGAGCCAAAACGACTCCTCTCGGCGTATCTTTGCCACCATATCCTTCCTAAACCAGGCATCAATGCTTTTAGCAAGTTCTTTGTTGTCTTCATTGACCGCCCAACCATGCTTCAGCGAGTCTACCTTAACGTTGGTATAATCAACGCCTTTCACCGAATCGGGCAATTGCAAAGCCACGATGTCAACGTCGCCGTTCTTGATCTTGTGAACCACCTCGGCTGTGTCTTTACAAACGTCCACACGAAGAGAAACTCCTAACTTGTCGGCAAATTTTTGGCAGAGAAGATATTGCAATCCCATGCCATGACCATGATAGTCGTAATAAGTTTCAGGACCAGACAGTGTGGCTACTATCATCTCTCCATTGCTCACGATATCATCCAGACCGAACTTTCCACCTTGTGGGATGGAGTCGCTTTCAAGCGGCGTTCCCCAAGGAGTCATCTCAACCTGTTTTTTTTCTTGACAAGAAGTCACGAAAAGAAAACAGAAAAGAAAAAATATGTAATATATATGAAACCTCATAGACTTATTATGTACAAAATTACGAACTTTATTGGATATATAAGAAAAATGAGCTACTTTTGCAATAAATATTATCATTAAGATAGGAAAAAGACACTAATACATAATAATATGCTGAGAATTGCCATTCAGTCAAAAGGCCGCCTTTATGAGGATTGTATGAATCTCCTTGCGGAAGCGGACATCAAAGTGAGTCCAAGCAAGCGCACGTTGCTTGTACAGAGTACCAACTTCCCATTGGAGGTGCTTTTTCTTCGTGATGACGACATTCCACAAAGTGTTGCCAGCGGTGTCGCCGACATTGGCATAGTTGGCGAGAATGAATATGAAGAAAGACAAGAAAAAGCCCAAATTATCGACCGTCTTGGTTTCTCAAAGTGCCGCTTGTCATTGGCTATTCCCAAGGGTGCCAATTACGAGGGACTTGAATGGTTCAACGGGAAAAAAATTGCCACAAGCTATCCTGGCATTCTAAAGCGCTTCCTTAATAAGAACAATATTCATGCTGACATACACATAATAACAGGATCTGTGGAGATAAGCCCAGGTATAGGCTTAGCGGATGCAATCTTCGACATAGTGAGCAGCGGCTCTACGCTGGTTCACAATAATCTTAAAGAAGTTGAAGTTGTCATCAAAAGCGAGGCGTTGCTCATTGGCAACCTTAACATGGACGAGGAAAAACACGACATACTCAACGAGATGCTATTCCGTTTCAAGGCCGTAAGGTCGGCACAAGACAAAAAATATGTCATGATGAATGCGCCAAAGGATAAAATTGCCGAGATAGCCTCAGTACTGCCAGGAATAAAAAGCCCTACGATAATCCCACTTTCCGACCCCAACTGGTGTGCCATACACACGGTGCTCGATGAAAAACGCTTTTGGGAGATTATTAATAAATTGAAGGAACTTGGGGCGCAAGGCATCTTGGTAAGTCCAATAGAAAAAATGATTCTTTAAGGATGAACATCATAAAATATCCATCAAAATCAGACTGGAGCTCAATAGTGGAACGTCCCCACATGGACTTGTCCAAGCTCAACGCCACGGTATCAAGTGTACTTCAAGACATTAAGGAAAATGGTGATGAGGCAATAAAAAAATACGAGGAGAAGTTTGATCATGTTAAATTGTCATCCTTGAGAGTTACAGAGGATGAGATAAGTGAGGCTTGGGAGAAAGTATCGGCTGACTTAAAAGACTCTCTTGAACAGGCGCATCACAACATTGCCGTGTTTCACGAAGCACAGAAATTTGGGGAGGGCCAACACATTGAGACTTGCAATGGTGTAACTTGCTGGCAGAAAAGCATTGCCATTGAAAAGGTTGGATTGTATATCCCAGGTGGCACGGCCCCACTTTTTTCCACCGTCCTCATGCTTGCAACGCCTGCAAAGATTGCTGGATGCAAAGAAATAGTGCTATGCACGCCCCCAAACAAGGAAGGTAAAGTTAACCCTGCAATCCTTGCGGCGGCAAAGATCGCGGGTGTCAGCAAGATTTACAAGGCTGGCGGTGTACAGGCTATCGGCGCCATGGCCTATGGTACGGAGACCGTGCCTAAGGTTTACAAGATTTTTGGTCCTGGCAACCAATTTGTCATGGCAGCCAAGCAGCAAGTGAGCATACACGACGTGGCCATCGACATGCCGGCAGGCCCAAGCGAGGTCTGCGTTTACGCTGACGAGACAAGCAATCCCGTATATGTCGCGGCCGACTTGCTGTCGCAAGCTGAGCATGGAATAGACTCACAAGTGATAATGATTACGACATCGGAGAAGCTTCTCAATGAAGTGAGGCACGAGATAGACAAGCAGCTTCAACCTCTCCCACGTCGTGAACTCGCCGCGAAGACATTGGAAAACTCCAAGCTGGTTCTTGTGAAAGACAGCGATGAAGCCATGGCTCTCTGCAATCTTTACGCGCCAGAGCATCTTATTATCGCGACCTCTGATTATGAGCGACTTACCGCCAAGGTGGTTAATGCCGGCAGCGTGTTTCTTGGTCAGTGGGCGTGTGAGAGCGCTGGCGATTATGCCAGCGGCACCAATCACACGCTTCCAACCCATCAATATGCGCTTGCCTACAACGGCGTGAACCTTGACAGTTACAACCGGAAGGTTACTTTTCAATACCTAAACGAGGACGGTATTCGCAGCATTGGGAAGACTGTTGTCTGTATGGCTGAGAATGAGCAATTGGAGGCGCACGCCAACGCCATGCGACTTAGGATGGATAGCCTCGGAATGAAAAACAAATAGAAATGAAACAGCTTCGCGACTTGGTAAGACCAAACATCTTGAGACTTGCCCCTTACAGCTCAGCACGTAATGAGTATAGTGGGCATGAGGCACACGTGTTTCTCGATGCCAATGAGAATCCTTACAACTCTCCGCTGAACCGCTATCCTGACCCATTGCAGACGAAAGTCAAGGAGAAGCTCTCTAAATATAAGCAAGTCAAGCCAGAATGCATCTTCCTTGGCAATGGTTCCGACGAGGCCATCGACTTGGTTTACAGGGTCTTTTGCCGACCACAAGTTGACAATGTCGTCGCCATCGAGCCAACCTACGGCATGTACAAGGTGTGTGCCGACATCAACGACGTGACATACAAGCCCGTGCTTCTTGACGAAGGCTACCAGCTGAACGCCGACAAGCTTTTGGCCGCTTGCGACAGGCATACCAAGGTGGTGTGGCTTTGCTCTCCCAATAATCCCACGGGAAACAATCTTGACGTTGGCGAGATTGAGAAGGTCATTAATCGGTTTGATGGCATTGTTGTCGTTGATGAGGCTTACAGTGACTTCTCAACGGTGGCTGCATTCCGCAAGCGCCTTGCTGAATTTCCCAACGTCATAGTTCTCAACACCATGAGCAAGGCTTGGGGGTGCGCGGCCATACGTTTGGGCATGGCCTTTGCGAGCAAGGATATCATAGACCTCTTCAACAAGGTCAAATATCCATACAATGTTAACCTGCTCACGCAAAAGCAAGCCCTTGAGGAACTTGACAATGTGGAAATGGTTGAGAAATGGGTCAACGTCATTCTTCTGGAACGAAAGCACATGGTGCAAGCTTTCAAGGAACTTCCTGAGTGTATAGAGGTATTCCCTACCGACGCCAACTTCTTTCTCGCTCGCATGACGGATGCCCAAGCCATATACGACTTTCTCGTCGGCAAAGGCATTATCGTCAGGAACCGCACGCGAGTAAAACTTTGCAAAGACTGCCTTCGCGTTACCATTGGTTCACCAACCGAAAACTCTGAACTCCTCAGCGCACTGAGAAACAGGGGGTAAATCTCTGATGACGCAAAGCGCCTTTCTTGACATCTCTTTCCTTAAGACCCTTTGTGGTCTTAAGGTTCTACAAGTGTACCGATCTCCTCGCCGTCAATCACCTTCTTGAGGTTGCCTACGACATCCATGTTGAAAACGTAAATTGGCAAGTGGTTGTCTTGGCACATGCAGATGGCGGTGAGGTCCATCACTTTCAGTCCGCGCTCAAGCACCTCATGGTAAGATATTTCCTTAAACTTCTTTGCCGTGGGATCTTTCTCCGGGTCTGCCGTGTAGACACCGTCCACACGAGTGCCTTTCAGCATCACGTCAGCCTCAATCTCTATTCCTCGAAGCGATGATCCTGTGTCTGTCGTGAAATATGGATTGCCGGTGCCTGCCGAAAAAATACAAATGCATCCAGCTTCAAGGGATTCAATGGCTTTCCACTTGTTGTAGAATTCCCCTATCGGCTCCATCCTGATGGCAGTCATTACCTTGTTTTTCACGCCAATGGCTCCTAACGCCGAGCTAAGTGCCAAAGAGTTTATAACTGTGGCGCACATTCCCATTTGATCTCCCTTAACGCGATCAAATCCCTTTTGCGAGCCACTAAGTCCACGGAATATATTGCCACCGCCAATCACGATGCCTATTTCCACGCCCATATCATGTATTTCCTTTATTTGGGCAGCATAGTCGGCAAGCCGTTGCGGATCAATGCCAAATCCTTGCTTGCCCATCAAGCTCTCACCTGAGAGCTTGAGCAGAATTCTCTTAAAACGTGCCATTTGTTTTTATTTTATTGTTATCTATATATATATTTATAGTTAAACGACAAACTCCACTTCCTTGAAGCCGTAGCTTCGCATTTGGCCATTCTTGTCTCTCAAGATTAAGTGACCATCATCTTCAACTTCCACCAATGCGCCATCAAACTCACCGTCTTTGTCACGATACTTGAAAAAGCCATGCCCACGGTATAGATAAGACGTGTACAAGCTCACTATTTTCTCGTAGTTGCCATTGCGCAAGTCGTTAAGGTACGCTGAGAACGAGCTTATTACTTCTTTAAGCAATGCCTCTTTGTCAATTTCCTTGCCCAAAATCTGGACAAGCGACACAGGATTTGGAGCATCGCTGTAAAACTCCTTTTGGTTCACATTTATTCCCGTGCCAATTATGCAATTGTGAATCCGTTTTTGTGACAAGTAGTTTTCGATGATTGTTCCACTGATTTTCCGGTCCTTCCAATATATGTCATTTGGCCATTTTATCATAATGTCGCTGGCATAATTGGAGAGGACATCGTGCAAGGCTATTGCAATTGCCTCGGATATTAAGAATTGAGAATGCAATGGCACCCAAACAGGATGACACAAAATGGAGAACAGCAAGTTCTTACCACGTTCGCTCTCCCACTTGTTAGCGCCCTGCCCTCTTCCTGAGGTTTGGAAGTCCGTGAAAACAACGGTCAACCACTTGGCATCATCCTCAACATCTGAAAGATGGTTTCTAAGGTAAGTACTTGTGGAATCGGTCTCTTCCACTTTTGCATATTTTACCTTATGTTGTTCTTTTTTCTTTCTGTCAAATAAGGAGAGGATTGAACGCATCTTCAATATGGTTTACTATTATTTGTTTGCTATTTCTTTTCCCAATGATTGCCACAATGTCGAAGCGCAGTTCCTCACTTATGTCGTGAGACTTGACATACTCGTCTGCCGCTACCATCAAGTGTCGCATCTTCTTTGTGTCAACGGCATCCTCGGGACTTGCCAAATCGTCATTGCCACGAGCTTTCACTTCAACAAACACAACTGTTGCCATGTCTGAAGTCTTACAAATGATGTCTATGTCGCGTTTGCTTCGGCCAAATGTCCAGTCACGTTCAACTATTATGTAGCCTTTCTTTTGGAGATATTCAGCTGCGTAGTCCTCGCCCCATTTGCCGAAGTCATTGTGTTCTGCCATTACTTGAAATATTATTTTGCAAAAATAGCTTTTTTCTTTTATAATTCAAAGAGAAGAACTAACTTTGTGAAAACAAAATTGAATTATGCAAGAAGAGCAAAACAATATTGACGAACATTTCATGCGACTTGCCCTTGCTGAGGCTAAGGCTGCTTACGATGAAGGCGAGATTCCCATTGGAGCAGTTATAGTGGCTGAAGGCAAAGTCATAGCGCGCGCCCACAACCTGACTGAGACACTGCACGACGTGACAGCCCATGCGGAAATGCTTGCCATCACGTCTGCGGCGAGCCTTCTTGGTGGCAAATATCTTTTTGACTGTACGTTATATGTCACTGTTGAGCCTTGCGTTATGTGTGCTGGGGCTTTGGGATGGTCACAGGCGAGACGTGTCGTTTATGGTGCCGCAGATGAGAAAAGAGGATACACTGTCTTCGCTCCTCGGGCTTTGCACCCCAAGGCAAAAGTCATGGGCGGGGTGCTCGAAAAAGAGTGCAAAGCCCTGATGAAATCATTTTTCGCATCAAGGCGATGATGGCTCATTTCACCACGGCCACAAGATATTTACTCGTGCTCCAGAAAAGTTGCGGATTGGTGATAACCAGCGTGTACATTTTATTATTGTCACGAGTAAGCTCATAACTTCCCATGGGGTGCGAGGTCAACAAACGTGCCGATTTTGAGTAGAGTTTTATTTCCCTTGTCACACGAATGTCTATCTTTGTGAAATAGTTTTTGTTGAAGTTTTGCTGCAAGACCTTATCGCCCATGAGAATGCGCTGGTCTTTCAGTTCCGACCTCGTGCCAAATACATACCATGCCGTATTCAGTTGGCTTTCCTGATTGCTTATTATTTGCGATTTCTCGTCACTCTCGCTCTTAAGTTCCGTCACATTGTCGTTCAAGTTGCCAATAGTCTCGTCAAGCTCTGCAATGTGTATGTTTTTGGCATCAAGCTCAGCCCGAAGCTGTTGCAATTGTTGGTCTTTCTCGTCCAACTGGCGCAGCATGTTGGCAATGACTTTTTTCAATTCCAGGCTCTTGAAATCACTGTCACGCAATTGTCCTCGCAGCTTTTTTATAAGTTCCCTGTTTTGCTGCATTCGATCGGCAATGAACTTTATGTTTTCCTTTATCTCGCTGGCTTTGTCGGCACGTTCGTCCGCCTGTATCAGATTGACTCGGTTCTCAGCCTCGCTAATCTCGTTGAATCCCTCTTGTATCTCGTTCATTGTAGCCATCATGTTGTTGATTTGCGTGTCACGCTGCGAAATCACCTGCTGCAATGAGTCAGTCTTAGCCACCGTCGGCCTATTCACTACTGGCGCTTTATGTTCTTTGCAACCATAAAAAAGGAACAGTGCAAGGGTAATAAAAAAATATGAGATGTATTTCCTCATGGCAAATCCTCCTTTTTTTTGTCCTGCCATTTGCTTTTCTTCTCTGGCTTGACCTTTTCTTTACCAGCCAACACTATGACGATTTCACCTTTCGGCTCAACCTCCTCGAAATGCGCTATGGCCTCAGCAAGGGTGCCTCGCACATGCTCCTCGTGTATTTTGCTTATCTCACGCGCCACACTTACCTGACGGTCACCGCCAAACACCTCGCTGAATTGTTTAAGGGTTTTCAATGTGCGGTATGGTGACTCATAAAAGACCATGGTGCGGCTTTCGTCTTTTAGGCTTTCCAAATGGGTCTGGCGCCCTTTCTTCTGAGGCAAGAAGCCCTCGAAACAAAAGCGGTCACACGGAAGTCCGGAAGAGACAATGGCAGGTATGCAGGCAGTGGCCCCGGGCAATGTCACCACTTTGATGCCTTCTCTTGCCGCCTCACGCGCAAGAAAAAAACCAGGGTCACTAATGCCAGGAGTCCCTGCGTCACTGATTTGGGCTATTGTCATCCCTGCTTTCAGTTTTTCTATGATACCAGCCGTGGTGCCATGCTCGTTAAACTTATGGTGAGCCATAAGGTGGTTTTTTATGTCATAATGCTTCAACAGAATACCTGAAGTGCGGGTATCCTCGGCAAGCACGAGGTCAGCCTCCTTGAGAATGCGAAGGGCTCGGAGCGTAATATCCTCCATGTTGCCCACTGGTGTCGGAACGATGTATAATGTACCCATAATTGCAACAAATATAGGTAATATTTTTTATATGTTGCAAGGTTTTGACAAAATCTTTGCAATTTTTAAGAGGCTTCTTCAAACTATATTGTTTAACTTTGCATACATGATAGATAATCTCATGGGGGAAATCCACCGCCCCGGCAGAATAGAGGTGGTTTGCGGATCCATGTTCTCAGGTAAGACAGAGGAACTTATACGCCGGTTGAAACGTGCGCGTATTGCCCGACAGCACGTCATGATTTTCAAGCCTGCCGTTGACAAGAGATATTCCGAAGAGAAAGTGATGAGTCATGACCACAACTCGATAGGCTCTACTCCTGTAACAGATTCCCAAGCCATATTGAAAGCGGCGCAAGGCTTCGACGTAATTGGCATAGACGAGGCTCAATTCCTCGATGATGGAATCGTCAATGTTTGCAACCATCTTGCTTACAATGGAGTGCGTGTCATTGTGGCAGGTCTCGATATGGATTATCTCGGAAAGCCTTTTGGCCCCATGCCAAAGCTCTTGTCGATTGCCGACGAGGTTACAAAGGTTCACGCCATCTGTGTCAAGTGTGGCTCTTTGGCTTACGCGAGCCATCGTCTTGTCAAGAACGACGCTCAAGTCATGCTTGGCGAGAAAGAGGAATATGAGCCACTATGCCGCGACTGTTTCAAGCGAGCCGTAGAGGAGGACGAGCGCAATGCCAGGTCAAAGAACCTATTTGAATAATATTCCAATCTTTTTTTTGCTTGGCTCACTGAAATGATGTAATTTTGCAGGAAATAAAGCTAAAATAGTAAATAATAGAACAAGAGATGTATGTTTCTGACCATGGTCAGATAAAATATGCACATTTCTAAAGCAACAATAAAGAAACATATATTTTATTATGGGATTATTAACAGGAAAGACAGCTCTCGTAACAGGAGCCGCACGCGGCATTGGCAAGGCCATTGCCATTAAGTTTGCCAAGGAAGGCGCAAACATCGCTTTCACCGACTTGTTTATCGACGAGGAGCATGGTGGCCTCCAGACCGAACGCGACATCCAGGCTTTGGGCGTAAAGGCAAAGGGATATGCCAGCAACGCAGCCGATTTCGCGCAGACAGCTGATGTCGTGGCAAAGGTCAAGGAAGAGTTTGGCTCCATCGACATACTTGTCAACAACGCAGGAATCACCAAGGATGGCTTGATGCTCCGCATGACCGAGCAGCAATGGGATGCCGTGATCAACGTTAACCTCAAGTCCGCGTTCAACTTCATCCACGCTTGCGTGCCAGTGATGATGCGCCAGCGCCACGGTTCCATCATCAATATGTCGAGCGTTGTTGGTGTCCACGGCAATGCAGGACAGTGCAACTACGCCGCTTCCAAGGCTGGCCTCATCGCCCTAGCCAAGAGCATTGGTCAAGAGATGGGCGCTAAGGGCATTCGCGCAAACGCCATTGCCCCTGGTTTCATTGACACGGCCATGACGCAAGCACTGCCAGATGACATTCGCAAGGCTTGGATAAAGAACATTCCATTGCGCCGCGCCGGAACGGTGGATGACATCGCCAACACGGCTCTCTATCTCGCTTCTGACCTCTCAAGCTACATCTCTGGTCAGGTAATCCAGGTTGATGGCGGTATGAATATGTAATGAAGCCTGTTTACGAAGACAATCACATCATAATCGTCTATAAGGAAAGTGGCGAGATCGTGCAGGGCGACAAGACTGGCGACAAGCCACTCTCCGAGACGGTGAAAGACTATATCAAGGCGAAGTATCACAAGCCAGGAAATGTTTTCCTCGGCGTGGTGCATCGCCTTGATCGTCCTGTGTCGGGCCTTGTGGTTTTTGCACGCACCTCTAAGGCCCTGTCTCGCCTTAATGACATGTTTCGCAAGGGCGAAGTTCACAAGACTTATTGGGCTATAACACATGAGATGCCGCCCATGCAGGAAGGCACGTTGACCAATTGGCTGACGCGCAACGAGAAGCAAAACAAGAGTTATGCCTACGACCATGAGGTTCCTGGTTCAAAGAAAGCCATACTTCACTATCGCGTGATAGCCAATAGCGACAACTATCATCTCTTAAGAATACGCCTGATGACAGGGCGCCATCATCAGATACGTTGCCAACTCGCGTCGATGGGCTGCCCAATCAAGGGTGATTTGAAATATGGCGCGCGCCGCTCCAATCCAGATGGCAGCATATCACTACTCTCACATGAGGTTGAGTTCGTACACCCCGTGTCGAAAGAAACCATACACGTGGTTTCGCCACTACCTGAAGACAAACTGTGGTCAGCTTTCAAGGTCAACGAACAAGAATAAAACCATGACAGAACAAACATATCCTCACGACTTCGAGATATATTGGGATAAGCACAAGGCGGACCTTATAAGGCAAGCGCCCCGCGCTCTCAAGGAAGAGCGCGAGAACAGCGGCAAGATGAATACCGCTGGTGACTGGTTGCTGTTTGCCTTGCCCGTCATTGTCATCATTGGGTTCACCAATACGGATTTTATCAAGAACGAGCTGCTCAGATTCATCGTAGCTCTCGTCATCGGCATGGCGTGCTTCGTAGTCACGGTCTACATCAAGCCTTATGTCACGGGCAAGAGAAGTATCGT
>ERZ808270.674-NODE-674-length-18102-cov-4.908350_pt1 | contig 18102 bp, 12 predicted proteins | sample MGYA00521082_ERZ808270 | MGnify/ENA primary metagenome ERZ808270 (study PRJEB31516, sample SAMN03275594) | gut metagenome | biome: mammalia-associated habitat; material: feces | host: Papio cynocephalus | place: Kenya | collected 2012-07-27 ... | reverse complement strand
TGATTTATTTAACTTTTTTCTCTCTAAGTGTTGCACTTAGCTTGACAATTCATCGATTTATGATGTTTTTTTTTGGGGGGGGGATAGTTCGTTCTCGGCGCTTTGCGCTTTGGGGGTGCCGATAGCATTCTCGACAGGGAAGCCGAGAATGCGGGTTAATTATAAGGTAGCTTTTTGAAAAGAAAATACCTGAATGTTGTTCGGCTACCCCTCATTCGTCGCCGTACGGCGACACCTTCCCCCCAAGGGGAAGGCTATGAAATAGGCTGACCATTTTTGCCGAAACAGGTTTTATGGAAAAAACTGTTTTCAGGTAAGGGGAAGTCTTGGAAAGAAGTAAAAATTTAAACTGACCTCTCTCGGCGCTCCGCGCCACTCTACTTGCCGAGATTGCCTTCAAGCGGCAACTCGACAAGGCTAAACCCGAAGGGGAAAGCAAGAAAGCGACGGCTTCGTCGACGCTCTTTCCGACGGTGAAAGCAAGGGGAAGGCGCGAAGCGGGAATAAATTTATGATTTGTCGTTGCGGCGGAGAATCAGATAGTCGGCGAGGATGCAGATGACGAGCGTGCCCAGCACGATATATACGAGCCGCCAGACAAGATCGCTGTTGTTGTTTTCGCCGCCGAGAGTGGTGGTTTCGGCTTCCGGAACGTTGCCGTTTGTATTGGTTACGTATGCTGCGGGGAGAAAGCCCGTTTTCGTCGCGCCGGTTTCGTCGGTGTATTCCACCTGATAATATTTCCAGTCCAGCCGTTCTACCGTTTTTAAAACGCGCACGGCGGCGCCGCGAGCGAGCGGGCAGACCGTGATTAAATCGGTAAGGTAGGGATATTTGTACAGCGGCAGGGCGTTGGTTACGTAGCCCGTTGCGCCGTCGGCATATTCGGCGGGAGGAGGGGTGAGGAACTCTTCTTCCGACACGGCGGCGCAGAACTGTTTCTCCGCCAGCGCCGTGTAATAATCGTTGTTTTCTTTATCGTACACGGCGAGGAGATAATATTTTTCCGTTTCGCCCATCGAAATGGCGGGCGTTTTTTCCGCGGCGCGCGCGTACGAGAGATAAGGGAAATAAGTTGCGCCTTTTAAAGAGGCGACATCGAAGCGGATGAGCAGGGATTTTTCGGCGCATTCCACGACGGTAAACGCGGCGTTTTCTTCGGCGAAAAGGGTTTCGTCGGTGCCGTCGACCGCGATGGTGTTGACGGTGGGAAGCGGAAGATCGTAGGTTGCGGCGATGAAATTGCCGTTGTAGAGGATGTACGCGGTTTCCGTTTCTACGCCGAACGCGGCGCTGACGACGGGCGTGCTTTCGCTTTGCGTATAGGCGAGCGTTTTGGTTTTCATATCGTAATCTTCGGCGGTATCGTCGGCGCCGGTTACGCATTTCGTGAGCGTGCCGCCGTGAAGCGCATAGACGTTGCGATGAAAATCGACGAGGATTTTTGTGGTTTGTTCCGCGCTGCCCGTTTCGTCCGGCAGAGTGGCTACGGCTTCTTCGGCAGGTTTGCCGAAAGCGTCGCCGTCGGAAAACGCGGCGGATAATTCTTCTTCGGCGCAGGTATAGACGTGCTGTGCCTGAACGAAGTAGAGAGTGCCGTAGACGTCGGAGGTAAGCAGTCGGTTGGAACGCGTGGTTTTGCCCGAAAGAATTGCGTACGTAACCGTTTCGGCGCCGTCTTCGGCGGGCGTTACGGTTTTTTCGACGCGATAAAGGTAGTTTTTCGAAGCGGCGTAATAGGTGCCGTAAACGTTGGTTACTCCGGTGAAGGGTTCGCCGTCGGCGGCTTCGAATGTCTGCAGAAGGTTGCCCGCGGTATCGTACAGGGCGAGGACGCCTGCCGCGGCGGACGTTTGCGCGGAGTCGGGCGCGGTGGCGATTAAAAACGTTTCGGCGTCTGCCGCGATATATTTTGCGTCGGACTGCGAAAGCGGGATGGTAGCGGTTTTGCCGTTATCTTCCGCCGCGGCGGCGCCGTAGGCAAGCGCGGGGGTGAGGAGAACGCGCGCGCCGACGTTTTCGGCGGGATTGCCGCAATCCAGCGTGAAAAGCGTATTGCCGGCGAGGGTGGTATCGACGGCGTTGTATAATCTGCCGTCGGAATTCGACGAAGCGGAGATTTCGAAAGACGTGAACGCACGCGTTTCGGAATCGATTTGTCTGATTTTTCGATTGCCGACGGCGTAAACTGAATCTCCCGCCGAGGACGCGTTGACGGAAACGTAAGTTTCGCCTGCGCCGAGCTGTTCGGGAACGGCGGAATCGTCGGTGTAGCGATAGGCGTAGAGACGCAGATCGGTATCGGTGAAATAGCAATAATCTTCCGCGAACGTCATGGAAAGGACGGTGGCGGAGCCGCCTGTGAGCGACGGTTTTCTGGCGCCGTCCAGAGAATAGAGAAATTCGCCCTTGTAGGTGTAATAGACGGATTCGCCGTTGTAGGCGAGGGCGGGGATATGGTTATCGTCGTTCAGAGTCTGGAGCGGATTGTTTTCCGCTTCGCCGAGCGATTCGATCGGTTGCGAATAGATGGAGATGGCGCCGCTGGCGGCGATGGTGTAATACAACGTGTCGTCGGCGATTTCGAATGAACTGCAGGAACGCACGCCCGTGAGACTTGCCGTTTCGAAATTCTGCGAGAGCATGAAAAGCTTCGCCGTCTGCGTGGAGAAGAACAGGCGTTCGCGGTTATCGAAGCGAATCTGCGTGATTTTCTGATCGGAAGCGGCGTCGTGATTGTATTGCGTATATTTTTTTGTGAGGCGGCTGTAAACGTAGATGGTTAAGCCGTCGGAAATCGCCGTGTAATTTTCGCTGACGGCGACGGACGCGGGATTTTCGAGCGGCAGATACTGTTCGTACGAGCCGGGCAGATACAGACTTTCGTTCTGCGCGTTTTGCCGCGCTGTTTGTTGTGCGGACGCGAATCGAGTTGCGGCGGGCGGATTTATTTCCGTCGCCTCTGCGGCGTCCGCGTTGGTAACGGGGGAAAATTGCCCGAAAAACGGCAGAAACGCCGCGCAGAAAGCCGCCGCGCACGCGAGCGCGCGGGCGGAGATGTTTTTGTTGCTGTTTTTCTTCTTCCGTAACATATGAAAATTATAGCACGGCGAAAAAAAAATGTCAATGATTTCGCTTGCTGTTTTTGTTTTCGGCGCTTGCGGGCGAATGAAAAGTACGGGAAAACGAGGTTGCGCGAGGCAAAAAACGACGCCGAATAACGAAGCCGAATAACGATGCTGAATATTTTAAAATATTTCTTGTGTTTTTGATGATATATGTTAAAAATGCGATATTATTTTAAAATATTCAATAAAAAAAAGTGGAAAAATTTTCTAAAAGTGGCGATATGTTGACATATTTTATATGCTATACTATAAAAAAACGAACAAATGTTCGTGTTTTGAAATAAAAAACGTGGCACGAAAAACGGCGTTTTGGGGAAAGTTATGAGATAATAATTGTGCTTCCGGCGGGGACAACGATTCGGAGCGAAAAGACGGCGAGGAGAAATGGTTTGGGAAAAGAGCGGGTAGGAGGAAATACGGGGCGTGGGGCGGACGGGAAGCGGGGACGACGAAAGGCGGGAAAGGAAAAAGAGAGAAACGGTGCAGGAAAGCTTCGGAGCGGGAGAGCGTGGAGGCGGGGAAAAGAGGAAAAGATTTAAATTGACCTCTATCGTCTGCTTACGCAGACACTTTCCCCAAAGGGGAAAGCAAGGATAAAGCAGCGGATGCTCGCCACTTAACTCGCGGGGATTGCTTCGACAACAACCCGGCGAGGGGAGCCCGAAGGGGAAAGCAAGGGAAACGTTGACCGAATGGCTTTTCGGAGATGGAACTGCCCCTTTGTTTGAAAATTTTATGTAAGGCAAATTTTCAAACAAAAAAGAAAAGCAGGCTTTTCTTCATCACCTTGCTTCGCAAGGAGCAGACTGCCGAAGCTGCCTTAAAACGGCAGTTTGGCAAGAAAAGCCCCCCCCAAGGGGAAGCCACGAAGTGGCTGACCATTTTTGCCGAAGAAAATTTTGCAAGCAAAATTTTATGCAGGCAAGAGGGGAAGGCTATGAAATAGGCTGACCATTTTTTGCCGAAAAAAATGAAGTTTACCGAATTTTTTTTCAAGTAAGAGGGGAAGTCTTGCAAAGAAAAAAAAGACCTCTTCAGTCGGCAAAAGCCGACAGCTTCCCCGACGGGGAAGCCAAGAATGCGGTTTGATAATAAGGCGGCTTTTTTGAAAAGAAAATGCCTGAATATTGTTCGGCTGCCCCTCATTCGTCGCCGTATGGCGACACCAGACTGCCGAAGCTGCCTTAAACGGCAGTTCGGCAAGAAAAGCCCCCCCAAGGGGAAGGCACGAAGTGGCTGAACATTTTTGTCGAAAAAATGAAGTTTACTGAATTTTTTTTCAGGCAAGAGGGGAAGGCTTGCAAAGAAAAAGAAAGACCTCTTCAGTCGGCAAAAGCCGACAGCTTCCCCGACAGGGAAGCCAAGAATGCGGTTGATTATAAGGCGGCTTTTTGAAAAGAAAATGCCTGAATGTTGTTCGGCTGCCCCTCATTCGTCGCCGTACGGCGACACCAGGCTGCCGAAGCTGCCTTAAAACGGCAGTTCGGCAAGAAAAGCCCCCCCAAGTGGAAGGCTATGAAATAGGCTGACAATTTTTGCCGAAGAAAATTTTGTGAGCAAAATTTTATGCAGGCAAGGGGAAGGCTTGGAACGAGGCTGATAATTTTTTGCGGCGAAAGGATGCCGGGAGATATAAGAACAGACGGCGGGCTGCGGAGGGATTTGCCCGTGAAGATTCGTTTTTGAAGGAGGATATTATGAAGGAAGAGACGATTGAAAAGGACAATGTTGCGGGGCGGATGGGGCGCGAGTATGTAAAAACGGCGCTGTATGCGTTTCCCGCGTTGAAAGTGATGGCGGAAGAAGTGGGCGAGCATGTGAAACGGAAGGCGTATTTATCATACGACAATCGCGTTTCCTGCGAAAATCTGGCGGTGTATCTGCTGGAACAGCTGGAGCTGAAATCGAGAATAGAATCGCTTTCCGCGACGCTGGACGGCGTGATGGACAAGCTTTCCGGTTCGGAAAAATTTTTATTGCAGCTGAGATATTTCGGCGGGAAAAACAAAACAATCTCCGCGTGTTCGGACGAGGAGATTAAAAAAATGTGCGGCAGCAGACGAAGCTATTACCGCAGGCAAGAAAGGCTTCTGAAAAAAATCGGGGAGAAACTGCAGCGGCGCGGAGTGGATGAAGAAAATTTTTATAAAGAATACGGCGGGATAGAATTGATCCGACGAGTGGACAGGGCGTTGCGCGCCGGACGGCGCGGGGCGCAGAGTGCGCGGGAAGAGCAGGTGCTGGCGCGGCTGGATTGCAGATGAAAAATTCGGCAATTGGACTATGGCGGGAAGAGAAAAGCGGAGTTTTCTTCATTGTGTTTGCGAAGAATCGGCTGCCCCTCATCACCTTGCTTTGCAAGGAGCTTCCCCCCAAGGGGAAGCCTTGACGAAGGCAAGGATTAGCCTTTTTGCTGAAGAAAATTTTGTGAGCAAAATTTTATGCAGGCAAGAGGGGAAGGCTTGGAAAGAATGGGAAATTTGAATCGACCTCTCTCGGCGCTTTGCGCCACTCTCCCCGAAGGGGAAAGCAAGGATAAGGCAGCGGATGCTCGCCACTTAACTCGCCGGGATTGCTTCGACAGCAACCCGGCGAGGGGCGCCCGAAGGGGAAAGCAAAGGATACATGGTTTGGTTATAAAGCGTTTCAGGAGAAAGGATCGTCGCCGGGGTAGTTCTTCTTTTTCGGCGGGCGGAGCACAAGGGCGGCTAAGGTGGGGATGAGCAGACATAAGAGCGCTAAAAATACAATCTGTGCGGGCGATAATCCTTTGCCCGATTCCTGCGGGTTTTCGGAGGGGTCGTCGGGGACGGGTTGCTGCGTTTTATCGGCGTATTCTGTGTTTTTGACGTACGTGAAGCCCATGGGGCGTTCTACGTAGCCGAGACTGTCGCCGCGGAGCACGTAACAATACGTTTTTCCGTTTTCGGAATAATCTCCGTAATAGGTGCACGTTACCGTGATGCGGGAGAGAATATCTCCCGATTTATCCGAATAGCCCGGAGAATAGTAGGTGATTTCGATTTTTTTATCAAGGTAGGGCGTTTCGGGAACGAAGTCTACGGGAATGACGGCGGATTTTTCGACGAAGCCCGTGAGTTTACGGGACCCGACGGAATCTTCAAGGTAGGAAACGCGGTAGTAGTTGTTGGTTTCGCCGATGACGCAGACAAAGTACGTTTCGGGCAGGTAGAAAAGGAGAAGGCGGGTAGCCTCCTCTGCGTCGGAATAAAACGCGACGTTCGCGCCGGGAATATAAGCATAATACGTTGATTCCGCCGTTGCTTTTTTTCGTTCCGTGCCGAAGGGGAAGAACAGAAAAGAAAGCAACAGAAGCAGTGCGAAAATTCTCTTCATACCCGACATTATAAAGGGCGGGAGCGGGTGGGATTTTGGGAGTTTGATACGAAAAATGAGAGAAATTGTAGAAAGGCTGCGGGCGATTGAGGCGGAGCAGAAAAAACGGGCGGAGGACAATAAGCTGGCGCTGTACAACGCGGGCAGAAAAAGACATTTAAAGCAGATTGCGTTTCATAAATGCAAGAAGCGCAACCGCTGGGTGTTCGGCGGGAACCGCTCCGGAAAAACGGAGTGCGGGGCGGCGGAGTGTGTGTATATCGCGCGGGGGATTCATCCGTACAGGAAAAACAAGCCGGACACCGCGGGGTGGGTGGTTTCGCTTTCGGCGCAGGTGCAGCGGGATGTGGCACAGAAAAAGATTCTTGCCTATCTGAGGCGGGACTGGATAGACGACATTGTGATGCAAAGCGGGAGAAAGGATTCTCCCGAAAACGGCATTATCGATTTTATCCGTGTGAAGAACGTATTCGGCGGCGTTTCTGTGATCGGGTTTAAAAGCTGCGACCAAGGACGGGAGAAATTTCAGGGGGCGTCGCTGGATTACGTGTGGTTTGACGAGGAGCCGCCGGAGGAGATATACGACGAATGCCGCATGCGCGTGTTTGACAGGCGCGGGGATATTTTCGGGACGATGACGCCTTTGAAGGGGCTGACGTTTGTGTACGAGCGCATTTATCTGAATAAATTTTCGGACGGCGAGGTATGGTATGAGTTTATGGAGTGGGCGGACAACCCGTATCTTTCGAAGCGGGAGATTGCGGCGCTGACCGCGTCGATGGACGAAAGCGCGGCGCAGCAGCGGAGATACGGGAGGTTTGCGGCGGCGGGGGCGGGGCTGGTTTACCCCGAATTCGACGAACGCGTGCATGTGATAGAGCCGTTTGAAGTGCCGAAGGAGTGGCAGGACAATATTTCGATTGATCCGGGGCTGAACAATCCGCTTTCGGCGCACTGGTATGCGGTGGATTTCGACGATAACGTGTATGTGGTTTACGAGCATTTCGCGGCGGGAAAGGACATCGATTTTCATGCGGAGGCGATACGGGAAATCTGCGAAAAGCTGGACTGGAAGCGCGATTCGCGGGGGCGGGTGTGCGCGCTGATAGACAGTGCGGCGAAGCAGCGGACGCTTTCCGGGGTGAAGAGCGTATGCGAGCTGTTTTACGAGCGGGGGATTCTGGTGAACCCCGAAGTGAACAAGGATTTGTTTTCGGGAATTTCGTGCGTGAAGAGTTATCTGCGGCGGGATAACGGATTGCCGGACATTTACATATTTTCGAATTGCGTGCAGCTGATCAGGGAGCTGAAAAAGTATTTCTGGGGAGCGGGGGACGTTCCGAAAAAGGAGGACGACCACGCGCTGGACGAAATGAGGTACTATCTGATGTCGCGTCCGAAAAGGCTGCCGCCGCAGGAGGAGAAATCGGAAGTGCAGAAGGACAAGGAGCGGCTGTGGCGGAAGATTGCGAGGACGAGAAGAAAGAGAGGCTGAGGTAATTTGGCGGCGGGGGAAAGCCGAGAGGGCGGTTTAAAAAAGGAAATAAAATTCGGGAGGGAGTATGGAAAAAAACCAGGAAAAAGAGAAGAGAAAATCGGGAAGAAAAAAGAAAGACTCGGAGGGCGTGGGCGACGCGCTGATGAAGGTGGCGCTGGGCTGTTCGGTGGCGGAGGTTACGGAAGAATATGCGGAAGTGGACGGAAAACTGAAACTTCTGAAGCGGAAAAAGACGAAAAAAGATATTCCGCCCGATTTGAAAGCGGTGCAGCTGATTCTGGAAAAACAAGGAGGCGGCGGGGAGATTTCCGCGCTGAGCGACGAGGAGCTGGAAAAGGAAAAACAGAGGCTTTTAAAACTATTGAATGGCAACGCGAAGCAATGAACGGGCGTAAGCGGATTTTGACCTCTCTCGGCTCGCTATCGTTCGCCACTCTCCCCGAAGGGGAAAGCAAGAGAAGCTTTGACTGAATGTTTTTTCGGAGATGAAACTGCCCCTCATTCGTCCAAAGCTTTGCTTTGTCCACCTTCCCCCCAAGGGGAAGGCTTGACGAAGGCAAGGATTATACTTTTTGCCGAAGAAAATTTTGTAAGCAAAATTTTATGCAGGCAAGGCTTCACATTTTTGCAAAGCGGAGAAAGTACGTTACAAAACAGTCATTTTTAAATTATATAAGGAGATTATTTATGCAGGAAAACGAACAGGTTCGGCAAATGAAGGAAAGAGAAGAGGAAAAACGGCGCGAGCGGCTGGCATATGAAATTACGCTCGATTTCCGGGCGCGCCGCGAGGCGAGAAGAAACATAGAAAACGGGTGGTCGTTGAATATGCAGTTCGTGGCGGGAAATCAGTATTGCGACGTTACCCCCGAAGGCGGACTGGAAGAAGAGGACGCGCAATATTTCTGGCAGACGCACCGCGTGTTTAACCATATTGCTCCTACGGTGGATTCGCGCGTGGCGAAGCTGGTGAAATCGATTCCCGAAGTGAAAGCCGCGCCTTTTTCCGACGAAGATTCCGATATGCGCGCGGCACAGCTTTCTACGGGGATTCTTGCGTATGCGTTCGATCGGGCGAAGGCGAACGAGGCGATTGCCGACGGCATTATGTGGAGCGAGGTGTGCGGCTGCGTTTTTTACAAGGTATGCTGGGACGAAACGGCGGGGCGCAAAGTGGGGTTGGACGAAAACGGCGCGCCTTTATACGAGGGGGAAGCCTGCATTTCGGTAACTCCGCCGTACGAAATTTTTCCCGACAGGCTCGATTGCGAATTTTCGGCAATTTCCAGCCTGATACACGCGCAGGCGGTTTCGACGGAGTACATAGCGGATACGTTCGGCGTGGCGGTGGCGCCCGACCCCGAAAGCGAATTTTCGGGAGTGAATTCCGGCGCGGGGATTCCGGGCGTTTCGGCGGCGCAATTTACCCGCGAGGCAAGCAAGAGCGGCGGAAAAACGACGCCCGGCAGAGTGATTCTGCTGGAGCGGTATACGTTGCCGACGAAAGAGCACCCGAACGGGAAACTGGAGATTGCCGCGGGCGGAAAGCTGTTGTACGAAGGGGAGCTGCCGTATAAAAACGGGTTGCGGGGCGAACGGGTGCTGCCGTTTGTGAAGCAGGATTGCTTGAAACAGCCGTCAAGATTTTTCGGAAGTTCGATTGTAGACAGGCTGATCCCCGTGCAGCGGGCGTATAATGCGGTGCGGAACAGAAAACACGAATTTTTAAGCCGTATCGCGGCGGGCGTGCTTGCCGTGGAGGACGGTTCGGTGGATACGGACGCGCTTGCGGAAGAGGGGTTGGCTCCCGGTAAAATTCTGGTGTACCGACAGGGGAGCCGCGTGCCGGAAATGATGAATTTCGGTTCGATTCCCGATGATTTCGCCAAGGAAGAAGAGTGGCTGGAAAAGGAATTTTCGGTGGTGAGCGGGGTATCGGATTTATCGCAGAGTTCTACGCCGACACGGGTAACGAGCGCGACGGGACTGCAGCTTTTATTATCGCAGGACGATTCGAGAATGGCGGCGACGAAAGAAAATCTGTGCGCGGCGATGAAGGAAATCGCGCGGCAGGTGGTACGGCTGTACAAGCAGTTTGCGGGAAACGCGCGGCTTCTGTGCGTGGCGGGCGAAGGCGGAAAAACACAGACGTACTATTTCAGTTCGGAAGAGCTTTCCTGCGACGACGTAACGTTCGGAACGGAGCAGAATCTGAGTGCGGAAGAAAGAAAAGAGACGATTCTGAGTTTGCTTTCGGCGGGGATTCTGACGGGCGAGGACGGGAAAATTCCGCAAAACAACAAGAACCGGATTCTGGAAGCGTTCGGGCTGGGAAGTTACGAAAACTGCAGGGATATTTCGGCATTGCATGAGGAATGCGCGCGCGAGGAAAATTTGAAAATGCGGGAAGGGGAAAGCGTGCGCGTGGACGAACTGGACGACCATGAGGCGCATATTGCGGAACACTTGCGCTACTATTTTTCGCAGGAAGGGCGCGCGCTTGCGGCGGAGAAACGAAAGCTGTTTGCGGAGCATATCGGGGAGCATAAGCGCTCGGCGGCGAAAATAACGGATTGATAAAAAGAGAATTTAAGTAGCCCTCTCTCGTCGCCGGCGTACCGCCCGCGACACTCTACTTGCTGCGCTTGCCTGACGGCAACGCAACAAGGATTCCCCGCTACCGTAGGTTTTTTCTCTTTTTCTCCTGAGGGAGAAAAAGAGAAAAAGGGGAAAGCAAGGGGAGTGTTGACAAATGACTTTTCGGAGATGGAACTGCCCCTCATCACCGCCGCTTTGCGGCAGAGCTTCCCCCCAAGGGGAAGCCGCGTAGCGGCTGACAATTTTTGCCGAAAAAATGAAGTTTACTGAATTTTTTTCAGGCAAGGGGAAGGCTTGGGATAAGGCAAAAATTTTAATAGACCTCTATCGGCTCGCATGCGCTCACCACTCTCCCCGAAGGGGAAAGCAAGGATAATGTTGGCATAACGGAACAGGCTAAGCCTGCCCGAAAGAGAAAAGCAAGGGGTAAAAAACAAATATTTATAAAGAAAAAGGAGGTATTTTATATGCAAAAAACATGTAATGAGGAGAACGCACACGCGAATAAGACATACGGGGGAACGGACGGCGCAGACGCAGTTGCCGCAAAGGCAATCAGGTCCGCTTTGCCCCCGAAGTTTAAAGACGTGAGCGCCCTCGCGGAGGCTTACAACGCTCTTCAGGCGGAATTTACCCGTCGCTGTCAGCGCCTGAAGGAGTTGGAAATGCGTGCGGAAGAATATTCCGCTAAAGCTTCGGAACAATCGGACAACAAATCGTTTTCCGATGACGTCGGCGGCGTGCACGCTGCGGACGGCAAAGATTCGTCGGTAAAACAGACGGAAAACGGGATTGGATCGGGCGAAGAAGCATTTACGGAACATGGGAAAGCAGCAGCCGACGCATCGGCTGGAACGGCGGATCCAGGAACGGAAAAATCCGACGTTTCCGAAATGGAAAAGGCGGGAAGCGCCGCGGCGAGCGATGATGCGGGGAACGGAGAGAGTGAAGCGAAGTTAGCCGTGTCCGCGCGGAAATCTGCCGGTGCGGCTGTGCCCGCGGAACATCGTGAAAAGAAAGGCTCTGACGAGGGGATTGACGAGGAAACGCGCCTGAAAATTATCGGCGAATATCTTGACTCGCTGCGGAAAAACGCCGCGCCGCTTGCAAGGGGTGGAGCTGGAACGTTCGGTACGCCGCCTGTGAAGGCGACCTCGCTGGAGGAAGCCGGGGCAATGGCGCTCAGGGCGTTCAGGCGGGGATGAAAGTCGGGCTAAACGGCTTGCGGGGTGCGCTGCGGGGCGGCGGGGCAGGAAAGAGGGAAAAAGGGAATAGACCTCTATCGGTTCGCATGCGCTCACCACTTTCCCCGAAGGGGAAAGCAAGGGGCTTTGCGCCACTCTACTTGCCGAGCTTGCCTGACGGCAACGCAACAAGAGGAAAGCAAGGGAAACGTTGACCAAATGGCTTTTCGAAGATGGAACTGCCCCTCATCACCGCCGCTTTGCGGCAGAGCTTCCCCCCAAGGGGAAGCCGCGTAGCGACTGACCATTTTTGCCGAAAAAATGAAGTTCACTGAATTTTTTTCAGGCAAGGGGAAGCCTTGGCGTAAGGAAAGAATTTAAACAGACCTCTCTCGGCGGCTTCGCCGCCACTCTCCCCGAAGGGGAAAGCAAGGGGCTGCGAATATGAAGCTGAATTTTGAGCGAAAAGTTTCTTATCGGTTGTTCGACTGCCCCTCATCTGTCGCCGTACGGCGACACTAGGCTGCCGAAGCTGCCTTAGAACGGCAGTTCGGCAAGAAAAGCCCCCCCAAGGGGAAGGCTTGAAAAAAAGGCGGAATTTAAATTAACCGCTCTACAGGCGAAGCCTGCCCGAAAAGGGAAAACAAGCAGCTGCGAATATGAAGCTGCATGCAAACAACAAAAATTAAAATTAAGGAGAATTTAAAATTATGGTTACGATTACTACTGCAAACGACGCTTTGAAAAACTACTATCTTGACGCGGTGAGCGACGCGCTGAACACGAAGGTGAATCCGCTGCTTGCCAGAATTAAAAAGACGACGGCGGACGTATGGGGCAAAGACGTGCGCAAGCTGGTGCGATACGGCGTTGCGGGCGGCGTTGCCGCGGGCGACGAAACGGGCGCTTTGCCCGCAACCGGCGGAAACAACTGCGTGCAGCTGGTTTCCACTTTGAAAAATCTGTACGGCACGATTGAGATTTCCGACAAGGCGATTCGCGCTTCCGCGGGCAACGAGGGCGCGTTTGTGAATATCCTGAACGACGAAATGCAGGCGCTGATCAAGAGTTCGGAATTCAACTTCGGGCGCATGCTTTACGGCGACGGTTCCGGCAAGATTACCGGGGCGAGCGTTTCTTCCGCGGACGAGACCGCGGGCGTGATCAGCGTGGACGACGCGACGAACGTTTTCGAAGGCATGATTGTGGATTTCTGCACGTCGGGCGGTTCCAGACTGGCGGGGATTTCCGGCAGACAGATTACGAACGTGGACAGAGCGAACAAGAAGATTCAGGTTTCCGGTACGGCGATTGACAGCGATACGCTGACGAGCGGCTGCTATATGACGCTGCAGAGTTCGCAGAAAAAGGAAATCACGGGGCTCGGCGCGTTGTTCGGTTCTTCCGCCACTTTATACGGCGTAACGAGGGCGAATTATTCGTGGATGAAGCCGTATTCGCTGACTTCGGCGGGCGCCTTCGATATTACCAAATTTCAGAAGGCAGTGGATACCATCGAACAGCAGTCGGGCAGCAAGATAAACTTTGCGGTGTGCTCGTTCGGCGTGAAGCGCGCGGTGTACAATTACCTTGTAGGGAAAGGCGTAACGCCCGAAATCAGAGAAATCGACGGCGGCTTCAAGGCGATTATGCTTGACGGCGTGCCCGTGGTTGCCGACAGATTCTGTCCGGCGGGGACGATGTATCTTTTGAATACAGACGATTTCTGCCTGCATCAGCTGTGCGACTGGCAGTGGCTGGAAAACGAGAACGGCAGCATTCTGAAGCAGATTGCCGGCAAGGCGGCATACAGCGCCACGCTGGTGAAATATGCGGAGCTGCTTTGCGCCCGCCCGAACGGTCAGGGCGCGCTGTTCGGCATCACCGAGGCGTAAACGGATTTCGGAAGGGGAGAAACGAAGGAAAGCCGCGCGCGGAAAAGTGCGCGGCGAAAATTTACGGGTGTTTGAAGAATAAAAAGCGGGGCGCCGCGGGGAAAACCGCGGAGGCGGGCGGCGGAAAAAATGAAACAGGAGGCGGAAAAAATGAAAGTGAAAGACGTTGTGCGGGCGGCGGCGGAGGCGCTGCGGCTGACGGACGCGGTGAATTTTTGCGACGGGAAGAACGAATCGGACGCGGAGAAAGCGGCTGCGGGAGAAGCGGAAGCGAAAAAACTTCTGGAGTTTTTCAACGATACGGAAACGGAGCTGGCGGTTCTGGCGGTGCCGCTGATAAAAGACGAAAAAGTAACGGCGGTAAACGGGGAAATCGTTCTTTCGGCGCTGTCGGAAAATTTCGTGCGGGCGTTGCGGCTGACGGACAAAAACGGGAGGCGCGCGGCGTTTGCGGCGGGCGCGGGAACATTGAAAACGGACGCGGACGAAGGCATTTTGCGGTATGCGTATCTGCCCGCGAAAAAAACGCTGGACGGAGAAAGCGATTTTCGTTGCGGCGTGCCGGAGAAATTGTTTGTAAACGGCGTCCTTTCGAGATATTATTTCGATAGGCAGTTGTTCGAAGAAGCCGCGGTATACAAGAAAGAGTACGAAGCGGCGGCGCTGTGCGTGCGCAGGCTGGCGGGCGGGGGAAAATGCCGCGCGCGGAGGTGGCGGTGATGGCGACGGGAAGCGGAAATAAAATTTCGCGCAAGCTGCATACCTTCCGTTTCGACGGGTTTACGCGGACGGGCGAGGCGGGAAAACTGCAGGTGCAGACGCGCAACACGGAGCTGTCCGGTGGCGGGGCGTACCCTGCGTATGCGCTGGAAAACATTGTTTTAAAGGGCGAAAACGTTGTCTTTCCCGCGGAGGAAGGGACGATTGTGCGGGCGGCGACTCCCGCGGAGGTTACGGACGGGGTGAAATACGAGGACGCGATTATCGTAACTTCCGATTTAAGCGTATACCGTTACGAGCCGAATACGGGGGAATATACGGAGCTGACGGGGATTGCGCTTAGCTGTCTGCCGACGATAGTGCCGTATCTTTCGGCGGAAAAGGACGAATATGCGGTGCTGTTCGGCGGGACGGTGGCGGCGGTGCGCGCGGGCGGTACGGTGAAAACGTTTGCGGAAAGCTGTTATAAAAATTACGGCTGCGCGGCGGCGGAAAGGCTGTTTTTTGCGGCGGACGGAAAGACGGTGAAATATTCGGGCGTGCTGAGCCCCGGAAACACGACGGACAGCGCGGACGAGGGCGGGTATATCGTACTGCCCGCTGATTCGGACATGCGCGGCATGTGCGCGCTGGGAAAGTACGTTTACGTGTTTTTCGAAAAAGAGGCGTACCGGCTGGACGGACGGGGCGCGGCGAGAGATTTTTCGGCGGAAAAGCTGAGTTACGGCGGCGGGCGGATTTATGAAAATTCGGTTTTTGCGTGCGGGAACGGGATTTGCTTCGTAACGGACGAGGGAATTTATTTCTTTGACGGAACGACGTTTACCAACGTTACGAAAAAGCGGACGGAATTTTCGTTTTCCGACCTGAAAACGCTGTACTGCGCGGGCGCGGCGGGGAAATTTCTGTGTCAGTTCGGGAAGTCGGCGTTGCTGACGAAAAGCGTGTTATACAATACGGAGACGGGAGCGGTATCGGAGATACAGTGCGCGCTGAAAACGGCGTGCGCGTACGGAGAGAGGCTGTTTGTGAACCGCGGCGGGGAAGAGAAGGAGTTTCTGTTCGGCAAGCGGGCTTCGGACGATATTTCGTATACGGTGCAGCGGCTGAACGAGGACTTTTCGGAAAAGGGCGTGAAAACGCTGAAGCGGCTGACGTTGTACGGAACGGGGACGGCGGAAGTGAACGTATATTGCGGAAAGCAAACGACTCCGAAAACGTATGTAACGGCGCTTTCGGAAACGGGGAAAAGCATCGAAGTGAACGAGAGTGCGGAAAGTTTTTCGTTTACGGCGTTTTTAAGCGGCGGTACGACTCTGACGGGCGCGGAAGCAGAGGTGTACGCGTTCGGGCGGGAATGAGAGATCGGAACGACGAAAAAGGAGGCGGAAAAATTGACGATAGACATTATTACGCTGACGGCGAAGCAGTATGCGGCGCTGAGCGCGGAGCAACTGGACAAAGTCCGCGCCGCGCAGCTGAAAAAAGACGGATATAAGGCGGCTTTGGAAGAGGAAAAGCGGAAAAAGAAGTACGCGCTTGTGCGGGCGGGAATCTTTCGTTCGTGCGTGTACGAAAAACTTTGCGCGGCGCTTACGGCGGAATACGAAGAAAAAACGGCGGCGGTGCGGCAGGGGCTGTTGTTTTACCTGCAATACGCGGCAAAGCCCGAAACGAGCGGCGGAACGAGCGCGGAATATGCGGATTATTCGCTTTCGGCGACGGAACGCGTACAGGCGGTGAAAAATTATTACCATGCAAAATATACGAACGCTTCGGAAAGGTTCGAGGCGTTTAAAAACGATACGACGGCGCCGACGTATCTCGGCGAGTATTATTCGGCGACGTACGATTATTTTGCGCAGGGGAATTGAGATTTTTTGAAAATCGCGGATAAAGGAGAGAGAAAACGGATGATGTTTCTCTCTCTTTTCTTTTGAGTTGTATTGTTTTATGCCGCGATGGATTGCGCGAAAGCGAAATAAAAGGGCGAAAAGAAAGGGAACACTTCGCATAGTATACAATTATGCGTGAATTTTTGAATTTATTGCATAAATATACGAAAAAATTGCAAAAATTTGCAAAAAAACTTATAAATATACATAAAAACGCTTGACTTATGCGGAAAACCGTGTATAATTATGCACATAAACCAAAACAAAGCCGCGGCGGAATCGGCGCGGGAGATTCAAAGGAGAAAAAAATATGAAAACCAAAAAACTTGCCACTGTATTGCTTGCTTCCGCACTGACCGCGGGGTGCGCGTTCGGATTCACCGCCTGCGACGAGACGACTTCGGGAAACGACGCGGCGCTTCTGGACGAAATTACGAAATTGCAGCAGCAACTGAGCGAAGTGCAGAAAGATCTGGACGACATGAAGAAGGACGAGGAGCCGGCGGACGAAACGGTGTGGAACTTCGGCGCGGAGAGCTACGAAAAGCTGAAATACATCGATAAAGGACTTTCCGACCGCGACTGTTTTGACGGAAAACATTTCAAATATACGCAGAACTGGATTGCTTACACGCTGAAAAACGCGGGATATACGAGCGAAAATATCGAATATCAGGACGTGGCGATTCCCACATATGCGGCGAAAGACATGAGCGCATATCAGCTGAAAAAGACGTATTCCGCGGCGAGCAAAGCGGAATATCTGAACGACGGAAAGTATTATTCCAAAAAGACGAACGGCTACGGATATGTGGAAAACGCGGACGGCGAATATGCGAAAGTAAACGTAACTTCGCAGAATATCGTGGTAACGAAGGAAGGCAAAACGGACAAGCAGATTATCGTAGGGATGCACTACGACGGCACGGGCACGGGCGACAACGGTTCGGGCGTGGCGCTGGGGTTGACGACCGCGGAAAAATTCTTCGACGTGGAAACGCAGTTTACGATTAAATTCGTATTCTTTACCGCGGAGGAATACGGTTTGTACGGTTCGACGGCGTATGCGGAGAGCATGACAGAAGCGGAAAAGGCAAACACGCTGTATATGATTAACATCGATTCGATTGTGTGCGGGGATTATTGCTATTTATACGGCGGCGTGCAGGACAACGCAAACAAGACGGTTACGCAGACGGAAGCATACGACAACGCTTCGGCGGTGGCGAAGAGCTTAGGGCTCGAATTCAAATCTAACCCCTGGACGTGGGATAATCTTGCGCCTGAAAATTACGACGACGAAAACCCCGATTATGCGGCGCCTTCCACGGGAGACTGGAGCGACCATGCGCCGTTTGCGGAAGCGGGCGTAACGTATCTGTATCTGGAAGCGACGAACTGGGAGATTCCCGATTACACGGGGTACGGGGAAAGCTCGATTGTGGGGATGCTGATGAATACCGAGAACGATTATCTTGAATTCATCGAAACGTACTATCCGGGGCGCCCGCTTGCGCACCTTACGCAGTTTTCTTCGCTGCTGAACGCTTTGCTTACGCAGACGAGCTGGAATTATTAAATTTTTCCGCTTCTGACGCGGCGTTGCGAAATTTTTACACAAAGCATTTGCGACCGTTCCTTTTTTCCCGGAACGGTCGTATTTTTTTGCTTCGGGGGGGGAAAAAATGGGCTAAAATTTAAAATTGACCTCTATCGGCGCTGCGCGCCGCTTTACTTACCGGGATTGCCTTTGAGCGGCAATTCGGCAAGGATTCCCGCTATCGTAGGATTTTTCGCGCTTTTCTCTTTTTAGAGAAAAAGCGAAAA
>ERZ808270.670-NODE-670-length-18132-cov-6.742103_pt1 | contig 18132 bp, 13 predicted proteins | sample MGYA00521082_ERZ808270 | MGnify/ENA primary metagenome ERZ808270 (study PRJEB31516, sample SAMN03275594) | gut metagenome | biome: mammalia-associated habitat; material: feces | host: Papio cynocephalus | place: Kenya | collected 2012-07-27 ... | reverse complement strand
AAATTCAGCAGCGAAGATACATCTTTCTAATTTAAGCCCTAATTTGAGTGCTTACCTTATTTATAATCCTTGGCTGTGTAAATCTTTTTTAGGTACACAACCTTTGGATTCTTTCCTGAGCGTAACGTCCAGGCAAAGGAGAACCCGGCATCTTTGTAAGCACGGAACGCCGTGTTTTCCTTTAATGTTTGCAGGAAAGCACCGGTTATAGTGTTGCTGTTGAGAGCAAATGTGCGTTCGTCGTCGAGGTCTCCATCTACCGAACAATAGTAATTGTACACCTTGTTGTCTGTGTCGAACACAACGCTGTCAGTGCGCAGATAGTTTTGCACTGGTGTGGGACAATATCTCTCCGTATATTCCCGAGCCTCGCGCTGGGCACGTTTCTCAAGGCTTTCATGGCAACTGCAGAGTATAACTGCACTTGCAAGCAGGCAATATAATGACGTTTTCATTTCTTTTATTGGGTTTTTCTTCTGCAAAGATACCTATTTGTCGGAAAAAACAAGTAACTTTGCACATAAAACTGATATATGTCAATGGATAATATAAGAAATTTCTGCATTATAGCCCACATCGACCACGGTAAGTCAACACTTGCCGACCGACTTCTGGAGCGTACACAAACTATAAAGATAACAGAAGGCCAGATGCTTGACGACATGGATTTGGAGCGTGAGCGCGGCATAACCATAAAAAGCCACGCTATCCAGATGGAGTACAAACTCGACGGCCAGACATATATTCTTAATCTTATTGACACCCCGGGACACGTCGACTTCTCCTACGAGGTGTCGCGCAGCATCGCCGCCTGCGAAGGTGCGTTGCTCGTCGTAGACGCCACACAGGGCGTGCAGGCGCAGACCATTTCCAATCTGTATATGGCAATAGAGCACGATCTGGAGATTATCCCCGTGCTCAACAAAATAGACATGCCGAGCGCTATGCCCGACGAAGTGGAGGACGAGATTGTTGAGCTAATAGGTTGCAAGCGCGAAGACATCCTTCGTGCGTCGGGTAAGACGGGCGAGGGTGTTGACGAAGTTCTTAGGGCAATCGTTGAGCGTGTGCCCCATCCGACTGGCGACCCCAAGGCTCCGCTTCAGGCACTCATCTTCGACTCCGTGTTCAACTCTTTCCGTGGCATCATCGCTTATTTCAAGATAGAGAATGGCGAAATACGTAAAGGTGACAAGGTGAAGTTCTTCAATACAGGCATGGAATATGTCGCCGATGAAGTCGGTGTGCTGAAGATGGACATGGTGCCGCGTCAGGTGCTTGGCACGGGTGAAGTTGGCTACATCATCTCTGGCATCAAAGACGCAACGGAGGTGAAGGTCGGCGATACCATCACGCATGTGGCACGTCCCTGCGACAAGGCCATTGCCGGTTTCCAGGAGGTGAAGCCAATGGTGTTTGCTGGTGTTTATCCCATCGATCCGAGCGAATACGAGAACCTGCGCGCGTCCCTTGAGAAGCTACAGCTCAACGATGCCTCACTGACGTTCTCCCCGGAGTCTTCCGTCGCCCTCGGATTTGGTTTTCGTTGCGGCTTTCTTGGACTTCTCCACATGGAGATTGTGCAAGAGCGCCTCGACCGCGAATTCAACATGGACGTGATAACCACCGTACCTAACGTTTCCTACCTTGTCTACGACAAGCATGGCAACGTGAAGGAAGTGCACAATCCCTCCGGACTGCCAGAGCAGACACTCATTGACCACATCGAGGAACCTTACATACGCGCGTCTATTATCACGACGGCCAATTTTATCGGTCCTATAATGACGCTCTGTCTCGACAAGCGCGGCGAGCTTATCAATCAGGAATACGTGAGCGGCAACCGAGTGGAGCTGCATTTCATGCTACCACTTGGCGAGATAGTCATCGACTTCTACGACAAGTTGAAGTCGATAAGCAAGGGCTACGCCTCATTCGACTATCATCTTGATGGTTTCCGCCCGTCGAAACTTGCCAAACTCGACATTCTGCTTAACGGCGAACCCGTTGATGCTCTCTCTGCTCTTACCCATCAGGACAATGCCGTAAGTATGGGTCGCAAGATGTGTGAGAAGTTGAAGGACCTTATCCCACGCCAGCAGTTCGACATTGCCATACAGGCTGCCATTGGCGCGAAGATTGTAGCACGCGAAACCATCAAGTGTGTGCGCAAGGACGTTACGGCAAAGTGCTACGGTGGAGACGTGAGTCGCAAGCGTAAGCTCCTTGAAAAGCAGAAGAAGGGTAAGAAGCGCATGAAGCAGATAGGTAATGTTGAGGTGCCGCAAAAGGCATTCCTTGCCGTCTTGAAGCTCGATTAAGTCGACGGAAGCAAGACTTATGTGTTTAAACTAAAAAATTCAGAGAAAGCATAAAAAGAAAGGATGGAATGATATGAAAGAATTGATCGGTACAAATACGCGTGATATTGCCCGTGAGTTGGCAAGACGCTACAGTACGATGACGCATGAAGAACTTGACTTGCTCGAAAGCATTCTCGTTCCTATCAAGTATGCGAAAGGCGAATTGATTCTGAAAGAAGGCGAGATATGCCGTCAGCTCCTTTACATTGACAAGGGACTCCTGCGCCAATTCTATTTCAAGCATGGTAAAGAGGTTACGGAGCATCTCGCACAGGAACATTCAATCGTGATGTGTATCGAGAGCCTCTTCAAGGAAGAGCCAACCAAGTTGCAGATAGAGGCTCTTGAGCCTTCTGTCGTTTATGCTTTGCCTAAGGTAGACCTTGAGCGTGTTGCCATGCACAATGTCAACATCCAGATACTTTACCGCAAGATACTTGAGGAAAGCCTTATCACCTCTCAGGTACACGCCGACCTTGTGCGCTTTGAAACGGCTCAGGATCGTTATAAAAAGATGTGCAAGCTTCTGCCGCAGGTAGTGTTGCGTGCGCCGCTTGTATACATTGCAAGCTACTTGCAGATGACGCCGGAGACTTTGTCGCGTGTACGTGCGTCAACATTGCTCGATTAGAAATTTGGTATAAAAACTGAATACAGCAACGCGCCCTGTAAAGATAAAAAGTATAAATCTTCGGTTTACTTTTGTCTTTACAGGGCGCGTTGCCTTTTTATTTATAGAGATATCTCTTGTGTTATTTATAGAGGTATACTCTTGTGTTATTTATAGAGGTATCTTTTGATGCTCTTCTTCGGTGTCTTCTCAAATTCTTCCTTGACAATCTCAATTGCTGCAAGGCGACAGTATGGCGGCTGCGAGGCGTTGAGTTCCTGTCGGTTTTGCTCCATAATACCTTGCAGATCGGAGTCGTTGAGGCGCATGGTGGCTGCTTCGTCAAAGTCAGGATAGACAAGACCAACAAGCTTCTCTCCACGTTGCACGACCACGCACTCGTTGACCATGGCAAGCGAGTTTAGCTTGTCCTCAATCTCCTCCGGATATATGTTCTGTCCGGAAGCGCCAAGGAGCATGTTCTTGGAGCGTCCCTTGATGTAGACGTTGCCCTCGCTGTCCATGAGTCCGAGGTCGCCAGTGTGGTACCATCCGTCCTTGTCGAGCGTCTGTGCAGTGGCCTCCTCATTTTTGTAGTAGCCCAACATAACGTTAAGTCCGCGGGCAAGGATTTCTCCAGGAACATTCTCAGGATCGGCAGAGTCAATCTTAACTTCCATGTGAATCACAGGCTTACCGCATGAGCCAGGCGCGAAATCATGATAGTCTGCGTAGCAGATGATCGGAGCGCACTCCGTGGCCCCATAGCCGACGGTGTATGGGAAGTCGATGCGCTTGAGGAATTGCTCCACCTCTTGGTTGAAGGCGGCTCCGCCGATGATAATCTCGTAGAAGCTGCCACCGAAAGCATTCACAACTTGCTCCTTAATCTTTTGGTTGACTTTTTTGCTGACGATAGGCATGTTGAGCAGCAGTCGCATACGGTTGTTTTGAATCTTTGGGAAAACCTTCTTACGTATGATTTTCTCAATGACGAGAGGTACGGCGATAATTACAGCAGGTTTTACCTCTGCGAATGCAGCTGCGATGATGGCAGGTGACGGTACGCGCGTCAGATAGAACACGTGGCAACCATGAAGGAATTCGAATATGAACTCAAACGCCATTCCGTACATATGTGCCATTGGCAAGATACTTATGACGTTGGCGCCTTTCTTTACGATTTTGCCGAGCACGTTTTCCGCGAAATCGTAGTTGCTCCAAAGTGCGCGGTAGGGAATCATCACGCCCTTCGAGAAGCCTGTTGTACCGCTTGTATAGTTGATGAGCGCAAGTTCGTCTGGGCATTTCTCCTTGTAGTAGCTTACGTGCTCTTTGCGGAAGAATTTAGGGTATTTCTTGCCGAACATCTCGTTAAGGTGTTCACGCGCATAGGTCAGTTTGTCGGTTCGCGAAACGACGAGCGAGTAGTCGGGTATGTAGATTATGCCCTCAAGGTCGGGCATCTTCGTCTGGTCGATGATGGTGGCTACATAATCGCCTACGAACAGCAGTTTAGCCTCGCTATGGTTGACGATGTTGTGAATCTGGTCGGCTGTGAACTCATGAAGAATGGGCACTGCCACCGCACCATACGTTAGTGTGGCAAGAAAAGCCACTGCCCAGCTTGCGCTGTTACGTCCGCATAGAGCAATCTTGTCGCCTTTTGCTACGCCACTGCTCTCAAACATTATGTGCAGTTTCTCTATCTTGCGCGCCACGTCGTGATATTGCAGTGTCGCTCCCTTGAAGTCTGTGAGCGCATCCTTGTCCCAGTTGGCAATGATGCTCTTTTCTATAAGTTCGTTAAAACTCGGTATTTCCATCCTGTATGTATTGTGTTTGTTGAGTGAGGTGTCTTTTTTATTGATGTTGTATGGTTAGTCGCATTATTTGTAGAGATATCTCTTGATGCTCTTCTTTGCAGTTTTTTGGAATTCCTCGTTGTGGATTTCAATTGCTGCTATTCGGCAGAATGGAGGCAGTTCTGCGTTGAGCGTCTTCAGGTTCTCCTCCATAATGCCCTTCACGTCGTTGTCGTCGAAGTCCATTGCCGCCTTTTCTTCCGCTTCCGGATGAACGAGAGCCACGAGCTTGTTGCCGCGTTGTATGATGATACTCTCGCTGACGAGTGGCATGTTGTTGAGCTTGTCTTCTATTTCCTCCGGATATACGTTCTGTCCGTTGGCGCCAAGTAGCATATTCTTGATACGCCCCTTAATGTAGAAGTATCCGTCAGGAGACATCGTTGCGAGGTCGCCAGTGTGGAACCATCCGTCCTCGTCAAGCACGGCGCGCGTAGCCTCCTCATTCTTGTAGTAGCCAAGCATGGTGTTAAGGCCGCGTGCAACGAGTTCTCCCGGTTTGTTCTGCGGGTCATCGCTAAGCACTTTTACTTCCATGTGTTCCACGGCAGGACCGCATGACGCAACCTTGTAGCGGTCGTAGTTGGTAAAAGTGATGAGCGGTGCTGTCTCCGTTGTGCCGTAGCCGATAGTGACGGGCACCCCGACGCTGTGGAGAAACTTTTCAATGCCAAGATTCAGCGGAGCTCCTCCGACGATAATCTCATAGGCGTTGCCTCCAAAGACGTCCATGATGCGCTCGCGTATGTGCTGTTTTATCTTTTTGTTGACGATTGGCATGTTGAGCAGGAGCTTCATGCGGTTGGTCTGTACTTCTGCCAGCACTTTCTTGCGCACAATTTTCTCTACCACAAGAGGCACTGCGACGATAAGTCGCGGCTTCACCTCAGCGAAAGCCTGCGCGATGAGCGACGGCGAAGGTACGCGGTTGAGGAAGTATATGTGGCATCCGTTGAGAAATCCAAAGAGGAACTCCACTGCCAGTCCGTACATGTGTGCCATTGGCAATATGCTCACGAGATTGCTACCGGGCTTCACGTTGGGTGCAAGACATTTGAGAATGTGATCGAGGTTGCCCCAAATTGCGCGGTAGGGGAGCATGACGCCTTTGGAAAATCCTGTAGTTCCTGAGGTGTAGTTGATCATCGCCAACTCTTCCGGACTCTCCTCCTTGTAGTATTTCACGTGTTCCTTGCGGAAGTATTTCGGAAAACGCTTGCCGAACATCTCGTTGAGATGTTCTCGTGCGAAGGTGAGTTGCTCGGAACGCGCCACCGATATGGAGAAGTCGGGCAGGTATATAATGCCCTCAAGCCCTGGCATGGCATCTGCGTTTATTTGCGTATGGACAATGTCGCCGACAAACAAAAGTTTCGCCTCGCTATGGTTGACGATGTTGTGTATTTGGTCTGCTGTGAACTCGTGCTGCACGGGAACTACTACGGCTCCGAAAGTAAGGGTGGCAAGGAATGCCACAGCCCAATGGCTGCTGTTGCGTCCGCAGAGAGCTATCTTGTCGCCCCGCTTCACACCGCTGTTCTCGAACATGATGTGTAACTTCTCTATCTTTCTTGCCACATCATGGAATTGCAGCGTTGCACCCTTGTAATCGGTGAACGCGTCGTTATCCCAATACTTTAATATGCTGTCTTCTATATATGAGTTGAAACTTGGTATTTGTTGCATTGCACAATATTCAAAATTTTGTGCAAAGATACTTACTTATTTGCACAATGCCAAAACTTTTGTGCAGTATTTATGGAAATAAGGTGTAAATTGTCTTGTGCTTCTATTTATAACAATAAAAGCGGGCGTGTTATAAGTACAAGCCCGCTTCATTGTGTATTTTGCTAATTGTCTTTTTCTTATTCGTACCTCATTGACTTTGCCGGGTGGATGTGGGATATGATGTAGCTTGGTGCGATGAGTACAAACATGGCTATGAGCATGGTGGCGATGTTGAGCAAAACGATGTAGAGCATGTTTATCTCTACGGGCACCGTGCTGACGTAATAGGTAGTGGGGTCGAGTTTGGCGAATCCCGTGAAGCGTTGCAGAAGGATTATGCCGAGTCCGAGTATGTCACCGATGAGGAGTCCCTTGCCGATGATGAACGCCGCAAACCATAGGAACGTGTGGCGTATGGTACTGTTTTTTGCGCCGAGTGCTTTCAGTATGCCAATCATTGTTGTGCGTTCAAGGATGATGATGAGCAGTCCGCTTATCATTGTCACCACTGCGACGGCTGTCATAATGGCGAGGATAATCCATACGTTCATGTCGAGCAAGTCGAGCCAGGAGAAAATCTGTGGCGATAGCTCACGTATAGTCTTCGACGAATAAGTCTCGCCGTTGCGGTCGAGCGTGCGGTTCACCTTCTTTATTATGATATCTTCAGTTGCGTCAACCTTGTTGAAGTCAGCCACGGTGAGTTCTGCGCCCGATGCCTGGTCGGGTTCCCATCCGTTCAGTTTGACGGCGGTGTAGAGGTCGCAAAAGCACATGGCTTTGTCGTATTGCGTGAGATTTGTTTGGTAGATACCGGCTATCGTGAACCTTCTCATGCGTACTCCTCCCTTGTCGATGAAGTAGGCGAAGATACGCTCTCCACTCTTTACCTTGAGTTTGTCAGCCATCATCTTCGAGATGAGAATTTTGTTGGTGCTGTGCTTGCTGGAGAAGGAAGGAATGTTGCCGTCCACCATATTGTTGTGGATGAACGTGGAGTCAAATTCCTCACCGACGCCCTTGAACGCCACGCCGAGGAAGTCGTTATCGGTCTTTAGGATGCCCTGCTTCATGGCGAACCGCTGCACATGCTTCACGCCGTCGATGTCATTCAGAACGCTCATCATGGAGTCGCCAACGACGATTGGACTGTCGAGTGCAGAAGCTTGTAATGTGTAGAAATTGGCAATCTGTATGTGGCTACCGAAGCCCACGACCTTGTCGCGTATGGTGTGCTTGAAGCCAAGCACCACACACACGCTTATAATCATCACGGCAAGACCAATAGCTACACCGAGTGTGGCGATGCGTATGGCAGGCTTCGACACGCGCTTGCGGTCGTCGGTATGGTCTGAGTATATGCGGCGGGCAATAAAAAGAGGAAAATTCATACTAATAAAAGGTAAGAGGGTGTGCCAAAACGAAAATCTTCATTTGTTTCCATTTGGCACACCCTCATGTTTCTTGTTGTTAATCTATTCGTTGTCCATTACTCGTCCTGGGTAAGCCTCAAGAGCTTTGCGCAGCACGACGAGCGCGCGCTCAAGGTCTTCTTTCTTGAGGACGTAGGCGATGCGCACCTGGTTGCGTCCCACACCTGGTGTGGTGTAGAATCCGGCAGCAGGGGCCATCATCACCGTCTCGCCCTCATAGGAGAACTCTTCCAGACACCAGCGGCAGAATTTCTCGCTGTCGTCAACAGGCAGTTTTGCCACGGTGTAGAAAGCTCCCATAGGAATTGGAGAGTAGACGCCTGGAATGCGGTTGAGTCCGTCAATGAGGCATTTGCGGCGTTCCACGTACTCCTCATATACGTCGCGGTAGTAGTCTTCAGGAGCGTCGAGCGACGCTTCTGCAACAATCTGTCCGAGCAGAGGAGGGGAGAGACGAGCCTGGCATAGCTTCATGACGGCAGCGCGCACTTCGGGATTCTTCGTGATGAGCGCACCAATACGGATGCCACATTCGCTGTAGCGCTTCGACACGGAATCGATGAGGATGACGTTGTTCTCAATGCCTTCCAAGTGGCAGGCGGAGATGTAGGGCGATCCGGTGTAGATGTATTCGCGGTAAACCTCATCGGAGAAGAGGTAGAGGTCGTATTTCTTCACGAGATCGCGTATTTGGTTCATCTCGCGGCGGGTGTACAGATAGCCCGTAGGGTTGTTGGGGTTGCAGATGAGAATGGCACGTGTGTGCTCATTGATAAGCTCCTCAAACTTCTCTACTTTCGGCAAGGAGAATCCCTCCTCAATGGTTGTGGCGATGGTGCGTATCTTTGCTCCTGCAGAAATGGCGAACGCCATATAGTTGGCATAGGCTGGTTCGGGGATGATAATCTCGTCGCCAGGGTTTAGACATGACATGAATGCGAAGAGTACAGCCTCCGAGCCACCCGACGTAACGATAATGTCATCGGCTGTGACGTTGATATTGAAGCGCTTGTAGTAGCCCGTAAGTTTCTCTCTGTATGACTGATAGCCCTGTGAGGGCGAGTACTCCAGTATCTTACGGTCGATGTGCTTTAAGGCGTCGAGTCCTACCTGCGGTGTTGGCAGGTCGGGTTGTCCGATATTTAGATGGTAGACCTTCACACCACGTTTCTTGGCAGCTACAGCCAAGGGAGCCAATTTTCTAATCGGCGATTCGGGCATTTCGAGTCCGCGTACTGATATTTCTGGCATTTGTTGTTTTTATTTTGTTTGTGTATTTGTTGTTCTGCAAAATGCAAAGGTACGACAAATAGGATGAAGAGCAAAATTTTTGGAGCAAAAAAATCATGCGCTACAAGTGTGGCTCTCAAAAGTTATTCAACAAAGGAGCCGATTGCGAAGATAATGAAGATTACAGGTCTTACGGAAGCGGAAATAAAAGAATTGTGATGAGGTAATTGATAGTGGAATTGCTATAACTGGGAGAGGGGGCGCCCTCGCCCCCGATATTAAAGTAAATGTCGCCACCTATGTTAATGCAAAAGCAACCCCATATGTGGCGTGAAAGTATTTTCTTATGTCGGGGGCGAGGGCGCCCCCTCTCCCAGTTATTGCTTGAACTTCTATAATGTATAGGTAAGACTGTTGAATTAAAAAATCCGTATAATGTCGTTAATTGGTTTCACCATAAAATTAACGATATTATACGGATTAAAAATTTGCATGACATTTCGGCATTATTTGCCTGTCATTTTAGATTGAGCGAATGAACTTCACGACAGCGTCGCGGTCGGCCTTCTTGAGGTTGTAGAACTTCAGGGCAGAGTTGTATGCCTGTGAGTTCTTCGAGTAGGCGTGCCACATGATAGCTTCCACCTCATTGCGTGCACGTGCGTCGTGCAGTCGGTCTTCCTTGCCGCTGTTGACGGCAGACAGTCCGCGTCCCCAAAGCGGAGTGGTGCGACACCATGATCCGTGGATGTCCTGCTCCATGTCGAGCTTGTGCTGGATGAAGTCGGAGTAGGGATATATCTTCTGGTTGGCATATTGCGGCAGGTTGCGACCTGAGAGAATCACAGAGCGTCCGTAGTTGTCAGCCCCCGTAGTCCATGAAGCCTTGTGACAGTTGGTGCAGCCCATAGAGAAGAACAGCTCCTTGCCACGCTTCACGTCGGGATTGTTGAGATTGCGGGCGCGTGGTACAGCCAGTCCGCGGTGCCACGTCATGAATGCGTGGTACTGGTCGTCGGTCATCTCAGGCTCGAAGTTGTAGTACTTGTTGTCGTAAAGGTTCACATCGTCCGATGGGCGGAGCAGATAGGAGAGAGCCTCTTTCACGCCCTCCTCCGTGCCGTCGTAATAGTAGGGATGTACGGGCGAGTTCTTGTCGGCACCATTCTTGAGGATGTAGCTTATTACCTCCTTGTCCTCCGACATAGCCTTAGCCCATGCCTCGGTAGAGCAGATGTGATGGATGTCGGAGCGTAGGACGTTGAGCTCGTCCCACAAGGCGACATCGTTCTGCAGACAACCCTCAAGCAGGTCGTAGTTGAATCGCTTCACGAATTTCTTGCCGTCTGCCGACTCGGCATAGGCATCGTCCTTGAGCTTTTTTGCTGAGGCGTCCCAAAACTCGGGGTTGAGCTCAGCGCCATAGCTATCCTCCAACTTGTATTGCGCCTCAAGCGACTCGTTGCTGAGGGCGTCGATAAGGCCCAGTCCCTGGAAGTTGCACGACACGATGAGTCGCACCTCGTAGGGCTTCGACGGGCGTGGATCGGAGTTGAACGCATCGAGCGGCACCTCGGCAGTAGGGTAGCGTAGCGCGAACTTCTCGCCGTCGGGGAACTGCATCTTCAATCCGCTCTTCATGGCTGTCACGTCGTGCCATGTTATCTTCACGTTGTCGGGCGTGAGTTGCGGCTTGAACGGCGGCATAGCCATGGTCATGGTGAACGTTGTGAGCTGATCGACCGGCTCTCCGTCGTTGCTGCCCGGAGCGTCGGGATAGTAGACCGATACAATGTAGCCGTTGCCCGTCTCGGCACGGAAGTTGTCGCGGCTGTGGGCGTGTCCGTAGCCGTTGGGGTGGCAGTCCTCGCACGCCTTGCGCGATGCCACTGGTCCCCAGCCCTTGAATGTGCCGGTGTTGATGGTGTAGCGTGTGCTTGCCATCTTGTCGCCGAGTTGGAAAAGGTCGTTGAGCCCCTGCTCGGTTACGGCAGGTGTCGGGTCTTCGTAGCTGTTCGACGAGATGTTGTCGGTAGTGCCGAGCTCGCCGCCCGGACTCCATTCGTCGGCAGTGAAACCATCGACAGCCTTGCCCACATACTTGCCGTCTGACTCTTCGGGAGTGGGCGTCGGGTTGTCGGGATTGTTGTCGTCGGAGCATGATGCAAGGAACAACGGTGCGCCTGCCAACAATGCTGATGAAAGGATAATGTTGAGTTTTTTCATATAAAATTTAATGTTATTGGTATGTTTCATACATATACGCGCAAAAGGACAGGGCAGAATTTCTCCTGCCTTGTCCTCCTGAAAATAATCTGTGTTTATTCTATCTGTATATTCCCTTGTCGCTTAGATAGAGCGGAGGAACATAACAACTGCATCGCGGTCGGCCTTAGAGAGGTTGTAGAACTTCAGGGCAGACTCGTAAGAGTGCGACTTCTTAGAGTAGGCGTGCCACATGATGGCCTCCACCTCGTTGCGTGCGCGGCAGTCGTGCATACGCTCAGTACCCGAACCGTTCACACCGGCAAGACCACGTCCCCAAAGCGGAGTGGTGCGGCACCAAGAACCGTGTATGTCGTTAATCATGTAGAGCTTGTGCTGCATCATGTCAGTGTACGGATAGATGGTCTGATTAGCGTAGCGCGGCAACTTCTTGTCGGCAATCATGTTAGGAGTCCAGTAGTTGTCCGAGCCGGTCTTCCATGACGGACGGTGGCAGTTGGCGCAACCAATCTCCATGAAAATCTTCTTACCCTGCTGTACGCGAGAGTCGTTGAGGTTACGTGCACGCGGGATAGCAAGACCACGGTGCCAAACCATGAACTCATAGAAGTGCTCTGCCGACATCTCCGGCTCGAAGTTGTGCCACTGGTTGTCAAACTGGTTGGTGCCCGGCTGCAACAGTCCCTCTACCTTCTCTTTGGTCTCTTCCTCTGTAGAAGCCCAGAACGGAGAAGTCGGGTCTGCCATAATCTTGGCGATTACCTCCTTGTCCTCAGCCATTGCCTTAGCCCAAGCGTCGGTTGTGTAGAGTTTTGGACGGTCGGGACGTGTCACGTTGGTGATGTTCCAGATAGCGTTGGCACCAGGGCCGTCCTGCAAAGTGGCACGTGTCAGGGCGTATGTGAAACGCTTCACCATCTTCTTGCCCTCGCCGCCGTCGGCAGTCTTGCCTGCACCAACAGTAGCTGTGTACCATGCGCCATCGGCGAAGTCGTTGGCGTCGGCATTCCAGAAGTTCGGGTTCACGTATTCTGATACGTTAGAAACTTTGGCGATGTTCTTATAGTAGTTGGCTGTAGACGCATACTGAGCCTTGATGTCGTCCTCGGAGATAGCGTCGAGCAAACCAGTTCCGATTACACCGATTGTAGACTCCATACGCACTGCGACAGCCTTGTTGCCTGTGTCGTAAGGGTTAGGATTTGTACGGAAAGCATCGCGAGGTATAGAAATCTCCGGATAGATGAGGCTGAACTTCTCGCCGTCGGGGAACTGCATAGGCAGTCCGCTCTCCATTGCTGTCACCTCATGCCACTGGAGCTTTATCTTGCTCTCGTCGATAGGAGCCTTGAACGGCTCTGTAGCCTGTGTCTGAGGCATACTTGTCACCTCACTCACAAGTCCGCCATCGTTACTGTTTGCACCGTCGGTTGGATGATAGACAGCGAGCAGATAACCATTGCCGTTGCCATAAGATGTAGTGTAGGAATCCATACGTCTTCCATGACCATAGTTAGGATGGCAGTCGAGACAAGAACGACGTACAGATGCAGGACCGAGACCACCGAAGCCAGAAGCGGCTGAGGTGAACTGACGCTCGAAGAACTTCTCGCCGGCGTTGAACTCGTCGAGCAGTCCCTGTGCCGTTACGGCAGGAGTCTCGTCCTCGTAGCAGCCAGTAGTCACATTATCAGTAGTGCCCAGCTCGCCACCAGGATACCATTCCGACTTGTCGAAGTTGCCTACAGCTTGTCCGATATATTTGGCATCCGACTCAATTGGGTCTGCACCGTTGGTGCCTGGTGTCGGATCGTCGTCAGAGCACGACATGATGGTTGCTGATAGGCACATTGCCAAAGAACCATAAAGAAATATCCTTTTATTCATAATGTTTTGGTTATAATTTTGTTTTCGTTTTTAAGACTATTCTTAATAGCCAAACATAGAGAAAGTAGGCAAGCTGATTATGTGTTGTTTTTATAGGTATCAGCTTGTCTACTTATTTACTCGTCAACTTGTCAACTCGTCAACTTGTCAACTTGTTAACTCGTCAACTAAATAATTAGATAGCGTCCTGGAGGTTGATCCATGTAGCAGCCTTGTTGAGCTCCTCGCTGAGTTCAGACACTGCGTCGATGCAGTCCTTCACGCGCTGAGCACCCGGCTCCTCAACAAACGACTTGCCACTGTTCTTTGCAGTCTCAAGAGCCTGGATGGCGTTGTTGAGAGCTGTCTGCAGATCGTTGTAGCCAGAGTAGTTCATAGTCTTGAGCAGGTTCATCATAGAGTGCTCCACAGGAGTTGTAGCGTTCACGTCGCGTGTGCCGTAGAGTGTGTTCTTGATAGAGTAGATGTTGTCCTGGTAGTCGATGAATGAACGGTGGCTATACGGAGACTCGATATAGTCGCGTGAGTCTTCACCTGAACCAGAACCGGTAGCAGTACGGTAAGCCTGACCAAGCTTCTGTCGGCAACCTCAGAGCAGATGTTGTCGCAACCGCCGATGAAAATCTGGCTCATAGTGCCCTGCCATGAGTGATAGCCTGTTGTGGCAGACGGTGAGAGGAGATCCTGACCGTAGCACATTGTGCCGTTGGCAGCAAGACCGTTGTTGCGGAGAGAAGTGAACACGTAAGAAGCGTTGTTCAGAACAGCCTTCGACTCGTTGCTTGCAGCGCTACCCATCCATGTGAACTCGAGCAGAGCGGTGATGTTCTTCACGTCGGCTGCAACAGCCTGGAGGAAAGCAAGCTCGTCGATACCCTTAACGCTCTCCATACCCTCTTCTGTGTCATTGGCCTTGAGAGCCTCTACAGTGCGGTTGGCACCGTTGCGGAAGAGAACGAACTCCATGCCGTGGAATCCAAGTACAGACTGGAAGTAAGTGTTGTTGTCAGACACGAACTTGGCAGGGTTTTCGCTCTTGAAGCCAGCGATGAGGGTAGAGTTGTTCAGCGCATTTACAAGCTCATCGTGGTCGAGAGGCCATGAGTCGATGTGCGGGTCGAGCTCGTTTACAGAAGCTGAGCCATAGAGGAAAGCCTCGCTGCGCTCCCACTCGCGGCGTGTGTTCTTGAAAGCCTCGCATGCAGTATTGATCTGATCCTGAGTCATTGTACCAGCCTCGGCAGCAGCGTAGAGAGTCTTTGTTGCATCGGCAAGTGTGCGTGCGTTGGCGGCGAGAGCCTGGTATGTCGGATAAACAACATCCTGTACGTATGTCTTGGTCACCTTCTCCATCTCCTTGTCAGAGCTGTTGAGCGATGTCACAGCCTGTCCTACTTCTGGAAGCTGAAAATTGTTTTCAGGTCCGTTGTTGTCGCTACATGAGGTGAAACCGAAAGAAATGGCTCCAAGGCAGAAAGCCATAACTAAAGTCTGAATCTTTTTCATTTCTTTATTACTGTTAAAATTATTATTTGTGGTTACTTTTTCAATTGGAGAGAGGGTGTGTCCCCCTCCTTTAGAGGAACTGTCCCTGATAAGCCACGCCGATGTTGAGGGCTGGCTCGTCGTTGTACTGCTTCTTGAACTTGCGGTAGCTGTACTCTGCCTTCACGCATATCTGCGGGAGTGGGTAGTAGTTGATACCGCCGGCAAACACCTTTTTGGATGTGTATTCCTTTGAGCCTCCGAGACAAGAGTTGTAATACTCAAAATGACCAAACACATACATCTTCTGTCGTGCTGCGCGGAGCTTGCCAAATTGTGAGAAAATGTCGTATCCCACTTCAATGTTTGTGGCAATGGCATGAGAACCGAAAGCTTGATTAGTCTGGTAGGGCTTCACGTATTGTGTGTTAGGCTTACGCATAGCGCTGATAGTCTTGGAGTCGCTGACATATCCGTAGTCGGCACTGCCTCGTGCAACCCAGTTGTGGGCGTTGTATGTGAAGTCGATTGCACCGAGATAGATGTTGCCCTTTATCTTTTTGTTGTTGCCCGTCTCCATGTCGTGAGGCACGGCATTGTGCATGGACTTTCCGTAGTAGCCGCTAAGACCGATGCGCAGACCGGGTACTGTGTAGTTGTCGACACGTGCGGCGAATCCATATTTATTGGCTGTCTCAAATTCGAAAGGCTTCGTTGTGCCCGGCTGAATCCAGTTGTCGCGACTGAACTGCCAAGCGTCGAGTCCGGCAATCATCTGCACCTCATAGCGGAAGTCGCCTGCGTGTCCCCAGAATGACACACCCGTCTGGTGCCATGTACAAGGCAAGATTGTGTTCTCACCCTCTGGACGGTATACTGTGAAGAAGTTAAGTGGCTCATGGTAGGCGTTGGTGAGACCAAAAGGTACAACGATGTGGCCTGCACGGATGTTGGCGAAACGACCGAATGATTTCTGAATCCAGAACTGCTCGAGCTCTACCTCGCCGCCGCGTTCCTGCTCCTGCTCGAATTCTATAGATTCCTCTGCCTCGTACTCGATGGCAGAACCGGTGCCACCGTGCTCAAACTCAATCTCTGAGCCGAGTGTCCAGCCTTTACCGAAGTCGTAACCGAGGTAAATGACAGCGTGAGGAAGGTCGAAACGTCCATGACTCGGGTCGTTCTTGTGGAGATTGGCTGAGCTGTAGCGATTGCCGCTGTCGCTATAGAAATTGCGGCTGTAAGCTACCTCTCCGTATCCGCCGATGCTGAGACGGTTGCCTTTCTTGTGCTGCATCACACTGTCGGCTGCTACTGTCTGTGCCTGTGTGGCGATGGAACAGCCTAAGGCTGCCATCGCGCATGCCATAGAAACAATAGTTGATTTCTTCATCTTTCCTTTTTATTTTGCTTTTTTTAAATTTTTCGTCATCCTATTAAAAAAGAACGTTATATCTTTATTGCAAACTTTAATGTTTTTTTGCGAGTGCAAAGTTATCGCTAATGCAAAAAATTGGCAATACTCAAATTTAGGTAAAGATTATGCGGAGGCACCCATTTTCATTACCATCATATAATGTAGGCTTCACCTCAACAATAAAAATGAATTTATTTGGGGTCATCCGGAATATTTGTCTTTTTTTGATAAACCCTCAGCACCCGTTATCCACAATCGATAATATGTCAATACTTTAGTAATATCCGCTTGCTGCGGAGGCCGGAGACCTCCGCCACGGATAAGACTACAATTTTCTTGCGGCATTGATCATGTGAGGAAGAACAAATATTGTACATGGAGTAAAAAAGTGTTACAAAAGTTTTTTGCGTTTTAGAGTGTTGTGCAGCAGAAAAATGGTGTTTGTTGCTCTGCACGGCATTGATTTTATGGTGGAATCGGGTGTAAAAAGTCTCTTTCCCTCCTTTTCCTCCTTTCAAAACGCTTCTTCATGCCGCCTAAAGCAACGCTTCTTCGTTGCTAAAGTGGCACTTTAGAAAGGCTAAAGTGGCACTTTAGTTCGCGTTAGACATTGCACAAAACTGCGTCAGACAAGGTAAATAATTGGCACACAATGCTTTCCGTCTGCACGTCAAAAACTGCGAAAAATTGGTCAAGGGGCAATACCGTCTGTTCAAAAGGCAGTTTTAAGCAACAAGAAATGCAAATATCCGACAAATGTAGGCTTCACCTCAACAATAAAAATGAATGAATTCATTTTGTATTGTATTCGGTTTGCACTACCTTTGCAGTCGGAAAAGAGTAGCAATAATTAATAGGTAAGGAAAGTATGACAATAGACAAAAATACCGGACTGGTGCTTGAAGGCGGCGGTATGAGGGGCGTCTTCACGAGTGGTGTATTGGACGGATTCATGAAACACGGGCTATATTTTAATTATGTGGTGGCGGTGTCGGCTGGAGCATGCAATGGCATGAGTTATATTAGTCACCAGCCACGCAGGGCACGTGTGTCTAACATCGACTATCTGGCGCGCTACAACTACATAGGTATTCGCCATCTCGTCACACAGGGATGCATCTTCGATACGAAGTTGCTCTACGACAAGTTTCCAAATGAGTACATACCCTTCGACTTCGACACATTCTTCAATAATCCTGCCACTTTCGAGATGGTGGCAACAAACTGTCTGACTGGACGTGCCGAATATCTCTCCGAGCGCCACGACCGTCAGCGCGCGCTTGACGCCGTGCGTGCCTCAAGTTCGTTGCCGTATGTGAGCAAGATTGTTGATGTCGACGGAGTGCCGATGCTCGACGGTGGCATTGTCGACTCCATTCCAGTGGAGCGCTCCATAAGTCTCGGTCATGACAAGAATGTGCTCATACTGACCCGCAACAAGGGCTATCGCTCGTCGGGCAAGGACTATAAGATTCCACATTTTATATATAAGAGCTATCCGCGCTTGCGCGTGGTGCTCAGCCATCGTCTTGAGGCTTACAACCGACAGCTCGATCTCGTCGACCGTCTCGAGAGCGAGGGACGTGTCATCTGCATACGGCCAGAACGCCCGATGGAGGTGACGCGCATGGAAAAGGACACCGACAAACTTGAGCGGTTATACGAAGAAGGATTTGCGCTCGGCGAGAGATTCTGCGAGGAGCACAGCGGGGAATATCAGAAGGATATCATGTTGTAAAAAATAACTGGGAGAGGGGGCGTCCTCGCCCCCGATAATATGGCAGCTACATTCAATAATGTAATTGCCGTTTTCTATATCGGGGGCGAGGGAGCCCCCCTCTCCCAGTTATGCTATTTTCTATATCGGGGGCGAGGGCGCCCCCTCTCC
>ERZ808270.669-NODE-669-length-18145-cov-5.031620_pt1 | contig 18145 bp, 12 predicted proteins | sample MGYA00521082_ERZ808270 | MGnify/ENA primary metagenome ERZ808270 (study PRJEB31516, sample SAMN03275594) | gut metagenome | biome: mammalia-associated habitat; material: feces | host: Papio cynocephalus | place: Kenya | collected 2012-07-27 ... | reverse complement strand
TTGATCGCGGTCGGCACGTCCGGTGGCTCTGCGTCCGGTGGCATCGCGTCCGCCACGGAGAACGCCGAAGCCGCGCAGACCGAGGCGGTCGTCACGTTGGCCGTGGGCGCGATCGCGAACGACGGCGAGCTTCGCGGAAACACCGTCGAAACCGCGCAGACCGGCGCGGACGCCTCCGCTGCCGCCAAACCGGCATGGGAGGCCGTCGGAGACCCGACCGAAGTGTCGCTTATCGTGGCCGCACGCAAAGTGAAGGCCGATCGCAAATTCGCCAACTACACGCGCGTCGGCGAGATTCCGTTCACCTCCGACCGCAAACGCATGTCCGTCGTCGCGCAGGACAATGCCGATGCCGGACGACTCACCGTCTTCGCGAAGGGCGCGCCGGACGTGCTGCTCGAATACTGCAGCAGAATCGCCGTCGACGGCGCCGTGCGTCCGATGACGCAGGGCGATCGCCAGCAGATTCTGGCCACCGTCGAACGGTTGTCCTCCGAAGCGTACCGCACGCTTGGCCAGGCGTATCGTCCGCTCGGCACCGCATCGCTTGCCGATGTGCCGGGCGTGGCGATCAACGCGGCCGGCCATGTGGTCGACATCGCGGAACAAAGCGACGTGCTGGAACACGATCTGATTTGGGCCGGCATGGTCGGCATCATTGATCCGCCGCGCACCGAAGTGCGCGATTCCGTGGCCGAAGCGCACCGCGCCGGCATCCGCACCGTCATGATCACCGGCGACCATCCGCTCACCGCGGCGCGCATCGCCAGCGATTTGGGCATCATCGACGCTCCTGCCGCCGTGGACGGCACCCGCGCCGACCTTTCCGGCAGTGTGCTCACCGGCACCCAGCTCGACGAACTGCCGGACGAAGCGTCGTTCGACAAAGCCACCGGCGAGGTCTCCGTATACGCGCGCGTCGCGCCGGAACACAAGCTGCGTATCGTCGAATCGTTGCAACGGCAAGGCAACATCGTGGCCATGACGGGTGACGGCGTGAACGACGCGCCCGCCGTCAAAACCGCGGACATCGGCGTGGCCATGGGCATCACCGGCACTGAAGTGACCAAGCAGAGCGCCAAGATGATCCTCGCCGACGACAACTTCAGCACCATCGTGGAGGCCGTGCGCGAAGGCCGTGGCATTTTCGACAACATCCGCAAGTTCCTGCGGTATCTGCTCAGTTCCAACGTCGGCGAGGTCTTCACCGTATTCGGCGGCGTGATGCTCGCCGGATTCCTCGGCATCACCCAGCCGGGCAGCCAAGGCGTGACCGTGCCGCTGCTCGCCACGCAGCTGCTGTGGATCAACCTGCTCACCGACGCGGCGCCGGCCTTGGCGATGGGCGTCGACCCGTCCACCGACGACGTGATGGCGCGCAAGCCGCGCAAGCTCACCGACCGTGTGATCGACGGACAGATGTGGGGCGACATCATCTTCATCGGCATCATCATGGCCGCCGTCACGCTGATCGGCATGGACATGCACCTCGCCGGAGGGCTGTTCACCGACCGTTCCGTGGACGCCATCGGCCACGACGCGCAGATGACGGAGGCGCGCACCATGGGCTTCACTATCCTCGTGTTCGCGCAGATGCTCAACGCGCTGTGCTCGCGCTCGCATGACCAGTCGGTGTTCGTGGGGCTGTTCGCCAACAAGTGGCTGTGGGGCGCGATCGCGCTGTCCGCGCTGCTGCAGGTGGCGGTGATCTACGTGCCGTTCCTCAACACCGCGTTCGGTACCGTACCCCTGTCCGCGGGCGCGTGGATCGAATGCCTCGGCTTGGCGATGATCGTGCTCGTCGCGTCCGAACTGCGCAAATGCGTGCTGCGCGCGATGCATCGGCGGTAGATCCCACCCGATATTCGCGACCCGCCCGAATTTCCCCGTAATTACCCCAAAGTGCGGTAGGCTAAATGATGCAGCAGCGTAGTTGAATTGGGGGGATGGCGGACATGGAACAGTCCGGGCAATCACAGGCAGAATCGATTGAAACAAGCGGGGCTTCTGCCGATTTGAAACAGGAGAATCGCGATTTCCGCCGGCAGGTGTTGAGTATCGCCGTTCCGGCATCCCTGCAAACCGTATTGCAGGTGGCGGTGCTCAGCATCACCGACACGCTGATGGTGGGTCAGCTTGGCAGTGTGTCGGTCGCGGCGGCCGGTCTTGCATCGAAGGTGGTGAGCAGCTATACGACGCTGCTCGCCGCCGTATCGACGGTGGCCGGCATCATGATAGCGCAGGCGATGGGCGGCAACAACAAGCAGAAGGTGTCCCGCAGCTTCACCCTTAATATCGCATTTGGTCTGGGCTTGTCGTTGGTGTTCTACATCGCGTCCGTCGTATTCCCCATGCAGGTGGCCGGCATCTATACGAACGATGCCGGGACGCAGCGTGCGGCCGCGCAATATCTCAGCGTCATCGGATGGAGCTACTTCCCCGTGGCGATAGTGACGTTGCTGGCTGCGCTGTTCCGCTGCATGGATCATGCCAAGACGGCGCTGTATGTCAGCATCGTGGCGACCGTGCTCAATATCGTGTTCACCTACCTGTTTGTCTTTGGAAGCCCCATCACGCCGAAGATGGGCGTGGCCGGTGCGGCGATGGGCACGACGATCGCCGAGACGGTCTCCTGTCTTGTCGGCCTCGTCTTCTACGTGGTGCTGACCCGCAGGTATGGTATGCGCGTCTCTCCGGATCTGCATGTGCACTGGAATGAGCTCAAACGATTCTTCGCCATGATCGTGCCGTCGGTGATGGGCTGCGTCTCCTGGGTGATCGCTGACAACGTGTATGCGGCCTTCTATGGAAACATGGGTACGAAAAGCTATGCTGCGGTTGCGCTTGTGGGTCCTGTGCAGATGATCACGGTGGGATTGTTCACCGGCATGTCCGTGGCCGCGAGCGTCATCGTGGCCAAAACGATCGGACAAGAGCGTTACGACCTCGCCTATCGCGATGCGAAGCGTTTCGTGATACTGTCCATCGCCTTCGCGGTGGTGCTGGGGCTGATCTATGTGCTGTTGCGTGCGCCGTATGTCACTGTGTTCAATGTCGAGCACGACGTGCGTGTGATCGCGCAGCAACTGATCGTGGTGTGGGCCGTGTTCCTTCCCGTGCGCATACTCAACAGCATCGTCGGCGGCAATATCCTGCGGTCCGGTGGCGACACCAAGACGATGATGTTCGTCGACACCGCCAGCACCTGGCTGATCGGCATTCCGCTGGCCTTCATATCCGTGCGCGTGCTGGGACTGTCGATCGTGATGGTCAACGTGGTCGTCGCCTTCGAGGAAGTGGTCAGACTGGTCATCTCGTTGATCGTGCTCGGACGCAAACGGTGGATGTACGCCTCGCGCAACGCCTCGCGTGCCGCCGAAAAGGACGCTTCGCAGACGAAAGATTGATTGGTCCTTGGCGGACGATCATCGCAACCAACTTATTCAAGGTGAGGAGTAGCCAATGTTGTGTATTCATCGTCGTACGGTGACGTGGTGCGATCGCCGGCAATTGACCGCACGGTACGTCTACCAGTATTTCTCCGACATCGCCCATATGCGTGACATCATCATGGTGCATGACCGGGAGCGTTTCAGCATGAGCCTCGCGGCGGAGGAGGTGTATTCGCTTCCCGGTGTCGACGGCATCCAAGCCTTCATCGAAAGCAAGGCGAACACGGCCGCCGTGATTCCGTCGACAGACATGTTCGACGACGCCCGTGCCTTGCTCGCCCACAATCCGGCGGTGCGTTCGCTGCCGGTGATCGCCCCTTCCGCTCCGGTCGACGTCACTTCCACCGGCATGGATTTCATCGTCGACGTAAACATCCCCGGCATCGGCCTGGACATGGTTCGTTACATACGCAATATGGAATTGCAGGACACGCTCCGCGACTGCTTCCGCACCGACTGCGATGACACGCTGGAGCTTGGCTCGTTGAACGAGCTCAATTACCAGCTGTATCTGCTGGGCAGGGAAATCGGTGTGAAAACGGTGCTGCACGGCACGCGGTGGAGCGATTATCTGGGTGTGAAAAGCCTGCATGAGCGCGATTACGAGCGTGGCTTCAGCTTTGAGGACTATCTGAACCGCAACGCCCGTTGGACGTACGATGCGGTGAGCGAGCTTTGGGCCGCGCATGTCGTGTACAAGGCCTCCTGCTATCGCGGATTGGTCGAACGGCTGCATGCGCAGGGCGTGCCGGTGGCGTGCTGCAATATCGACGCCGGCCGTGTGGCTGATACCCCGGAAACCACCAGTCTGCTGCATAAGCTGATGTATTCGATCGATCTGCTTGCCACGCCGGTCGGTGACTTGTACTTCAAGCCCGCCATCTACAACTGCTCTCCGGCGGAATTCGCGCGCCGGATGGAATCGCGTTCGCCGATCCGTCCGCTCGGCTCCGGCCCGCGCAACCTGTATCTGCTCGGCCCTTGCACGATCGGCGCCGATAACAATTTCGAAGGCGACCGCATGTTCGAAGTGCTGGCCCGCAAACTCGAGGATGCCGGAATCGGCTACCGCGTCGTACCGGTGTTGATCGGCGTGGATGCGCCGAATGATTTCAATGAGCTGCTGTCCCGTGATATTCAGTCGGACGATTTGGTACTGATTCTCGACCATGTGGACGAAGCCACCCAGCGGATGGTGGGGGAGCGGCGTTGCGTGGACGCGACCAAGGTGTTCGACGCATGCTCCGACACGGACTGGTTGTTCACCGATACCCGCTTCCACACCACCGCGCACGGCAACCGGGTGTTGGCCGAGGCGATGATGGATCGGCTGATCGTCCCCGCGTGGGGCGAACGCCCTGCGCATGCCTTGGCGCATGCCGCTGAACGCAGGGCATACCATCTGACGCCACGGCATCGCCGCGAACTGCGGGAGTATCTGGACCGTTACCGGGATCTGAAGGTGTCGCCGCAGGACGGGCTTACGGTCGGTTCCATCTCCATGAACGCCAACCCGTTCACCAAAGGCCACCGTCATCTGGTGGAATACGCGGCGTCGCGCGTGGATCGGCTGCTTGTGTTCGTGGTGGAGGAGAACGCTTCGGCCATTTCGTTCCACGACCGGTATGAGATGGTCCGACGTGGCTGCGCGGATTTGTCGAATGTGGTCGTGCTGCCTTCGGGCAGCGTGCAGCATACCTTGCTGACGATGCCCGACTACTTCCGCAAGGAAACGATTGATTCGACGGAGGAAGGCAGCTTCTGGCGGGACGTGTACGTGTTCACGCATGAGATTGCGCCATATTTCGGCATCACCAAGCGGTTCCTCGGGAAGGAGCCGACCGATCCGGTCACGGCGGAATACAACCGGGAGCTTGCCGCCGCGTTGCCCGAATGCGGCATGGAGGCGGTCATCATCGACCGCAAGGGAGTCGAAGGCGTGCCGATCTCGGGCACCGCCGTGCGCGAGGCCGCCAGAAAGCACGATTGGGCCGCGTTGGAGCCGCTGGTGCCGTCCACGACGTTCGAATACCTCAAGGAGCACGCCGACACGATGTTCTCGCAGGAACGGTCGCGTCGCGCCACCAAGGCCGGCTTATAGCGTCGCCGCGTTAGACTGGACAACGGTTGGCGGGCGTGCGTCGGATCGTCGCGCGCCCGCTGTCATGACGATTGTTTTTGGCGATGTTTGGAGGAATTTCGATGCTGCTGTCCGATCGCGACATTCTCGCCGCACAGGCCGACGGTCACATTTCACTCGATCCGTGGACCCCGGAAATGGTGCAGCCGGCGTCGATCGACGTGCGATTGGATCGTTTCTTCCGCCTGTTCAACAACCATGCGTACACGTATGTGGATCCCGCCGAGAACCAGGGCGAGCTGACCGAACAGTTCGAAGTTAAGTCGGACGAGCCTTGGATTCTGCACCCGGGCGAGTTCGCGCTCGGCTCCACGTGGGAGTACGTGAAGCTCGACGCGACGATCGCCGCGCGGCTTGAGGGCAAAAGCTCGCTCGGTCGCCTCGGTATCCTCACCCATTCCACCGCCGGATTCATCGACCCGGGCTTCGAAGGGCACATCACGCTGGAGCTGTCCAACGTGTCGACGCTGCCGGTGAAGCTGTGGCCGGGCATGAAGATCGGCCAGATGTGCTTCTTCCAACTGAGCTCGCCCGCCGAGCATCCGTACGGCTCCGCCGGCACCGGCTCGCACTATCAGGGCCAGCGCGGACCGACCCCAAGCCGCTCCTACGTGAACTTCTACAAGGCCGACGTCACCGACTGATTCGATTGCCGCCCCGCGCGGGATTCACAGAATCCCCGGCGCGATGTCATGCGCGGCGAGCCATCCGCGCAGGTCGCTGAACTCGTCGAGACTGACGGAATGGTCGAGTCCGCGATAGCTTTTCGCGGTGAGGAACGTGTGCTCGTCCAGCCAGGCGCTCATGGCGAAAAGCTCCGGCTTGGCGATCACCGTATCGCTGTTGCCATAGCCGAAGAACGTGGGAATGTCGAGTGGCGCGATGCGGTCATCGGCCGGAGCGGTCCCGCGGACGATTCCCGGCGCGAGGAAGCCGGACAGTGAAATCGACGCACGGTAGCGTTCCGGATGCACGCGCAGCAGGTGGATCGCCAGCAAACCGCCCTGGGAAAAGCCGATCGGTACGACGGCACGGTTTTCGGGAACGTTCTGCGACACCCAAGTGTCGATCGCCGTGGCCGCTGCGAACGCGTCACGATCGAGGTCCTCTCCGGTCGGTACGCAATCATGGAACCAGGAATACGCGCCCGGAGCGAATGTGCCGGCCGCCTGCAAAGTCAACGGCGCGCGCAGCGACGCGTAATCGTTGTATGGCGCGATGTACCGCATCATATCGGCCAGATCGGCCTCGTTCGAACCCCAGCCGTGCAGGCACAGGAACAGCGGACGATTCGGCACCGCGTTGCCTCCGCCGCGCGAATACTGGACGCGCGTCACCTGCAACGGTTCGCCGAAACGGCCCGGCACCACGTCCGATTCGCGTCCGACCAGCTCCGTCCCATTGCCATTCGTGTCATTGCCTGCGTTTTGCGGAATTTCGTTTTCGATTGCGTCGCTCATACCTTCCCAATATAGCGTGCGTCGATTGCGTGGAAAGATTGCCCGGAAAAAGAAGACCCCGGTGGGATTGGCCACCGGGGGAGAGAAAGGAGAGAGAAGAAGAAAGGGTTCAATTGTCGGGAACTGTTGTGTTCCTGGTCGGCTCGTTGTGCTGACAATTCATATATAAACACCTGATGCTGGGCACATGTCTGGTGTTTTCTGAAAACTTCCTGAAAATCCGGCAATGGCTCCGGTCGGGGGTGATTTCGGTTGGGCGTGATTCCAATCGAACACGGTTTTGGCTGGACGTGATCCCGGCCGCTGCGTGCGGTTTTGGGCACAACGGCCTCCGCCACGCGATTCAAACGCCGGAAACCGAACGTCAGATCTGCGCGTCGGCGTCCACGCTCATCACATACACGTTGCGTCGCAGCTGCTTGCTCTGCGCGCGCGTGATGTCGCCCGCCTCGTACATGTCCTGGATCACGCCCAGCTCGATGCCGTAGCTTTCGCGCTTGACCTCCTCGGCCTGCTCCTGTGCTTCGGCGCTGATGCCCATATTCGGCCGCGCCCGCAGTGCGGATTCGCTGCGCCGGTAGTCCAGCAGCAGTCCGGAGCAGTGCTCGGTGTTGTATGTGCTGCGTCCCATCTCCTCATACAGCCGGTCGATCACATGCTCGATCGCATCCACCTGGACCGCCCGCGTATGCGCGAACAACTCATCGTCACTGAACAGCGGCGTCGTGCGCCTGATACGGCTGTTCACACGCTTCACCAACGTGCCCATGCGCCGCTGCAGCGCCTTGTACCGGCCTTTGACGCGCCAAATCATGCGGCCGGAATTATGTGCGGTCTCGATGTGGCGCAGTGAGCTCATGATCTGGTCGAGCAGGCGCTCGCAGGCCTCGGCCTCCAGATCGTTCGCGGCGCGGTTCTCGGTCGGATTCGCCTTGATCGCCGCGCGCACGCCCGCCAGACGGTTCTTGACGTACTCCTTCTCCCAATTGAGCGCGTCGATCTGCAGCTGCATGTAACCCTGCGGATCGATTTCGCCGGTGCGCTGCTTCAGCCGTGTGATGCGCTTCGTATACGAATCGATGACCATGAGCACCGCACGGCGGTTGTCCGACGTGACGCGTCCCGACAGTTCCTCCACGGTCCGCCGAAGCACTTCGATGGTGATTTCCATCATTTCCGTCGACGTGTCCTTGTTGCGGTTCGGCGCGAGCAGCGGCAGCAGGAAATTCGCCAGCAGCAGCGTCACCACGATCACGCCGGCGGCTATGAAGATCAGCTCGTCGCGCATCGGGAAGTCCGCGCCGGCCGCCAGCGTGTACGGGATCGTGAACATCAACGACAGCGTGATGGTGCCCTTCGGGCCGCCGAACGTCATGACCGCGGCGGACCGCCAACGCTTCGCCGTCATCCTGCGCCGCTTGCCGGTGGTGGTATCCCTCGCGAGCCGCAGCATCAGTGAGATCCACAGGAACCGCATGACGATGACCACGGCGGAGACGGTGAGGATCGCGACCATCAGCAGTCCGTTGCTGATGTGCGGATCGTCCCAGCTTGCGGACATCGCGTTCGGCAGCAGCATGCCGAGCAGGATGAACACCGCGCCGTTGAGCGAGAACGACAGCACGCCCCATACGCTCGACGATACGATGTTCGTGCGCGCCACGTTCGGACCGATGCCGGTGCGGTCGAAACGGATGATGAGGCCCGCGGCCACGACCGACAGGATGCCGGAGACATGGACTGCCTCCGCGCCCAGATACAGGATGAACGGCAGGAACAGCTCCATGAGGATGCGACTGGTGGTCGTCTCCCAGCCAAGGGAGCGGAACATCTCGAACAGCATATCGGCCACGGTTCCCACCACGAGGCCGAAGATCGCGCCGCCGAAGAACGAGAACACGAATTGCGTGGCCGATTCCCCCACTTCGAACACGCCGCTGACCGCCGCCGCTATGGCGAACTGGAAGCCGACGATGCCAGAAGCGTCGTTGAACAGCGACTCGCCCTTCAGCACGCTCGTCTGACGTTCGGTCAGCGCGGCCTCCCTGCCGAGCGATGACACCGCGACCGCGTCGGTTGGACCAAGCGCCGCGCCGAGCGCGAGTGCCGCGGCAAGCGGAACCGCCGGCCAGACGGCATGCAGCGCGAAGCCGACCGCCGCCATGGTCGCAATCGCCAGACCGATCGCCAAAGATAATGACAGTTTGACGGATTTCAGCAGCTCGGTCTTGTCGATCTCATGCGCCTCCAGATACAGCAATGGCGCGATGAACAGCACCATGAACAGTTCCGGATCGAGAGTCACGCTTGGGAAGAACGGCAGCCGCGAGGCCAGCGCGCCCAATGCGATCTGCACGAGCGGCGTGGACACTTTGGGTATGAAACGACTTAGGAACGAGGACAGCACTACGGCGGCGATGATGCATAGAATCAACTCGAATACCGCCAACGTGCCTCCTTCGCGCGTGTTTCCAACCTTTTTCAGCCTATCAAGAGGCGGTTATGAGCGTGTTTCGCAAGGGCCGTCATTACGTTGACCGCTACACTGTGGCGTATGTGACGAGAGTGGCGTATGTGAGGGGAGCGGCGTATGCGATGGGATGATGAAATGGAACTGGCGATTGCGTTGGCCCGCGAAGCCGCCGCGGATGGCGAGGTGCCGGTCGGCGCCGTCGTGCTTGATGCGGATGGACAGGTGGTCGGCCGTGGACGCAACCTGCGTGAGACGCATGCCGATCCGCTCGCCCACGCCGAAGTGCAGGCCATGCGTGCGGCCGCTGTGCGGCTTGGCTCCTGGAATCTCGCCGATTGCACGTTGGTCGTCACGTTGGAGCCATGCCCCATGTGCGCCGGCGCCTGCCTGCAGACGCACGTCGGGCGCATCGTTTTCGGCGCGTGGGACGCCAAATTGGGCGCATGCGGTTCGGTGTGGGACATTCCGCGCGACCCGCACGTCGGCCATGTGCCGGAAGTCGTCGGCGGTGTGCGCGAGGAGGAATGCGGACGATTGATGACCTGTTTCTTCGAAAATCGCCGATAATTACTTTCTGAAAGAAAGAAACACGCTGGGCGACGTCAACAAATAACGATTGCCGTACCATCTATGCTGTCGGTAAAAATATTAACTATGTAAGGATGTTGCAATGACGCTCATTCAGGTCTTCCACGGCACCGCTTCCAACGGCACTCCGCTCACCGCCGTCTATGCCGAACAGCCGGCGGCGGACGTCGCTTTCGCTCTGGTGCTCCCCGGCAACGACCTGCCGAGGTTCGTGCATTGGGGTCGTCCGCTCGCCGCTCCGGAAACCGTGATCGACACCTTCGACGCGCTCGCCCCGCAACGCGTCTCCGGCGCTCTCGACTACACCGCGTGGCCAAGCGTGCTGCCCACGCAGTCCGAAGCGTGGACCGGCACCGACCGCTTCGACGTGCGCCGCGACGGCGTGGAGCTTTTCTGCAAGTTCCAGGTCACCGACATCAAAGCTGAAACCGTCGCCGCCGGCAAAACCTACACCATGGCCGAAAAAGACGGATACCCCGACTGGCACGTGGCCGCCGAACCCAAGCAGACGCCTACCGTCACCGTCACCGCCGAAGACGTGGAACAACGCGTGAAACTCACGTGGACGTGCGAGCTCGACGAAACCGGCCTCATCCGCCAGCACGCCGAAGTGACGAACACCGGCGAAGGACGGCTCGAGATCGGCAAGGTCGAACTCGCCTTCACCGTGCCCGCCGATGCCAACGAAATCCTCACCACCACCGGACACCACCTGCGCGAACGTTCGCCGCAGCGCCAGGACTTCACCATCGGACGCTTCGCCAAAGCCTCCATGATCGGCCGTCCGGACTTCGATGCCACCCTGCTGCTCAACGTCGGCGAACACGGCTTCGGCTTCACCCACGGCAACGTCTACTCCGCGCACGTGGCATGGAGCGGCAACAGCGTGCTCTCCGCCGAACGCCTGCCGTACACCGCCGGCGTGATCGGCGGCGGCGAGGTGCTGTTCGGCGGCGAAATCAGCCTCGCCAACGGCGAAAGCTACACCACCCCATGGCTCGTAGGCTCCTACGGCGAAGGACTCAACGAAGTCGCCGCGCGCTTCCACGGCTACATCCGCCGTGTGCACCGCGATTGGCTCGTGGCGCACAACATCGCGCCCAAGCCACGTCCGGTCATTCTCAACACGTGGGAAGCCGTCTACTTCGACCACGACTACGACACCCTCGTCCGCCTCGCCGACAAGGCCGTGGAAAGCGGCGTGGAACGCTTCGTCGTCGACGACGGCTGGTTCGGCGCCCGCCGCGACGACACCGCGGGACTCGGCGACTGGCAGATCTCGCAAGACGTCTGGCCGGATGGAGACAAGTCGCTCAAGGCGCTCGCCGACTACGTGCATGGCAAGGGAATGGAATTCGGACTGTGGTTCGAACCGGAAATGGTCAACCCCGACTCCAACCTGTTCCGTGAGCATCCCGACTGGGTGCTCAAGCCCACCGCGAACCGTCTGCCGATGCAGGGCCGCAACCAGCAGGTCGTCGACCTGACCAACCCCGACGCCTTCGCCTACATCTACGAATCGATGAACAGGCTCGTCGGCGAACTCGGCATCGACTACATCAAATGGGACCACAACAAGCTCGTCACCGAAGCCGTCTCGCCGCGCACCGGACGTCCGGCCGTGCACAACCAGACGCTTGCGGTCTACAAGATCTTCACCGACCTGAAAGCCGCGCATCCGGGTTTGGAAATCGAAAGCTGCTCTTCTGGCGGCGGCCGCGTCGATCTGGGCATCCTCGAAGTGGCGGACCGCATCTGGGGCTCCGACTGCGTCGACCCGGTGGAGCGCGAGGACATCCAGCGTTACACCTCGCTGCTGGTCCCGCCGGAGATGATCGGCGAACATGTGGGCGCTTCCCCCGCGCATTCCACGCATCGCGCGACCACGCAGGAACTGCGCATGGCCATGGCGTTCTTCGGACATATGGGCATCGAATGGAACCTGCTCAAAGAGCCGCAGGCGGACATCGACAAGCTTGCCGAATGGGTGGCCGAATTCAAGAAGCACCGCGAATGGTTCGCCGTCGACACCGCCGTGCACTCCGATGCAGCCGATCCGGCCGTGCGCGTGGATGGCTGCGTCATGCCGAACAAGGCCGCCGCGATCTACCGCTTCACCCAGCTGACCACCTCGCAGACCTATCCGGCCGCACCGGTACGATTGCCCGGACTCGACCCGGAAGCCACATATGTGGTCTCCCCGCTCGACGTGAGCCTCGACCTCATCAAGCAGGACATTGGCAACGGCCAGAGCACGCTCGGATGGTGGAACGCCGCCGGCGTGAAGATGACCGGCCGCGCGCTCGCCACCTACGGCATCCGTCCGCCGGCGCTGCATCCTGCACAGGCCGTCCTTTTCAAGGCCGTCCGTGCATGATGCCTTCGCGGCAGGCCGCTCACTTCGCCTACGGAGGCCCCACTGGGCCCTCCGTTTGACGGCTCAGCCTGCACAGGCCGTCCTTTCCAAGGCCGTCCGTGCGTGATGCGCTGATATCTAGCGTCTTCAGATGCAAAAATCCCGGGTTCCATACGGAATTCCGGGATTTTTCGCATATGGGGGGCATGTGCTCGGCGCGATTCAGCCGGAATCGTATCCCCGTACGTGCGTTGACGGCCGTACTTCATCGCAAATCGCGTTTTTTCGCGTACGGGGGCAATGCGCATGTGTCACGATTCCATTTTTTCGACGGTTATTTCCGATCGTGACACATTCCGACCGGCACAAATACCCCCGAACCATGGTTTCCACCCAAGAAAAAGCACTTCGGGGGTATTGGGGATCTGGAAAATGTGTCACGATTCCATTTTTCATTGCGAAATCAAAATCGTGACACATTTTTTCCGCATAAGCAGGTGCCAAGCGGGTGCCAATACGCGTGAGCAACGGCTGTTACGGCCCTGTCACCCCACGTACTGCCGGATCGCCTGCGCGGCGGCGGCTTTGGCCCACAACGCCCAGTCGTGGTCGGCGATTTCGAAATCCACCGGCGCCGCCTGGCTGTGCCGATACATGGTGATGCCGTTGCGCAGGTCGTCCACGCCGAGCCTCGCGATGAATGACGATTCGCCCGCGATCATGATTTTGTCGGGCATGGCGATGTTCGCCACCGTTGCGATGAGCGTGCCGAGACGGAAGCAGGTGCGGTTCACCAGATTCGTGGCCTGCGGTTTGCTGGCGCGCGCGTCGGCCGCGAATTCCTCAAAAGTCGCGGGATGTCCGATCATCTCCGAATATTCTGTCGCTATCGAATTGTCGGACAGGCATTGCGCGCACCCCTTGTGCCCGGATACGCAACGCGGCCCGTCGGGGTCGACCAGAATATGTCCGACCAGGCCGTAGCTTTTGTCCGGACAATTCGCCAAATCGCCGTTCACCGACAGCGAGTAGCCGACGCCCGCGCCGAAGGTGAGCACCGCGAAACTGTCCAAGCCGACGCCGGAACCGAACCAGCACGCATCCACCAGCAGGGAGTCGATATCGTTGTAAATGCCGGTTGGCAGGCCCGTCGCCTCGCGTACCATCTTCGAAATCTCAACCGGCCGCGACCAATGCAGGAACGGTGCGAAGGTGACGGTCGCGTCGTTGAAGATATGCCCGCCGAGTGAGATTCCTATTGCGCATGGGCGCGGCAGGCCGGTCATCACCGTCTCGTCGGAGCAGTCGGTCGTCAGCTGTTTGATGACGGCGACCACGTTTTCCGGCGATGTTTCCTCAAGCGGCAGATCATGGCATCCGGTCACGATCTGCCCGATGGCGTTCACGGCGACCACGGAAATGTGCGTCGCGTTGATTTTCATGCCGACGAACGTGCGGGCGTCCTTGATGACGCGCAGTCCGGTCTGCGGCCTTCCGCGCCGTTCTGGATTTTCTTTCCGTACGAAACCTTTGGGCAGTTTGTTGTCTTGTCCCGATTGCATCGGTGTCTCCTCGATGACGCCGGCGTAGATCAGATCGCTGGTGATGCGTGATACCGCCCCCTGCGAAAGTCCGAGGATCTGCGCCAACGTGATGCGCGAGATCGGTCCGTATTTCATGATGCTTGCAGCTACTTTGTGGGTGTATTCCGAGCCCTCGAACCATTGGGGGATTGGGGATGCTGTCGCCGTCGTCATAGTCGTTCCCTTTTCAGTGTCGCCGTATTCGCCATATTCCTAGAACTACTTTATTCTCTGAATTACTTTTTCGGAACAATGAAATCCCGGACTTTTTCTTTTCCGACGGTGCGGGGCGCGCAGGAAGTGGGAATGAAAAGCATCTCCTCTTACTATCGGAACCACGGCGAACATGGTAAGGAAGCCACGCTTCGTCGCGGACAAGGAAGTACGAAGGAGTCGAGAATGAAACCTGATTCCACGACCAGTGCAGGCAAGTTTGAAAGGATTGCACACCGTGTGCTCACGGCCGCATGCGCCATCGCGCTGACGGCCGGCCTCGCGGGCTGCGGCACCAACACCGCGGGAACCGTGACGTTGGATTTCTTCCAATACAAGGCGGAGGCGGCCGATTGGTTCACCGCCAAGGCCCATGAATTCGAGAAGACCCACCCCAACATCAAAATCAACATCAACAACTCGTCCGACGCCACCACCGATCTGCGTACGCGTCTGGTGAAGAACCGCGAGCCCGACGTCATCACCATCAACGGCGACATCAACTACGGCATGCTCGCCGAAGCCGGCGTGTTCCACGATTTCACCGATGACGAGATCGCGGACAAGCTTAATCCGGGCATGGTGAAGATCGCCAAGAACCTCGTGCAGACCACCGACCAGTCGAAGAAGCGTCTGTACGCCATCCCGTACGCGGGCAATGCGAGTGGTTACATCATCAACGCCGACGTATGGAAGCAGGCCGGCGAGGATCCCGAGAACCCGCCGCAGACCTGGAGCGAATTCATCGCGTTGCTCAAGCGTTTCAAGGCCAAGGGCATCACGCCGATCGAGGCGAGCACCGGCGACCCCTGGACGCTGCAGGCCCCGCTGTCGTCGCTCAACTCCACATTGGTGCCGGAAAGCGAATACACGAATCTGAAGAAGGGAAGCAAGACCTTCGCTGACCTGTGGACCCCGGTCAGCAAGGAGCTCATCGAGATCTACCAGAACTACACGCAGAAGAATCCTGCCGTCACCTACCAGCAGGCCACGCAGGATCTGGCCGCAGGCAAGGCCGCCATCCTGCCGCTCGGCACATACGCCATTCCGCAGGTGCGCCTGATCAACAAGAAAGCCAATCTGCGGTTCGCGCAGATGCCCGCCACCGACAATGCCGAGGAGCAGCAGCTCACCGCCGGCGATGACGTGATGCTGACGATCGGTGCGCATACGAAGCACTACGACGAGGCACGTCAATTCGTGGACTTCCTCATGAGCGAGGAGAACGTGAAGGACTATTCCAAGCAGCAGTCGGCGTTCACCCCGTACAAGAATACCTATGTGGGAGATAAGGCGTTGAACGGCGTGCTGAGCTTCTACAAGGCGGGCAAGCTGACCGATTTCTGCGATCATTACGTGCCGGCCAGCATCAATACCGCAGGCTTCCTGCAGACGCTGGTCCAGTCGGGCAACGTCACCAATTTCGTCAACGGCATGCAGGCCGAATACGACAAGATCGAAGCCAGGAACTTCAGGTGAGGGGAGGAACGACAATGACTGGCAATACCGCTGCAAAGCTTGACAGGAAGCCGAAGAAGAAGGTTTCGCAGTTTTCCAAGCGCAAGGTCGATCCGGCGTTCTATTGGATGACCGTTCCGGCCGCGATTCTCGTAGGCATTTTCCTGTACCTTCCGTTCATTCAGGGCGCGATGTACTCGTTCACGAATTCGCAGGGATACGGCGATTACAAATTCATCGGTTTGAAGAACTACATCGCGATGTTCCAAGATTCGCGTGTGGGCCACGCCTACCTGTTCACAATCTTCATCGCCATCCTGATCACCATTGGAACGAACTTCCTCGGCATGTTCCTGGCGGTGCTGCTCAATTCCAGAATCGCCTTCAAGAACGGTTTCCGAGCCATCTTCTTCATCCCGTACACCCTGTCGGTGCTGGTCATCGGCTACGTGTTCAAGTACATCTTCATGACGCCGCTGCCGGCGCTCGGCCAGGCCCTACACATTGACTGGCTGTCCACGTCGATGCTTTCCGACCCCAAGCTGGCATGGTTCCCGATTGTCTTCCTATCGGTCTGGCAGGGCGTGGCCTACTCCACGCTGCTGTATCTGGCTGGCCTGCAGACCATCGACAACGAGATCTACGAGGCCGCGGCCATCGATGGCGTGAACGCTTGGCAGAACTTCTGGCAGATCACCTTCCCGCTGATCGGCCCGTTCTTCACCATCAACATGGTGCTGAGCCTGAAGAACTCGCTCGGCGCGTTCGACCAGATCATGGCGTTGACCAAGGGCGGTCCGGATTCCAAGACCGAAACCGTCTCCTACCTGATCTTCCAGAACGGCCTGGGCAACGGCGAATACTCCTACCAGATGGCCAACGCGGTCACGTTCTTCATCGTGCTGGCGATTCTCGCGTTCGTGCAGCTGAAGTTCTTCAGCGGCAAGGAAAAGGTCTGAGGAACGTGCAAGGCAAAGTCGAAGGCAAAGGGGAAATATCATGACTAGCGCAACTGTCGCAACCAAGCCGGCCGCCGGGCGGAACCAATCGCAGGACAAGCCGGAGAAGATCCACAAGGACCACAAGGTCAACTGGTGGCTCACCGCCGCCGTGGCCGTGCTGAGCCTGACCGTGCTCGTGCCGCTGTATTTCACCGTGGTCACCGCGTTGAAGACCCCGGGCGAGGCTGGCACGTTCAGCCTGCCGACGAGCTGGCAGTGGCATAATTTCGTCGATGCGTGGAACAAGGTGAACTATCCGAAGGCCGCGCTCAATTCCGCCATTATCACCGTGTGCGCGGTGGTGCTGACGCTGCTGACCAACACGTTCGTCGCGTACGCCGTGGCAAGGAACATGGATAAGCGGTTCTTCCGCTTCCTGTATTACTTCTTCCTTGCGATGATGTTCGTGCCGTTCACCGTGGTGATGCTGCCGATCGCCAAGGAAATGGGCACGCTGCATCTCGACAACCAGCTCGGCCTGATCGTGCTGTACACGATTCTCGGCATCGGCACGAACCTGTTCATCGCGATTGGTTTCATTCGTTCGATTCCGATTTCGTTGGAGGAGGCCGCACGTATCGACGGCGCTTCGACCTGGCGCATCTTCTGGAAGATCATCTTCCCGCTGATGGGACCGATCAACGCCACGATCGCCATTCTGACCGCTCTGTGGGCGTGGAACGACTTCCTGCTGCCGTTGATCACGCTGACCGACCAGAGCAACCAGACGATTCCGCTGGCGCAGTACGTGTTCCAGAGCCAGTTCACTTCGAACTATCCGATGGCCTTCGCCTCCTACCTGATGGCCATGGCCCCGGTGCTCATCGTCTACGTCTTCGCCCAGAAGTGGGTCGTCGGTGGTGTGATGAGAGGCGCGGTCAAATAACGGAAAGCCCGGTGGGCTTTCCGCTGACCGCGCCGAGCGGGCGGGGCCCCGCGAGGTAAATATACTTGCCCGCGCGTAGCGCGGTCCGTAATTACAGGACGCGGTCAAATAAAGGCTCCAGCGGCTTTCATTTCACAGCGCCGAGCGGGAACCCTCGTTTCCCCTTTTCCCCGAGGATTCCCGCTTTTTCGTATGTGCCGGCGGCATCGCATGCAGCCTCGCCCATCTGTTCCCTGCGCCCCTGGCTTATACTTCCTACCCCCGTTTTCGAAAATCCCGGTTTTTCATCGTCGAATGATTCCCGCCGCATGTACGGGGGGCACGATTCCCGTCGGATCGCATCGAAAACATGCCCCCGTTTTCGAAAAACCCAGTTTTTGCGCGAGAGCCAGGTTTTTCGCATGATTGGCCCGATTTAAAATTGGTCCGACCGATTTGATTTGTCCGCTTGGCAGAGGCCTCATCCAATAGCCGATATACCCCCGTCCCATCATTCATTTCCTGCTTTGCGAAACGCGCCGCGGGCAAGAAAGAA
>ERZ808270.666-NODE-666-length-18224-cov-3.202653_pt1 | contig 18224 bp, 18 predicted proteins | sample MGYA00521082_ERZ808270 | MGnify/ENA primary metagenome ERZ808270 (study PRJEB31516, sample SAMN03275594) | gut metagenome | biome: mammalia-associated habitat; material: feces | host: Papio cynocephalus | place: Kenya | collected 2012-07-27 ... | reverse complement strand
TTCCAGGGTATACATAGAGGGCTCCTTTTCTTTGTGTTATGCAGCTGCCTGTGCCATGGTTTCCGGTTCAACAGGTGCTGTTTCCTGTCGGGTCAGATTCTTGACCCAGCGGTATTTCCGGTAGTTCTTGAGGACTGCCGGGAGCTTGATGATCTCATCGACATTGATAAGAATGTATACAGTCAGTACCGGGAGTTTCAGTACAAATGCAGCGATCAGACCGATGGGAACGGTGACGCACCACATGGTGATGCCGTCGCAGATAAAGCCGAACTTCGAGTCGCCGCCGGCTGCAAAGATACCGGAAATCACCGTCATGTTAATGGATTTGCCGACCACATAATAGGAGCATACCACCAGCATGACACGGAGATATTCCTTTGCAGTGTCGGTCAGCGTGGAAAACATAGGGGTAAAGGGGATAACGCCCAGAATAATCACGCCGGCAACTGCGCCTGCAAAAATGGAAGTCTTGGAAAGCTTTCTGCCGTATTCCTTTGCCTTTTCCAGTTCGCCCTGTCCCAGGAGACTGCCCACCATAATGCCGCTTGCGGTGGCGATGCCGGTGCAGAAGCAGATTACCAGGTTCTTGACGATGTTTGCAATGGAGTTTGCCGCTGCGGCGTCGCTGCCCATGTGTCCCATGATGACGGAGTACATGGTAAAGCCCAGTCCCCACATCAGCTCATCGCCCAGGATCGGAGCGGTGTACTTCCAGAAGTCACGGAGCAGTACCTTGTCCGGGTGGATGGTCCAGCCAAGGCGGATCTTGATGCTGTCCTTTTTCAGCATCACTGCAAGCGCCCAAACCAGTTCGATCACCTTTGCGATAACCGTTGCAACGGCAGCGCCGGCGATGCCCATTTCCGGAAAGAAACCGATGCCGAAGATGAAAGCGGCATTCAGAATGATGTTGATGATGACGGAAACGGAACTGATGACAGCGCTCAGTACGGCTTTTCCGCAGTTTTTCAGAATGCACAGGTAGATCTGCGAAACGCTGAGCAGCAGATAGGACACGCCGACTACCCGAAGATAAACAGCGCCGTCCTGGATGAGAACCGGATCAGAGGCGAATGCACGCATCAGCAGTTCCGGGAAAAATGTTGCGCCGATGGTGAAGGGAAGGGAGAGAAGCACGGAAAATGCCAGACCGATGCCCAGCGTCTTTTCCACTGCCTTTTTGTTCTGAATGCCCCAGTACTGAGCGGCAAAGATCGAAACGCCAGCAGTAATGGCAAACAAAAACAGGGAATATACGAATTGTACCTGCCCTGCCAGGGATACTGCCGAGAGGGCATCCTGGCTGACAAAGCCCAGCATAAATGCGTCTGACGCATTGACAAGCGCCATCATCAGCTGCTGCAGGGAAATCGGGATCATGAGGTGCAGCAGCTTTTTGCGGAATTCCGCACGAGTGTTTTGTGTTGCCATAGTGATAGTCTCCTTATCTATTTTTATATTTCAGGATGTTTATTTTATCCTGATGCCGAATGATATTATAAGATAAAGAAATCGCTATTTCTATAACATTCATAGGAATCACTATAACAATCGTACAAAACTATATAGAAATCAAACCTGCTTGCAGAAACTGTGGTATCGTTTTCGAAATCGTGCATAATTTGTACGATTTTGATGATGTTCCTATTATAAGTCATTTGGATTTTGTTGTCAAAGAATCCGGCGGAACTGTTGATATCGTTTCGACGCAAAAATAAATCCACATAAAATGTGTGTCCGGATGGCTTGAACAAAACGTCCGGATGTGGTATAATATAAAGTACATTCAAAATTAAGTACATTCAATATAAGTACATTCAATAATTGATCCGGAAAGGAGACCTTGCCATGCCACAGCCTGTTCCACGCATTATGCTCAGCGCCGCAGGGAGCGGAGCCGGGAAAACCACAATGACTGCGGCACTGCTGTCTGCCCTCTGTTCCCGTGGGCTGCAGGTACAGGGGTGGAAGTGCGGTCCCGACTATATTGACCCCATGTTTCACAGCCATATTACCGGCAGACCGGCGTATCACGCCGATCCTTTTTTTCTGTCAGAACAGCCGATGGCGGAGCTGGTCTCCCGGGTGAGTGCCGATGCGGACTGTGCCGTCTTTGAGGGCGCAATGGGCTTTTATGACGGCATCGGACAGACCGACCAGGCGAGCGCCTATACCGTTTCCCAGCGGCTGAAAATCCCGGTGCTGCTGGTGGTGAATCCCAAGGGGATGGGCTGTTCTGCTGCGGCGCTTTGTCACGGCTTTCAGACCTTCCGCACGCCGAATTCCATCTGCGGCATTCTGCTCAACGATATCCGCAGCGGAATGTACAATTATTACCGGGAACTGCTGGAACGGGAGACCGGACTTCCTGTGCTGGGATATCTGCCCCATCTGCCGGAAGTGCAGCTGGAAAGCCGTCATCTGGGACTGATGACAGCCGGGGAAGTGGAACAGCTTGACGAGAAGATTTGCCTTCTGGGAGAAACCGCAGCAGAGACTCTGGAACTTCCTCGTATCCTGGAACTGGCGAAAACAGCGCCGCCGCTGCCGGATGTGCCGCAGTATACGGCGAAACCGAAGCTGTTCCGGCTCGGTGTGGCACAGGATAAGGCGTTTTGTTTTACCTATGCGGAAAATCTGGAACTGCTGGAACAATGCGGCGCAGAACTGGTATATTTCTCACCGCTGACAGACGCAAAGCTGCCGGAAAACCTGGATGGTTTGTATTTCTGCGGCGGCTATCCGGAATTGTACCTGCCCCAGCTCAGCGGCAATACTGCCTTTTTGGAGAGCCTGCGGCGGCTCGCCGGGACCGGCATCCCGATTTTTGGAGAGTGCGGCGGATTTCTGTATTTGCAGCAGTCCATGACCGGAAAGGACGGCAAGACCTATCCGCTGGCTGGACTTCTGCTGGGAACATCCCGTCTGGGCGAACGCCTTTGCCGTTTTGGCTATGTGACACTAACGGCACAGCAGGACACAATCCTGGGCAAGGCGGGAACGAAAATCCGGGCGCATGAATTCCACTATGCGGACAGTACGGAAAACGGCAGTGCATTTCTGGCACAGCGCCCGAACGGAAAGACCTGGCAGGCGGTGCAGACAAAGGCGCAGATCATCGCCGGATTTCCGCACCTGTATTTTCCGTCAAATCCGGAAGTGCCGCAGCATTTTGCAGATGCCTGTAAGGCATATCGAAAGGAGCAGTTGTCATGCTGATTCTGGTGACCGGCGGCGCAGGCAGCGGAAAGTCCCGGCTTGCCGAGTGCCTCAGCATGGCGCTGAAACAAGAGCCGTTTTACTATATTGCCACCATGCAGATCTGGGATGCAGAGTGCAGGGCAAGAGTTGCCAAACATCGGCAGCAGCGTGCCGGAAAAGGATTCCGGACGCTGGAGATTCCGTCCCGCCTGGCAGAACAGGCGGAAACGTTTTCTCCCGGCGGTACGGCACTGCTGGAATGTCTCAGCAATCTGCTTGCCAACGAACAGTTTGGCGAGGGTGCAGATGACCCGGCGCAGACTGTCCTGGACGGCATTGCTGCACTGTATCAAAAGGTGCAGCACCTGGTGATCGTCACAAACGAGGTGTTTTCCGATGGTACGCCGGAAGATGCGTCCATGCGGCAGTATCTGCAATATCTGGGACGCATCAACTGCAGGATCGCAGCACAGGCGGATGTTGTGATCGAATGCTGTGCCGGTTGTCCGCTGATTTGGAAAGGAGAAGAACAATATGATAAAATCCTGGATGGAATCCCTGCTGATCGCACTTTCCATGTATAGCGCACTTCCGGTGAAGTGTCTGAACTGGACGGAAAAGAACCTGCGCAATGCCATGGTATTTTTTCCGCTGGTGGGACTGCTGTGCGGTGTGGGCTTGTTTGTGGTGTGGACGGTCTGTGAACTGCTGCACGTGGGCGCAGTGCTGTTCGGCGTTCTGGCAGTGCTGAGCGGCGTACTGATTACCGGCGGCATTCATCTGGACGGATTCTGTGATACGGCGGATGCACTGTATTCCAGACGGTCCCAGGAAGAAAAACTGCGCATTCTGAAAGACCCCAACTGCGGACCGTTTGCCGTGTTCAGCGTAGTTCTGGCACTGCTGGTCAGCTTTGGCGCATATGTGCAGATCTACCAGATCCAGAACCGCAGTTTTGTCTGGCTGCTGACAGGCGTATTTGTCTTGTCACGCTGTCTCAGCGGTTTGTCTGTTACGGCACTGCCCATTGCGCCGTCCAGTTCGCTGGCGAAAACCTTTGGCGAAAGCGCCGGAAAGCACGTGCGTGTTATTCTGGTCATTGTGTACGGCGTTGTGGGACTGCTGACTGTGCTGTTCTGGGATTGGCTGGCGGTCGTTCTGGCATGGATCGGGCTGTTCGCTTTCTTCGGCTGTTCGCATATGGCGAAGAAACAGTTCGGCGGCATTACAGGCGATCTGGCAGGCTTTTTCCTGGTGCTGTGTGAGACGGTCTGCCTGCTGGGTGCGGCACTGCTGGGAGGTGTCCTGGCATGAGACTGATCCTGGGCGGCTATGCCAACGGCAGGACAGCCTATGCCATGCAAAAGTATCAGCTGACAGTGCAGGACTGCTTTGATGCGTCACAGCAGCTCTTGACGGACTGGCAGGGACAGCGGCTGATTTTGCACGTGGAATCTCTGGCAGCACGCTGGCTGACCGGGGAAAAAGACCCGGGAGAGGAAATTCAGCTCTGGCTGGAAAAATGGAAAGACGCTGTGGTCATCAGCCAGGAAGTGGGCTGCGGACTTGTGCCGGTCGAACCGGAACAGCGCCGGTTTCGTGAGGCAGTGGGACGTTTGAACTGTCTTCTGGCAGACTCTGCGGAGACTGTGGAGCGTGTCTGCTGCGGCCTGGGAATGCGATTGAAGTAGGAGGAAAAAGTCTGTGTGGATCTTGTGCAGTACAGCGCTGGGATTTTTGCTGGATCTCTGTTTCGGAGATCCCCGGTGGCTGCCGCATCCGGTCGTGCTGATCGGAAAAAGCATTTCTCGCCTGGAACGGTTTCTGCGCCGGAAGTTTCCCCAGACTCCGGAAGGGGAGCGCCGTGCCGGGGTGATTCTGGCGGCAGCCATTCCGCTGGGGAGTCTGCTGCTCTCTCTGGGCATCCTGCTGTTGGTGTACCGCATTTCGTTCTGGCTCTGGTTTGTGCTGCACACATTCTGGGCGTATCAGATCCTTGCGGCACGCTGTCTGGAACGGGAAAGCGACAAGGTGTACCGTCTGCTTGCGGCTGGCGATCTGCCCGGCGCAAGAGTGCAGCTTTCCTACCTGGTGGGACGTGATACCACTCAGCTGACGGCGGAAGAGGTCACAAAGGCCTGTGTGGAGACTGTGGCGGAAAACACGTCTGACGGCGTGACAGCACCGCTGCTGTATCTGATGATCGGCGGTGTACCGCTGGGATTTTGCTATAAGGCGATCAACACGCTGGATTCTATGGTGGGTTACCGCAACGCAAAATATCTTCACCTGGGCAGGGCATCTGCAAAGCTGGATGATGCGGCGAACTGGCTGCCGTCTCGTATCTGCGGACTGCTGCTGGCGGTTTCTGCCTTTTTGCTGCGCCTGGACGGGAAAAACGCCTGGCGTATATTTCGCCGTGACCGGAGAAACCACCTGTCTCCCAACTCTGCGCAGACGGAATCTGCCGCAGCCGGTGCGCTGGGAATCCAGCTGGGCGGAACGCATATCTATTTCGGCGAGTTGGTGGAAAAGCCCATCATCGGCGATGCGGCTCGTCCGGCAGAACCAGAGGACATTCGCCGCACCAACGGGATGATGTTTGCGGCATCTGGTTTGTCGCTTTTAGGATTTGGTCTGCTGCGGTTTGCCGCAGTGCTGCTGTTTTGATAAGGAGGTGTGCCTATGCCCCGGCATGGCGGTGACATTTATAGCTTTCAAAAGCAGGGGAAACCGTTGCTGGATTTTTCTGCCAATATCAACCCGCTCGGCGTGCCGGATGCGGTGCGCGGTGCGATCGTGAATGCGGTGGATTCCCTGGTGCATTATCCAGACCCGGCACAGCGCAGACTGCGGCAGGCTCTGGCAGAATTCCACGGCAAAACCCCGGAACAGATCGTCTGCGGAAACGGCGGCGCAGATGTGATCTTCCGCACGGTTCGTGCTGTGTCGCCGAGCCATGCACTGATTCCCGTGCCGGCATTTTCGGAGTATGCGGCGGCGCTTGCTGAAATCGGATGCCGTGTTACCTACTGGAAAATGCCGTTTCCGTATCAGCTTGACGAGACGATTCTGAAAGCGCTGGAATGCGGCTCTTATGACTTCCTGGCGATCTGCAATCCCAACAATCCCACGGGAACGGGAATTGCACCGGAACTGCTGGAACGCATCCTGTGCCTTGCCGCAGAAAAACACATCTTTGTGCTGCTGGACGAATGCTTTTGCGATATGGCAGAAACAGAGCCGGGAATCCGTTCCATGCTGCCCTGTCTGGAACAGTATCCGCACGTTTTGGTGCTGAAATCGCTGACAAAGCTGTACGCCATTCCGGGACTGCGTCTGGGCTACGGACTCTGTGTGGACACAGAGCTTGCGGAAAAGATCCGGCAGACCGGTCAGCCCTGGCCGGTAAATACGCTGGCGGCAGAGGCTGGAATCGCAGCACTGCACGCAGAAGAATACCGGGAAAAATCGCTTTCATTTTTGCAGGACGAGCGCTGGCGGCTGTACGATGAACTGGGAAAGCTGGGATTTCGGGTGTGGAAACCCAGCGCCAACTTCGTCTTTTTCCGGGCAGAGGGATGCCCCGATCTGGACGAGCGGCTGATACCGTACGGCATTTTGCTGCGGCACTGTGATAACTATGCAGGACTGGGCGCTGACGATTACCGTGCGGCAGTTCGCCTGCCGGAAGAAAATGCGTATCTGCTGCGGTGTCTGCGGCAGGTCATGGAGGAGGTTTTATTGTGGCGGCAAAATCGCTGATGGTGCTGGGAACCATGTCCTCTGCCGGAAAAAGCTTTATCACTGCCGGACTGTGCCGCATTTTTCGGCAGGACGGCTGGAAAACCGTGCCGTTTAAGTCCCAGAACATGGCGCTCAATTCATACATCACCCAGGACGGCAAGGAGATGGGACGGGCGCAGGTCATGCAGGCAGAGGCGGCAGGCGTTCAGCCGGATGCCCGGATGAATCCCATTCTGCTGAAACCTACCAGCGACAGCGGCTCACAGGTCATTGTCAACGGAGAGATTTACGGAACGATGCGTGCGCAGGAGTACTACACCAAAAAGCAGGAACTCGTTCCGCATATCCTGCGTGCCTATCACTCGCTTGCAGAGGAAAATGATATTATTGTGCTGGAGGGCGCAGGAAGTCCGGCGGAGATCAATCTGAAATCGGTGGATATTGTGAATCTGGGCATGGCAGAACTTTCCGATTCTCCGGCAATTCTGGTGGGAGACATTGACCGTGGCGGCGTGTTTGCGGCGCTCTACGGAACGATTATGCTCCTGGACGAGGCAGAGCGCCGCCGTATCCGTGGCGTTGTTATCAATAAGTTCCGTGGTGACGTGGAGATTCTGAAACCGGGGCTGAAGATGCTGGAAGATCTGACCGGCATCCCGGTTCTCGGCGTTGTGCCGTATCTGCCGCTGGAGCTGGACGATGAGGACAGCCTTTCAGAACGGCTGATGCAGAAAAGCGCAGACGAAAGCGCACTTTTGGATGTGGCTGTGATCCGGCTGCCCCGTATCTCGAACTTTACCGATTTTGAGGCGCTGGAACAGGTGGACGGCGTTTCGGTTCGCTATGTGACAAAGCGCAGTGAACTGGGAATGCCGGATGTGATCCTGCTCCCGGGAACCAAAAGCACCATGGCAGACCTCCGGTGGCTGCGGCAGAGCGGTCTGGAGGCGGCAATTCTCAAGTGCCATGAAAAAGGCGTCTTTCTCATGGGCATCTGCGGCGGATTTCAGATGCTGGGGCAGACGCTTTCTGACCCGGAACACGCCGAGGACGGCGGCACACTGCGTGGCATGGGCTTGCTGGAGACCGAAACAGTCTTTCGACCGCAGAAACAGCGCTGCCAGACAGCCGGCGTGATTTCCGGCGTTTCCGGAATGCTGGAATCCCTTTCCGGCTGTCCTGTTGCCGGCTATGAGATCCACATGGGCGAAACGGTCTGCACCGGAAACGGTGTGCCATTTATGCACTTGCAGGACGGCAGAGCCGACGGCTGTGTCAGTGCGGACGGGACAGTCTGCGGCACATACCTCCACGGCATTTTTGATGCGCCGGAATTTTCGGCAAAGCTGGTGCAGCTGCTGTTGGAGAAAAAGGGTATTTCCGGGACAGCTGTTCCGCAGCTGGACTTTGCCGCCCGGAAAGAGCAGGAGTACGACAAGCTGGCAGATCTGCTCCGGAAAAACCTGGACATGGAACAGATCTACGCCATCCTGGAACAGTGGGGAAACCCGGAATGAAACGGCTGCGGGAAGGATACACCACAGGCGCCTGTGCTGCCGGCGCAAGCCTGGCATCCGTGCTGTGGCAGACCACAGGCAGCTGTCCGGAGTGGGTGGAACTGGTAGTGCCTGCCGGGAAAAAGCTGCGTCTGGCGATACAGCCCGGTGCGGCGTGTACCTGCGGCGTGAGAAAAGACGGCGGCGACGACCCGGATGAGACCAACGGCTGTCTGGTAAACGCCGCTGTGCAGATTCTGCCGGAGGATGGCACTGTGCAGTTCCGTGCCGGAGAAGGCGTGGGCGTTGTGACCCGAAAAGGGCTGAAACTTTCGCCGGGTGAACCGGCGATCAATCCTGTGCCGAGAGAGATGATCGAAAAGGCGGTGCGCTCTGTGATCGGCGCAAAAGGTGCGGTGGTGACGGTTTCTGTGCCGGACGGAGAACGCATTGCACAAAAAACGTTTAACGGACGGCTGGGCATCGAAGGCGGCATCTCCATTCTGGGGACAACCGGCATTGTACGCCCTATGAGCGAAGAGGCAGTCCAGGAGTCGCTGTCGCTGGAACTTTCCATGTGCCGGGCAGAGTATGGAAAAGTGTGCGCTTTTGTGACGGGATACGCCGGAGAATCCTGGCTGAGACGGCAGTATCCGGATGCCGGACCGATTGTTCTTTGCAGCAATTATCTGGGTTTTCTGCTGGACTGTGCCGAGGAGATGGGCTTTACCGGCGTGCTGCTGGCAGGCAGACCGGGCAAGCTGGTGAAACCGGCAGCAGATATCATGTATCTGCACAGCCACACCGCCGGCGGACAGCGTGAGGTGCTTTGCACCCATGCGGCGCTTGCCGGGGCAGACCAGATGCAGGTGCGGCAGCTGTATCAGTGCAACACCACACGGGAAATGACAGAACTGCTGCGGCAGTTTCCGTTCGGCGAACAGGTGTGGCAGTCCGTGGCGGAAAGCGTTTGTGAAAACTGTATGCGGCGCACACATGGCAGGGTGCAGGTGGGACTGATCCTTCTGGATGATTCCGACCGCATCCTGGCAGAGAGCAGCCGGGCGGCGCAAATACGAAAGGAGTGGTTGGCGTGCAGCATGAACTGATCTTGGCAGGCGGCGGCAGTGGCACAGCGGATTATCTGCTGCCGGCGGCAAAAAAGGCGTTGGAGTCGGCGGACTGCGTAATTGCATCGGAGCGGTTTCTGTCACTGCTGAAAGTCAAAAAGGCGAGACCGATGGGGAATATTTCCCAGCTGCTGCAGGAACTCCCTGAGTTGCTGGAGACCGAGCGCATCGGCATTGTGGTGTCCGGTGATCCGCTTCTGTACAGCCTGTGCCGCACGATTCAAAACCGGTATCCGGAACTGGAAATGCAGGTGATCCCCGGCATCGGTTCGCTGCAGCTGTTGGGTGCGGCGTTCGGGCTGACCATGGAGCAGGCAGAGATCCGCAGCATCCACGGACGGGAATGCAGTCCGGGGACGATCGCCTATGCCGTCTCGGAACACGCTGAGACATTTTTCTTCTGTTCCGGGACGCAGGGACCACGGGAAATTGCCCGGGCGCTTTTGGCGTATGGGCTGGCAGATACGGAAATCTTTGTCGGCGCTGATCTGACCTATCCCACCCAGCAGCTCTGGCACGGCACGCCGGAACAGGCGGCACAGCGTCCGAATCCGAAACTCTGTGTGGCTGCGGTGCGCAATCCGCAGCCGAAACCCACCGCACGCCTGGGACTGCTCCCGGACAGTGCGTTTCTGCGGAATCGTTCGCCGATGACCAAGGAGGAAGTCCGGGCGGTGGTGCTGTCCAAGCTGCGGCTGAAATCGGATGCGGTAGTCTGGGATCTGGGCGCAGGAACGGGAAGTGTGTCCATCGAATGCGCCCGGATGTGTCCCTTTGGGATGGTGTATGCTGTGGAATATAAGCCGGCGGCGCTGGAAATCCTGGAAAAGAACAAAGCGTTTTTTCAGACCGAAAACCTACAGATCATTCCCGGCAGAGCGGAAGAGCAGATCGGCAGTCTGCCTGTGCCGGACTGCGTCTTTCTGGGCGGCAGTGATGGCGCAGCGCCGGAACTGGTGGAACATCTGTGCCAATTGAAACAGCCGGTGCGTCTTGTGGCAAGCGCAGTGACCCTGGAGACACAGGCAGAACTGTTTCCGCTGCTGCAAAAGCTGCCGCAGTTTGAAGTGGTACAGCTGGCAGTCAGCTGCGGCAGACCGGTTGGGAATTATCACATTCTGGAAAGCAATCATCCGGTGCTGTTATTTTCATGTATGACAAAGGAGTAAGCGATGGGAAAAGGAATATTTTACGCCGTGAGCGTCGGGGCAGGAGACCCGCTGGATATGACGCTGCGTGCAAAGCAGGTGCTGGAACAGGCAGATGTGGTGGTCGCTCCGGTCACCAGACAGGGCAGCGCATCTGCGGCATACACCATAGCGGCGCAGGCGGCAGACTTGTCCCGTGCGCAGATCCTGGAAATGCTGTTTCCCATGAAAGCACACACAGATTATCGGGAACGCCTGCGTTCCGGCATTTTGCAGCCGGTCTGTGCGGCATTGGACGAGGGAAAGCTGGTGGCGATGGTGACGCTGGGGGATGTCTCCGTGTACAGCACGGCATCTTATGTGCGGCAGCTTTTGGAGGAAAAGGGATATGAGACCCGGGTCGCCGCCGGCGTGCCGTCCTTTTGTGCCGGCGCAGCCAAGGCAAAGCAGAGCCTTTGCGAAAACGGGGAGACGCTGGGAATCCTGCCCGGTGTGGCATCCCGGGAGGTCCTGGAACAGGCGTTCGATGAATTCGACAATCTGGTGATTATGAAAGCCGGAAGGGCGCTGTCCTGGCTGCTGCCGCTGCTGGAAGAGCGGGGATTTCTGGAACACACCACAATGCTCCGGGATGTGGGTATGGCATCGGAATATGTGGGCAGTCCCCAGGCAGAACCGTATTCCTATTTTACGACCCTGCTGATTCGGCAGAGAGGAGAATAACATGGTATATTTTGTTGGTGCAGGCGCCGGAGACCCGGAACTGCTGACGCTCAAGGGAAAACGGCTCATCGACCATGCGGACACCCTGATCTATGCCGGTTCGCTGGTGAATCCGGAAGTTCTGGCTGGGCGAAAGCCGTCCTCTAAGGTGTATGACAGCGCCGGGATGACGTTGGAAGAGGTGCTTGCGGTCATGAAAGAGACCGAGCAGGCAGGCGGCACAACGGTGCGTGTCCATACCGGAGATGCGTCCATTTATGGAGCGATACGGGAACAGCTGGATGCGCTGGACGAATTGGGAATTGCCCATGAAGTCGTTCCAGGGGTCAGCTCTTTTCTGGCGGCTGCGGCTGCCATGCAGAAGGAATACACCCTGCCGGAGGTGACACAGACGGTGATCCTGACACGGATGGAAGGCAGAACGCCTGTGCCGGAACGGGAACGCATCGAAGAACTGGCAAAGCATCGTGTGACTATGGTGATATTCCTCTCTGTGGGACGTATTGCGGAGCTGGCAGAACGGCTGAAAACCGCTTATCCGGAGACAACGCCGGTGGCTGTGGTCTATAAGGCGAGCTGGCCGGATGAGACTATTGTCACCGGAACGCTGGCAGATATTGCAGAAAAGGTGCAGGCAGCCGGCATTACCAAGACGGCGCTGGTGACAGTAGGCGATTTCCTGGGGGACAGCTACGCATTGTCCAAGCTGTACGATAAGACCTTCACCCACGAATACCGGCAGGGGAAAGACGCATGAAAACGGCATATTTCTGGCTGACGCCCCAGGGAGAACAGCTGGCGCTGCGGCTGCAAAAGGCGTTTGGCGGCACAGTAGAACCCAAGGCTGCATTCGATGCGGCAGTGCAGCGTGATTTCGCAGCCTGTGACTTGCTGGTATTCATTATGGCATCGGGCATTGCCGTGCGGAAGATCGCACCGCTGGTGCAGTCGAAAGCATCCGACCCGGCAGTGCTGGTTCTCGACCAGCAGGGAAAATATGTAATCAGTCTGCTGTCCGGACACCTGGGCGGTGCCAATGCCGCTGCCCGGCGCTTTGCCGCCTATCTGGGCGGTGAGGCTGTCATTACCACGGCGACGGATGTGGAAGGCGTTCCGGCATTCGATCTGTTTGCCAAACAAAATGACCTTGTGATCGAAAACCTGCACGAGCTGAAACACATCAGCAGCGCTCTGGTGGCAGGAGAAAAGATTGCACTTCTGACAGACCTGCTCATAGAACCGGATGCCTTTTCGGAAAATATTGTGCCGGAAACCCTGCCTGTACAGTCCTGTGCCGTGGTGATTTCGGACCAGCTCCGGGATTGCCGGGCAGAGCATACGCTCTATTTACGACCGAAAAGTCTGGTGCTGGGGGTGGGATGCAAAAAGAACATTGCGCCGGAGCATCTGGAACAGTGCTTTTTGCAGTTTCTGGAAGAGCATCAGCTGAGCCGGCTGTCTGTGGCGAAGATCGCTACTGTTGCGCTGAAACAAAACGAACCGGCGATCCTGGCGCTGTGTGAAAAATACCGGATTTCGCTGGAAATCGTCTCGGATGATGCGATTCTGGGATGCGATTATCCCTTTGCCGCATCGTCGTTTGTGCAGCAGGTCACGGGGCTGCCGTCTGTTTCGGAGGCGTCGGCGTATCTGGCATCCGGCTGCGGCGAAGTGCTGACCGGAAAGGTGAAATACAGCGGCGTGACATTTGCCGCCTGCCGGAAGAAACTGCCGGCATTGCGATGGAAAGGGGAAACTTCATGAAACCTTTGATTTATGTTGTGGGCTTTGGACCCGGAGACCGTCCGTATATGACACAGCAGGCAATCGACGCTGTGACACAGGCAGATCTGGTCGTGGGTTATACCACATATATCCGGCTGCTGGAGGCGCAGTTCCCGGAACTGCACTATTATGCTACGCCCATGCGGAAAGAGACCGACCGCTGCCGGGCGGCAGTCGAGGCGGCGCTGACCGGGAAAACCGTGGCGCTTGTCTCCAGCGGCGACAGCGGCATTTACGGTATGGCAGGCGTTCTTCTGGAAATTGCGGCGGAGATGCAGGCGGATGTGGATGTCATCGCTGTGCCGGGCGTTACGGCGGCAAGTGCGGCGGCGGCAGTCCTGGGTGCACCGCTGATGCACGACTTTGCAGTAATCAGTCTCAGCGACTGTATGACACCGCTGGAACTGATCTGGCGGCGTGTGTCCCTGGCGGCAGAGGCGGATTTCGTGATCTGTCTGTACAATCCGAAGTCCCGTTCCCGGACGGAGTACCTGGCGCAGGCGGCGGCACTGATCGGGCAGCACCGCTCTCCGGACACGCCGGTGGGCATTGTACGGAATGCCGGGCGTGCTGAGGAAAAGGCGTGGATCACCACGCTGGAAAAGCTGCCGGAAGAACCGGTGGATATGTTCTGTGTGGTGCTGATCGGCAACTCCCAGACATACGTGCAGAACGGGAAAATGATTACGCCCCGTGGCTACTGCATCCACCCGGAGACACAGGCGTGAAAGGGCTGCGGCTTGCGGTGATTGCCGGGACGAGCGAGGCGACCGATCTCATTGCCGACTTGCCGGAGCAGGACTGCGTTACCGCCTTTGCAGCAACGGAATACGGGAAAACGATTCTGGAAGGGCAGCACTGCACGGTGCGTGTGGGACGGCTGGATACGGATGGCTTTCGCCTTGCACTGCGTGAAATGGATGCGGTGATAGATGCGTCTCATCCCTTTGCACAGGTGGTCACGGAAACAGTGCGGCAGGTCTGCACAGAGCTGAAACTGCCGTATTTCCGGCTGGGACGGCGGAAGATGACCTACAATTACAGCCGGGTCATCCGGGTGGAAAGCAAGGAACAGGCGGCAGCTTGTCTTGCGGCGATTCCCGGAAACATCCTGCTGACCACCGGGGTGAATACGCTTTCCTTTTATGAGAAAGCGATTCCGGATTTCAGCATCCGTGGCTGGGCGAGAATCCTGGATACGCCGGATTCCCGACGGGCGGCGGCAGATTCCAAAGCGCATCCCATTTTTGCAATGCCGCCGTTTTCCAAAGAGGACACGCTGAAACTGTTGGAAAAATATCACATTGCGGTGCTGGTCTCCAAGGACAGCGGCAGGCGCGGCGGCGTGGCAGAAAAAATAGATGCGGCAAAACAAATGGATATTCCGGTAGTGCTGCTGGGTGCGCCGGAAGAGGAAGTTCACACCATTTCACAGGTGCTGGAATCCTTAGACAGATACCGGAAAGGAGCAACAGATGGAGACACTGTATCATAAGCCGATGGAGATCGAATCCCGGAGCATGGCGATTATTGAGGAGAATCTCACAGGCGTGGAAATTCCGGAGCCGGAACGGAGCATCCTCAAGCGGGTGATCCATACCACGGCGGATTTTGACTATGTGGAGAATCTGTGCTTTTCCAGGGATGCGGTATCTTCGGCGAAAAAGGCACTGCAAAACGGGGCGCATATTGTGACTGATACCAACATGGCGCTTTCCGGCATCAACAAGCGTTCTCTGCATCAGCTGGGATGCCAGGCACACTGTTTCATGTCCGACCCGGATGTTGCCGATGCGGCGAAAGCACGCGGCGTGACACGGGCGATGATTTCTATGGAAAAGGCGTGCAGTCTGGACGGCGATCTGATCTTTGCGGTGGGGAATGCACCCACGGCGCTGATGCAACTGGATGAACTGATCCGGGCAGGAAAGCTTTTGCCGAAACTGATTATCGGCGTGCCGGTGGGATTTGTGAATGTGGTTGAGGCAAAGGAGCTGATTCTGGCGCAGGAGCAGGTACCCTATATTGTGGCAAAGGGCAGAAAAGGCGGCAGCAATGTGGCGGCGGCGATCTGCAACGCACTGCTGTATCAGCTGTACCGGTAAATTTGAACAAAACATATAAATTGAATCGGTTTTGTAAAGCAGTCCTGGAAAGGGCTGCTTTTTTTGCAAAAAGGCTTGCCAATTGACAGAAAATATGGTATAGTAAAATGGTACGGCATCATCCTGGTGCTGTACAGTGACAAGGGAGTTCTTTCGGGGACTCTGTTTTACGAACAATTGGCAGCAGATGTCAGGGAAGCAGGTGAGAATCCTGCACAGTTCCGCTACCGTGTCGGGGAGTGCCATGCAGATGCCACTGGAATTCTATGATTCCGGGAAGGCGCATGGAATACGGTGAACCGAAGCCGGGATACCGGTCTGCTGTTTTGGAATAAAATCCCATCTACGAGAATAGAAGAAATTGTTGGTGCATCCGGTTTCCTGCGCTTTGCGGCTATACTGCAAAGGCAAGGCTTTGTGTACCCATATGCTGTTTCCCGTGTTCTTCTGGAATCACGGGTTTTTTGATGTTTGCTGATCGGAGGCGTGTAATGCAGATCGTATTTATCCGGCACAGCATGACTGCCGGCAATCTGGAACGGCGCTATATCGGCTGCCGGACAGATGAGCCGCTCTGTGAGGCAGGCATTTCTCTGGCACAGCAGAAAGCGGCGGAAATTCGTCCGGCATTTCCCATGCCGGAAGTGGTTCTGACCAGTCCCATGCGGCGCTGTATCCAGACGGCGGAGATCCTTTTTCCGGATACGCCGAGAAAAACGGTATGTGGTTTGCAGGAGTGCGACTTCGGAGACTTTGAAGGGAAGAACTATGCGGAATTGTCCGGAGATCCGGCGTATCAGGCTTGGATCGACAGCGGCGGAACGCTGGCTTTTCCCGGCGGAGAATCCAGAGCGGCATTTGTGCGGCGATGCTGTCAGGCATTGGAACAGGCTTTGCAGCGGCGGCAGAATCAGACCGTTGCCGCAGTGGTACACGGCGGTACGATCATGGCTGTGCTTTCTGCACTGGAAGAACAGCAAAAGCCGTACTTTTCGTGGCAGGCAGGACACTGTGAACCGATTCTCTGTACTGTGACTGGTACAGAACCATTGCGGCTGCGGCTGCGGCTGACGGAAAGGAGCTGAGAAAAGAAATGTGTATCTATATGGCAGGCGTGGACGTGCATTCCGCAGACGTTTCAGAAAGAGAACGCTTTGCATTTTCGGAAGAGCAGGTACGGCGCATCCTGCAGGAGCTGGTGCAGAAAGACGGCATCAGCGGCGCAGTATTGCTGGCGACCTGTAACCGGACAGAACTGTATCTCTCCGTACAGTCTGACCGGGAACGGACGGAAAACAATGCAGCAGAACGTCAGCCGGCAGAGCAGATTTCCCCGGCGCAGCTCCTACAGCACTATGCAGGTTCTTCGGCAGAACCGCCGCACATTCTGGTGCGGACGGAACTGGATGCAGCGCAGCACCTCATGGAGGTTGCCTGCGGTCTGCATTCCCAGATCCTGCACGAGGAACAGATCGTAACGCAGGTGGGACGTGCGGTGGAACTGGCAAGAGAATGCCATACCACAGACAGTGTGCTGGACACGCTGTTCCGGACGGCAGTTTCTGCCGGGAAGGACGCACAGAACCAGGTGTCGGTCTCACAGGTGCCGCTCTCTGTCTCTTACGGGGCAGTGCAGCAGCTGGAACAGTGCATCGGAAAACTGGATGGAAAAAGCTGCCTTGTGATCGGAAACGGCAGCATGGGACGATTGGCGGCTTCGCTGCTGGTACAGCGCGGCTGCCGGGTGTTTATGACACTGCGTTCCTATCACCACGGGGAGACGGTGATACCCTTTGGGGTGAAACCGATTCCCTATGAACAGCGCTTTGCACAGATGGAAAACTCGGAAATCGTCATCAGTGCAACACGCAGTCCGCATTATACCATTTTCAGCGATCAGCTGAAAGCGCTTTCCCGAAATCCACGGTTTCTGCTGGATCTGGCAATGCCCAGAGACATTGAACCGGCTTGCGGGGAAACAGACGGCGTGACCCTGTGGGATCTGGATGATCTGCACAGTGATGCTGCGCCGGACGCTGCCGCTCTGGCAGCGCTGCACCAGATCGCAGAACAGTATGCGGACAATTTTCAGATGTGGCGCAATTACCGGGATTCTGTCCCGTATATGCAGCAGCTGAAAGAACTGACCACACAGCGTATCCTGCACAGCACTACCGCCGCACCCTATGCGGAACTGCCGCAGCTGGAAGAGATCGTCCGGCTCGTGACGGAAAAGACCGTGGATATGCTGATGGGCAGCATGAAATCAGAGATCACGCCGGAGCTGTTACAGCAGAGCTGTGCGAAGATCAGAGACAGAGGAAGATTTTGAAAGCCATGGAAGAGACGATTCGTATCGGCAGTCGTGCCAGCCGTCTGGCAGTCATACAAAGTGAACTGGTGATGGCAGAGATCCGGCACATTCAGCCGGCGGCAAAGCTGGAACTGGTGACCATGAAAACCACCGGCGACAAAATTCTGAACAAGACCCTGGACAAGATCGGCGGAAAGGGACTTTTCCTAAAGGAACTGGATGCCGCACTTCTGGAAAAACAGGTGGACATTTGTGTCCATAGTCTGAAAGATGTTCCGGCGCAGGAAAATCCGCTGCTGCCCATCGGGGCGTATTCCCAACGGGAAGCGCCGGCAGATGTGCTGGTGCTTCCGAAAGGACAGACCCGGCGGGATCCAGCGCAGCCTGTGGGATGCGCCGGGGCAAGGCGTGCCATGCAGTTTCAGAAACTGTTCCCGGATGCGGTCGTAAAGCCGGTGCGCGGCAATGTTCTGACACGGCTGGAAAAGCTGGACCGCGGCGAATACGGAGCGCTGCTGCTGGCGCTGGACGGCCCGGCGGATGACCCCTTTACCGCAAAGGTGAAAGCGTTC
>ERZ808270.665-NODE-665-length-18239-cov-8.251760_pt1 | contig 18239 bp, 13 predicted proteins | sample MGYA00521082_ERZ808270 | MGnify/ENA primary metagenome ERZ808270 (study PRJEB31516, sample SAMN03275594) | gut metagenome | biome: mammalia-associated habitat; material: feces | host: Papio cynocephalus | place: Kenya | collected 2012-07-27 ... | reverse complement strand
TCCTAATTCCTAATTCCTAATTCCTAATTCCTAATTCCTAATTCCTAATTCCTAACTCCATCAGTTTTCCTCCCAAAATTGCGGAGTGAAGATGACGAGCACACTAAATATCTCGAGACGTCCGATGAGCATCAGCGCGGAGCAAATCCACTTTGCCGTGTCGGGCAGTATGCTCCACGACATCGTGGGGCCTATCTCCACACCGAGCGTCGGACCGACATTGCCAAGCGTACTCAGCGTGATGGTGATGGCATTAGTGTTGTCGATGCCCATGGCAATCATGGCAAACGAGCAAACAAGGCTCAGAATAAGATAGCTCGTAAGGAAGGCGAGCAGCGTGACGCGCTTCGATGACGGCACGTTGACGCCATCCACCTTCATTGGGAGCACAGCGTTGGGATGGAGCATCTGCCTGAACTCATTCTTTATTACCTTCAGCAGCATCACGGCACGTATACACTTGAAGCCGCCACTCGTAGAGCCGGAGCAAGCTCCGAAGAACATGCAGACCGCCAACACTACCCACGTCACGTGCGGCCACTTGCCGGGGTCGTCGGCAAGGAGTCCGGTGGTAGTAATGAACGACACGACATGGAAGACGGCGGAGCGCACGGCATGTTCCAAGCCGTAACTGTTCTTCCACATCAGCTCGAAGGCTATGAATGCCGTAAAACACGACACGATGATGAAATAGAAGCGACATTCCGCGTTTTTCAGCAGCGTGGAGATTTTGCGCTGCGACGCAGCGACATAGAGCAGCGTGAAGTTAACGCCGGAGACGAAGCAGAAGAATGTTATAATATATTGTATGGAGGGAGTGAAGACAGAGTAGTCGTTGTCTACTCCGAAGCCGCCTGTGGCAGCGGTTGTCATGCTGTAGTTGATACTGCGGAATACGTCCATGCCGGCAAGCAGCAGCGCCCCCATACACAACAGCGTGATGCAGATGTAGACCACCCATATCCACTTTGCGTTGGTGCTGAGGCGCGGATGGAGCTTGGTCTTGATGGGGCCCGTCGCCTCCGCCGCAAACACCTTCACACTGCCGCCAACGAGCGACGGCAAGAGCGCTATGGTGAAGAACACTATTCCCAAGCCACCTATCCATTGCATGAACGAGCGCCAGAAGAGTATTCCATGCGGCATCACGGAGAGATCATCGATGATGGTGGCGCCAGTGGTGGTGAAGCCCGACATCGTCTCGAAGAAAGCGTCAGTGAACGACGGCAGGTAGCCTCCGATGACGAACGGCGCTGTGCCGAAGAGCGAGAACACCACCCACGTCAGCGTCACGACAAGATAGGCATCGCGACGTGAGAGCGTGTTGTCGCAGTCGCGCCCAAGGCAGCGGAGCACGAAGCCGACCCCTGCCGACAGCACCACAGAGCACGCAAAAGCGAACGTGTCGTCCTCGTGGAAGCCTATCGCCACACCGAGGCACACGAGCAACATCGTAGACTCGATGAACAGCAGCGAGCCGATGATTTTGTATAATAACTTGAGGTTTATCATAGGAAGAGTTTCTCAATCTTCTTCATGTTGACATTGTGGCAGAACACCATCACAGAGTCGCCCGGACGTATCATGGTGTTGCCCGACACGAGCAGTCCCTGTCCGTCGCGCACGAGTCCGCCGATGGTCATGCCCTGCGGCAGTCCGAGGTCCTTCACGGGCTTGCGCGTTATCTTCGAGCCTTCCGAGGGGATAAATTCCGCCACGTCGGCGTTGGCAGTCATGAGGAAGCGCACGTTGTGGACGTTGGCGTCGAGCATCATCTGATAGATGTGGCTGGCGGCAATCGACTTCTTGTTGATGATGGTGCCGATGTCGAGACTTTCCGCCATGCTCACGTAGTCGATGTTCTCCACCATAGCCACGGTTTTCCTCACGCCCATGCGCTTCGCCGTCAGACAGGCGAGGATGTTGGTTTCGGCGTTACCCGTGAGTGCCACGAACGCTTGCGTATTCTTTATGCCCTCCTCCATGAGGAGCGACAGGTCGCGTCCGTCGCCGTTGATGATCAGCGCCTTCTCGTCTTCGAGAATTGAGTTGAGCCGCTCGCAGCGTTGCTCATCGGTTTCTATTATCTTCACGTCCATGTAGGAAGGCATTGTCTTCACGGTGCGCACGGCAGTGGCTCCGCCTCCCATTATCATGACGTTCTTCACGTCGACATAATGCTCCTTGCCCACTATCTTCCTTATGTAAGGAATGTATTGCTTGGTGGTCATGAAGTATGCCATGTCGTACTTCTCCAGGCGGTCGTTGCCGCCAGGGATGATAGTCTCGCCACTGCGCTTTATCGCCACGATATGGTAAGGGTCGTCTGGACCGCAAATCTCGCGCATGGGCCGGTCGAGAATGGTGCACGTCTCGCGCAACTTCACTCCGAGCATGACAAGAGCGCCGCCATGCACATCCCAACGCTGCCTTACCCACGACATTTTCAGTCCGTTGTTGATGTCGATGGCAGCGAGCATCTCCGGATAGATGACCGAACTGACGCCGAGCTCTGCGAAGAACTCCTGCAAGTCGGGCTCTATATACTCCGAATTGTCTATTTTCGCTACGGTTTTCTTCGTGCCGAGAGCTTTCGCGAGCACGCAAGAAGCCATGTTTTGGCTCTCGTCGGGCGTAACGGCGATGAAGAGGTCGGCATGTTCGGCGCCGGCCTTCTTTAGAGCCTTGACGCTTGTCAGCGAGGCCTCCATGGCAAGTATGTCCACGTCGGAGCCGATGTGCTGCAGGCGCTCCTCGTCGGTGTCCATGACGACGATGTCCTCATGGTCGCGTGAGAGAAGGCGTGCGAGGTGGGTTCCGATGGCGTAGGCGCCGGCAATTATTATTTTCATAATGTTACTGAAGTTTTGGATATGGCGTTCTTTATGGCTTCGGTGTCAATTCCTGCAATCTTTCTCAGCTCGGCAACTGAGCCGTGCTCGATGAATTTGTCGGGGAGTCCGATGCGCTGAAGGCTTACGTGCTTGCCGTTGTCGTTCATCCATTCGAGTACGGCAGATCCGAATCCGCCGGCACGCTGTCCGTCCTCGACGGTCACGACGCGCTTGAAGCGCGAGGCGATGTCGTTGAGCAGCTGCGTGTCGAGAGGCTTGCAGAAGCGCATGTCGTAATGGGCCACGCTGAGAGCGGAGCCATCCTCAGCAAGCTGGGCGATGGCGCGTTCCACGTCGTTGCCTACTGGTCCGTAGCTGAGCACGGCGACGTCCGAGCCCTCACGTATGCAGCGGCCCTTGCCCACCTCTATCTCTTCGAGCGGGCATTGCCAGTCGTCGCGCGGGATGACGCCCTTGCCGCGAGGATAGCGTATGACGACGGTGCCCTTTCCGGGCAGCTGTGCCGTGTACATCATGCGACGCAGTTCCCATTCGTCCATCGGGGAGCAGAGCGTGAGGTTGGGCACGGGGCGCAGGGCGGCGATGTCGAACACGCCATGATGCGTCGCTCCGTCCTCACCGACGAGTCCGGCGCGGTCAAGACAGAACACTACGGGCAGATTGAGAATGGCAGCATCGTGTATGATGTTGTCGTAGGCGCGCTGCGCGAAAGCGCTGTAGATGTTGCAGAAAGGCAGCAGTCCGTCCTTCGCCATTCCGGCGGAGAACGTGGCGGCATGCCCTTCGGCTATGCCTACGTCGAAAACCCGGTCGGGCATCTCGCGCATCATTATGTCCAGGGAGCAACCGGTGGGCATAGCTGGCGTGACGCCTACAATCTTGTCGTTGGCACGGGCGAGCTCCACGAGCGTGCGACCGAACACTTCCTGAAACTTCAGCGGGTCGTCCTTGGAGCCGTCAGACAGGCGTTCTCCCGTCTCCGGATCGAATTTTCCCGGAGCGTGCCAGATGGTCGCGTGTTCCTCGGCGGGCTTGTAGCCCTTGCCTTTTATGGTGTGGAGATGGAGCAGCTTGGGGCCTCGCATGTCTTTCAGTTGGCTGAGGATGCGCACGAGTTCCGTTACGTTGTTGCCGTCGAAGGGTCCGAAGTAGCGTATGTTCATGCCCTCGAAGATGTTCTGCTGATGGGCAAGCGCCGACTTCAGCGCGTTGTTGAGCCGTATGAGTCCCTTGCGGCGGTCATCGTTGAGGTAGCCTTTCGAGTGGAGCCACTTGGAAGCGCGGTCGCGCAGGCGGTTGTAAGTGGCGTTGGTGTCGAGATTGAGCAAGTATTTCTCCATGCCGCCAACGGCGTGGTCGATGCTCATGTCATTGTCGTTGAGGATGATGAGCAGGTCGTTGGGCGACGACGACACATTGTTGAGCCCCTCGAAGGCGAGTCCTCCCGACATGGCACCGTCGCCGATGACAGCCACGACATGGCGGTCGGCGTCGCCGTTCTTGCGTGCCGCCACAGCCATGCCCAACGCCACGGAGATGGAGTTGGAGGCGTGTCCGCACGTGAACGTGTCGTATTCGCTTTCCAAGGGTGAGGGGAAAGGCATGATGCCGTGGAGCTTGCGGTTGGTGCAGAATCTGTCCTTACGTCCTGTGAGTATCTTGTGGCCGTAAGCCTGGTGCCCCACGTCCCATACGATGCGGTCGTAGGGAGTGTTGAGGACATAATGCAGCGCTACGGTCAGCTCGACGACGCCGAGCGACGAAGCGAGGTGGCCGGGGTTGACGGAAAGCTCCTCCACGATGTCATGTCGCAGCTCGTCGCACAGTTTCGGCAGCTGCTCCACGCCAAGACGGCGCAGGTCGCGCGGATACTGGATAGAGTCCAAGAGTTCCAAGTTATCGTTGTTCATGAATATCTTTTTAGAAAAAAATGTGCACTGGGGCTGACTGCCGCCGTGCATTATCCAAATTGCAAAGGTACAGCAAAAATCCGAGTGGGCGAAGTAAATGCAAATTTATTTGAAGGAATGTGAAGCAAGGCGCGGCAGAACGGCGGCGTAAGAATGGAAGAATACGACTTTAATAGTCGAATGACTAAGCACAAGCCAATCATTAAAGATGAGATCATTTTTGCCAATTCAGTACTTGACTGTTACAGAATTAGACATAAAACGGGGGGGGAAATACGGTCAGAAAATTTAAAATTTACCAATTTTAACACAAATAAAATCTCAAAAAGGGCCTTTTTACGCTTTATTTAAGTTAACTTTGCAAAGTTCAACACAAGACAAAAAACTAAAAGACTGACAGCAACTACGCTACTAATATCAAATGTTATTCAATACATTAAAAAATTATCATCTAAAAAACGTCAAACGAATGGACAATAAGATACAAAACCCACATGAGAACGTGTTTCTCATCATTTCCGTGCTTGTTGGTGATGTCATCATCAGCAACTTGCTTTATTGGATGTTTTGTTCCTTCATGAAATACGACTTCTCCATAGTTTCCATGCGCCAAACGATGGTGGCAGGCACCGTGATTTATTTCGCCTGCACACTCCACAACGGCGTGATACTCTATCGCCGCAAGGTAAGCGACCATCAGATTGTGATGCGCGTCATGCAGAACGTCTTCATCTACAGTATATGGTGTACGGTGTTGTTCACGATTGGAGGCTTCAAGCATCCGTCGCTCATCCGTATGCTCGCCTACTGGTGCTCGATGTTCGGCGCCATCTCGCTCTTCCGCGTCATCATGCGCCGCATCGTCGTGGCGTGGCGCCGCCGACCGTCGCATGTACACAACGTGGTGTTCGTGGGCAGCACAAGCAACGCCCGCGACATGTACTATGAAATGACGGAGACCAAGGCTCTCGGCTACAACGTCGTGGGATACTTCGACCATAATCCCAACGAGGAATTCTCCGAACTGTGCGACTTCATCGGCACGCCTGACACTATCGCCGATTTCCTTGCCGAGCACAACAACATCCATGAACTCTACTGCTGCTTGCCTTCACGCTACGGCGACGAGATTCTCGAAATCATACACCATTGTGAGCAGCATCTCATACATTTCTACTCCATTCCAAACATCAGCAACTACTTCCACCACCGCATGTACTTCAACATGCTTGGCGAGGTGCCTTATCTGAGCCTCTACAACGAGCCGCTCAGCCGCGTCGAAAACCGCTTCGTGAAGCGAATGTTCGACATCTGCGTGTCGCTGGTGTTCCTCTGCACGCTCTTCCCCATCATTCTCATCGTCGTGACCGTCATTACGAAAATCACGATGCCCGGACCCGTATTCTTCCGACAGAAACGCACGGGCCTCAACGGACGCGACTTCTATTGCCTGAAGTTCCGAAGCATGAAGGTGAACAAGGACGCCGACACGCTTCAGGCAACAATCCACGACCCGCGCAAGACGAAATGGGGCAACATCATGCGCAAAACCAATATCGACGAGATGCCTCAGTTTATCAACGTTCTCTTCGGACAGATGAGCATCGTCGGACCGCGCCCGCACATGGTGAAACAGACCGACGACTACTCGAAGCTCATCGACTACTACATGGTGCGCCACTACATCAAGCCCGGCATAACGGGATGGAGCCAGGTGACGGGCTTCCGTGGCGAAACGAAGCACCTCTCCGATATGGAAGGACGCGTCATCGGCGACATCTGGTACATGGAACACTGGAGCATCTGGCTCGACATATATATAATGTACAAGACCGTCGCCAACGCCTTGCGCGGCGACAAGCAGGCTTTCTGATGCTGTAACACGATTTTAACACGTTTGCAGCATGTATGAATGTTTATATGCTTAACTTTGCAGCAACTGAATAACAATAATTGTTGCACTATGAAACAGATTCCAAAAATCCTCGTTGTCGACGACGAGCAGGACTTGCTCGAGATTTTGAAGTTCAACCTTGAGACGGAAGGTTATGAGGTAGCCACAGCCACATCTGCCGAGGAGGCCATGCAGCTCGACATTGCATCCTTCAATCTGCTGCTGCTCGACGTCATGATGGGCGGCATGTCAGGATTTGCGATGGCACGCAAGTTGAAGGACAATCCGCAGACAGCCAATGTGCCCATAATTTTCCTTACAGCACGCGACACGGAGAACGACACCGTGACGGGATTTAATCTCGGCGCCGACGACTACATCTCGAAGCCCTTCTCGCTGCGCGAAGTCATGGTGAGAGTGCGTGCCGTGCTGCGCCGCACTGCCGCCGCGTCAGAAGAAGACGAGCCTAACGTGCTGTCTTATCAGGGCATCGTGATGAACCTCGACAAGAAGACCGTGAGCATCGACGACGAAGAGGTGGCGTTCACGAAGACGGAATTTGAACTGCTCCATCTGCTCATCAGCGAGCGCGGGCGCGTCTTCTCCCGCCAGGAACTCATCGAGCGCGTATGGCCGAAGGACGTGCTGGTGCTCGACCGCACCGTAGACGTCAACATAACACGCCTGCGCAAGAAGATCGGACGCTTCGCCAAATGTATCGTCACCCGACTCGGATTTGGATATTACTTTGACGCTTAACTGCCTATGAGATTCTCATTCGGAACAAGACTCTACCTCAGCGTGCTGCTCGTGTTTCTCGCTTTCGCCGCCGCTTTCATGGTGTTCCAACAGTCGCGCGAGAAACAATTCAAGATAGACACGCTCAACCTCAAGCTACAGGACTACAACGCACGCATGGAGGAATTCTATGCCTCGCCTGCCAACCGCGGCGAGCAAGCCTTCGACCGCTACGTTGCCAAGCACTATATGCAACACCTGCGCGTGACGCTCATCACGCCCAAGGGGAAAGTAATCTACGACAGCCGCACGAAAGACTATCCCCATTTCTCCAACCATGCCTCACGCCCCGAGGTGGTGGCGGCTCTCAACAAAGGCTTCGGCTCTGCCGTGGAACGCAACAGCAAGACGCTCAACGGCGACTATTTCTACTCTGCCTCCTATTTTCCGAAGGATTCCATCATCATACGTTCCGCCCTGCCCTACACGAGCGACCTTGCAAAGTCGCTCCAGGCCGACCAACACTACCTCTGGTTTGCCCTCGGAGCCATGCTCCTACTCACCGTCATTCTCTACCGCTTCACGAGTAGGCTCGGCGACAACATCTCCAAGCTGCGCACCTTCGCCTCGCGCGCCGACCACAACGAGTCGCTCGAGACGGAAGACCTCGCCGTCTTCCCTAACGACGAACTGGGAGAAATCGCCGAACGAATCATAAAAATCTACAAACGACTGCAAAGCACAAGGCGCGAGCAGGACATCCTCAAGCGACAACTCACGCAGAACATTGCCCACGAGCTGAAGACGCCCGTGGCAAGCATTCAGGGCTATCTTGAGACAATCCTCGAAAATCCCAACATCAACGACAGCACACGCGAGCAATTCCTGCAACGCTGCTTCGCTCAAAGCCAGCGCCTTACGTCACTCCTGCAGGACATTTCCACGCTCAACCGCATGGACGACGCGCCCGAAATGATGAGCGACGAGAACGTGAACATCTCGGAGATTGTGGCTAACATACAAAAGGAAACATCCCTGCAGATGCAGCAGAAGGAAATGACGTTCCGCAATCTCCTTCCTGCCAACATCGTCGTGCGCGGCAACCAAAGCCTGCTCTACAGCGTCTTCCGCAACCTCACCGACAACGCCATCGCCTACGCCGGCAACGGCACTACAATAACCGTCGCGGCAGAACGCAGCGGCGACTACGTGACGGAAGACGACCATAAATGGCACTTCACCTTCAGCGACAACGGCACGGGCGTGGCAGAGGAGCATCTGCCGCGCATCTTCGAACGCTTCTACCGCGTCGACAAGGGACGCTCGCGCAAGATGGGAGGCACCGGACTCGGACTTGCCATCGTAAAAAACGCCGTGCTTCTGCACGGCGGCACAATCAGCGCCTCCAACAACAAGGGAGGCGGACTGAGATTCGACTTCACGCTGAAGGCGTGAGGACACACCCCTTTCTCCTTTCTTTTTTTACCCTACACCAATCCGTCAAGCTGCTTTTTCAGTTCCTTCAGCTCGTCGCGCACGCTGATGAGCGTGGCAAGAATGTCTGCATTCTTGTCCACTCCGGCGCGATTCTTGTTCATCAGCTTGCGTGCAGCCGAGAGCTTGAAGCCACGCACCTTCACAAGATTATGTATGACGCGAATCTGGTCGATGTCCTTCTCCGTGTACTGGCGCACGTTCTGCCCCACCGTCTTTGGCTTGAGATGAGGAAATTCCGTCTCCCAAAAGCGCAACGTGCTTTCCTTAACGTCAAACATTGCCGCCACTTCCTTAATGGAATAGTAGAGTTTCACGTTCTTGTTGGTGTTCAATGCCATATTTAATGTTTAATTTATTTGCAAAAGTAACCAAAACGGAGTACCTTTGCAAACGTTTTAGAAAGAATTTAAAAACAAAATACACAATATTATATAATATGATGACAGCTAATGAAATCCGCGACTCGTTCAAGAAGTTCTTCGAGTCGAAAGGACATACCATCGTGCCCTCGGCACCGATGGTGATCAAGGACGACCCAACGTTGATGTTCACCAACGCCGGCATGAACCAGTGGAAAGACATCATTCTCGGCACACGCGACCCTGAGCCGCGCCGCCGTGCCGACACACAGAAGTGTCTCCGCGTAAGCGGCAAGCACAACGACCTCGAGGAGGTTGGCCACGACACTTACCACCACACCATGTTCGAGATGCTCGGCAACTGGTCGTTCGGCGACTACTTCAAGGAAGGTGCCATCGACTACGCGTGGGAGTATTTGGTCGACGTGCTGAAGCTCAACCCCGCCGACCTCTACGTGACTGTGTTCGAAGGCTCAAAAGAAGAGGGTCTGGAGCGCGACGACGAGGCTGCATCATATTGGGCAAAGCACGTGCCCGCCGACCATATCATCAACGGCAACAAGCACGACAACTTCTGGGAGATGGGCGACACGGGTCCTTGCGGCCCCTGCTCGGAGATTCATCTCGACTCGCGCACGCCCGAAGAGAAAGCCAAGGTGCCTGGCCGCGAGCTCGTCAACAAGGACGACCCGCAGGTAATCGAGATTTGGAACATCGTGTTCATGCAGTATGAGCGCAAGGCCAACGGCTCGCTCGTGCCGCTGCCTATGCACGTCATCGATACCGGCATGGGCTTCGAGCGCCTCGTGCGCGCCATGCAGGACAAGCACTCCAACTACGACACCGACATCTTCCAGCCTATCATCAAGGAAGAGGAGGCTATCACGGGCTTGAAGTACGGCGAGAACGAAGACACCGACGTGGCAATGCGCGTCTGCGCCGACCACCTGCGTGCCGTGGCATTCTCCATCGCCGACGGACAGCTGCCTTCCAACGCCAAGGCTGGCTACGTAATCCGCCGCATCCTTCGCCGTGCCGTGCGCTACGCCTACACCTTCCTCGGACAGAAAGAGGCTTTCATCTACAAGCTTATACCCGTACTCACACGCGAGATGGGCGACGCCTTCCCCGAACTGAAGGCTCAGAACGACCTCATCCTCCACGTCATCAAGGAAGAGGAAGACTCCTTCCTCCGCACGCTTGAGAAGGGTATCAATCTCCTCTCTTCCGCTATGGACGAACTCAAGAAGCAGGGCAAGACACAGCTCGACGGCGTACAGGCTTTCCGCCTCTTCGACACCTACGGCTTCCCGCTCGACCTCACGGAGCTCATCTGCCGCGAAAACGGCTTCACGGTGGACGAGGACGAATTCAACGCCGAGATGCAGAAGCAGAAGGAACGCGCACGCAACGCCGCAGCCGTGGAGAATTCCGACTGGGTGAACCTGCGCGAGGGCGAACAGCAGTTCGTCGGCTATGACTACACGGAATACGAATGTCACATACTGCGCTACCGCAAGGTGACACAGAAGAAGAACTCCTACTATGAGCTCGTGCTCGACTCCACTCCGTTCTACGGCGAGATGGGCGGTCAGGTAGGCGATACGGGCGTGCTCGTGAGCGAGGACGAAACCATCAACATCACCGACACAAAGCGCGAGAACGGACAGTCTGTCCACATCGTAAAGGAGCTGCCGAAGAACCCGGAGGCCGACTTCATGGCTTGCGTTGACGTAGACGCACGCAACGCTTCGGCTGCCAACCACACTGCCACACACCTTCTCGACTACGCCCTGAAGCAGGTGCTCGGCGACCACGTGGAGCAGAAGGGCTCATTCGTGTCGCCCACAACACTGCGCTTCGACTTCTCTCACTTCTCTAAGGTGACCGACGAGGAGCTGCGCAAGGTAGAACGCCTCGTCAACGACCTCATCCGCCAGGATCTTCCGCTCGACGAGCATCGCGACACTCCCTTCGAGGAGGCAAAGAAGCTCGGCGCCATCGCCCTCTTCGGCGAGAAGTACGGCGACAAGGTGCGCGTAGTACGCTTCGGACCGAGCTGCGAGTTCTGCGGCGGTATTCACGCCAAGTCGACAGGACGCATCGGCTTCTTCAAGATTATCTCCGAGAGCAGCGTTGCCGCAGGCATCCGCCGTATTGAGGCAAAGACGGGCAAGGAGTGTGAGGAACTCATCTACAACATCGAGGACGGCATGAAGGCCATCCGCGCCCTCTTCAACAACGCCAAGGATCTGCAGGCCGTCATCGGCAAGTACATCGAGGAGCACGACGCCATGAAGAAGAACATCGAGCAGTTCCAGGCACAGGCCGTGGAGCGCACGAAGACAGAACTTATCGCAAAGGCACGCGAGGTGAACGGCGTGAAGGTCATCACAGCCGTGCTGCCCATGGAGCCGGCAGCCGCAAAAGACCTCATGTTCAAGCTCCGCCAGAGCGTCACGGAGAACATGCTCGCCGTAGTCGGCACCGTGTCGCACGACAAGCCAATGCTGAATGTAGCCATCAGCGACGACCTCGTGAAAGACCACTCGCTCAACGCGGGCAAGATGGTGCGCGAGGCAGCTAAGCTCATCCAGGGCGGCGGCGGCGGACAGCCCCACTTCGCACAGGCAGGCGGCAAGAACAAGGACGGATTGTCGGCTGCAGTCGACAAGGTTGTGGAGCTTGCCAACCTGTAAAAAACAAGACATTTTCTAAAGCGGCACTTTAGCCTCTCTAAAGCGCCACTTTAACCTCCCTAAAGCGGCACTTTAGCAACCCTAAAGCGCCGCTTTATTTTTTGCCTCACACAACGACACGCGCAACGACGCGCAAAAAGCAGCCGAGGAAGCAAATTGTTAACAATTGTTTCAGAATTTAAAAACAATTACATATAATTATGTAATCTGCGAATTTAGGAGTACCTTTGCACAGTCTTTCCGTTATAGACTCCATAAAGACGCCTGGCGTAGTGTGCAGCAGGGAAGACCGCAAGACGTAAAAAATCAAAATGAAAAGATTTCTTGACTTCATAATAGCCTGTGTGTGCCTCGTCGTCTTTGCGCCTCTATTCATCGCCTGCTACATAGCAATCCTCATCGAGGACGGAGCGCCGGCGATATACAGGCAAGAGCGCATAGGCCTACACGGCAAGCCTTTTTATATCTACAAATTCCGCAGCATGAACCGCGACGCCGAGAAAGACGGCCCTCAGTTGCTGCTCGACGGAGCTTTCAACGACCCGCGACTGACGCGCGTGGGGCGCTTTTTGCGTGCCCATCATCTCGACGAGCTCCCACAGTTGTGGAACGTCATACGAGGCGACATGGCATTCATCGGCTACCGTCCGGAACGCAAGTTCTACATCGACCAAATCATGCAGCGCGACCCGCGCTACGTGAAGCTCTATGCCATACGCCCGGGCGTGACGTCGTACGCCACACTCTACAACGGCTACACCGACACCCTGGAGAAAATGCTCCGACGACTGGAGCTCGACCTCTACTACCTTGAACACCAGTCGCTCTACTTCGACTTCAAAGTGCTCGCCAAGACATTCATCAACATCGCTTTCGGCAAGCGCTTCTAAAATGACAAACAAGCCTCGCAAGCAATATGCTGCATAATTAAAATAATAAAAAAGCCAGCCTTTTAAGTTGGCTTTTTTTTGTAGAGTAAAGCGAATATTGTAACTTTGCAAAAGCATACTGATAAGGAATATACAAATTTTTATATACAATATAACACGCATAAACATTATGGCAAAGAAAGCTTTATTGATGATCCTCGACGGATGGGGCATCGGCCAGCATGGCAAAGGAGACGTAATCTACAACACACCGACTCCTTATCTTGACTATCTCACAGCAGTCTCAGCTCACTCACAGCTCCTCACCTGCGGCGAGGACGTAGGTCTGCCGGCAGGACAGATGGGCAACTCCGAGGTAGGCCACCTCAACATCGGCGCCGGACGCATCGTCTATCAGGACCTCGTGAAGATCAACCGCGCCTGCCAGGACGGTTCCATCCTCAAGAACCAGGAAATCATTAACGCTTACAGCTACGCACAGAAGACCGGCAAGAAGCTCCACATCATGGGCCTCACCTCCACCGGCGGCGTTCACTCATCACTCGACCATCTCTTCAAGTTCATCGAAATCGGCAAGGAATACGGACTGAAGGACGTCTACGTACACTGCTTCATGGACGGCCGCGACACCGACCCGAAGTCGGGCAAGGGCTTCATCGAGAAGGTGCAGGAGTGCTGCAACAACAACGGCGCCCACATCGCAAGCATCGTCGGACGCTTCTACGCTATGGACCGCGACAAGCGCTGGAACCGCGTGAAGGAAGCCTACGACCTGCTCGTTGAGGGCAAGGGCAAGCAGGCCACAGACATGGTGAAGGCAATGCAGGAGAGCTATGACGACGGCGTGACCGACGAGTTCATCCTCCCAATCAACAACTCCACCGTTGACGGCACAATCAAGGAAGGCGACGTAGTCATCTTCATCAACTACCGCAACGACCGCGCCAAGGAGCTCACCGACGTGCTCACACAGACAGAACACGCCGAGGACGGCATGCACACCATCAAGGATCTGCAGTACTACTGCATGACTCCCTACGACGCATCCTTCAAGGGAGTACACATCCTCTTCCCGAAAGAGAACGTGGAGGACACACTGGGCGAATACCTCTCAAAGCACGGCAAGCGCCAGCTCCACACTGCAGAGACAGAGAAATATGCCCACGTAACGTTCTTCTTCAACGGCGGACGCGAGGCTCCCTACGAGGGTGAGGACCGTATCCTCGTGCCTTCTCCGAAGGTTGCCACCTACGACCTCAAGCCGGAGATGAGCGCATACGAGGTGAAGGACAAGCTCGTCGGCGCCATCAAGACGCAGGAGTACGACTTCATCGTCGTGAACTTCGCCAACGGCGACATGGTTGGACACACCGGCATCTACAACGCCATCGCAAAGGCTGTACACGCCATCGACAACTGCGTGAAGGAAGTGATTGAGACAGCCAAGGCCAACGACTACGAGGCTATCATCATCGCCGACCACGGCAACGCCGACAACGCTATCAACCCCGACGGCACACCGAACACAGCCCACTCGCTGAACCCCGTTCCGTTCATCTACGTAACCGACAACAACTCGGCAACCGTTAAGGACGGCCGCCTTGCCGACGTGGCTCCATCCATACTCCATATCATGGGTCTTGAGCAGCCGGCAGACATGACTGGTGAGAATCTTATCCAGGACAATAAGTAAATTAGTTGACGAGTTGACAAGTTGACGAGTTCACAAGTTGACAATTATCCAAGTCGCCATGAAAAGGCGAAAGCTTATAGTTATCAAAGCTTTTACCTTTTCATGGCGACTTTGCTTTTTACCCATAGGAAACAAAATACAAAATTGCAGTTTTACCCGTGGCGGAGGTCTCCGGCCTCCGCAGCAAGCGGATAATTACTAAAGTATTGATATTTAATTGGTTGTGTATAATGGTTGCAGCGGAGGCCGGAGACCTCCGCCACGGGTAAAGTTGCAAATTTGCCTTTTGACACACCCTCCTATGCGCTTATTGGGCTTTATTGCTAAGGCAAGCGGCAGAGCCGAGCACAGCCAATTATGTTAAATAAGAAACTTGAGTAAAAATTCCTAAACGCGCGAAAAAAAATACCCCAAAATAGGTATAGTATAGTTTTTTATTTGTAATTTTGTAATCGAAAATGAGTAAATGCCTATACCTTATAATATATACGACATAGGCATCTCCAATATACTCGGCAAAGACATTACATTTAATAATTTATTTATTATACCGATTATGATTTATTCAAAAGAAGTAGACAACATGTGCGTTGTCGCAAAGGGTCCTAACCACGGACCGGCTCCAATTCCTGAAGAAGGAAAATGGATTTATGCCAAGGAGATTAAGGATATTTCTGGTTACACTCACGGTGTGGGTTGGTGCGCTCCTCAGCAGGGTGCCTGCAAGCTGTCTCTTAACGTAAAGGACGGCGTTATCCAGGAGGCTCTCGTTGAGACTATCGGTTGCACCGGCATGACTCACTCAGCAGCCATGGCTTCTGAGATTCTCCCGGGCAAGACAATCCTTGAGGCTCTGAATACCGACCTCGTTTGCGACGCTATCAACACAGCTATGCGCGAGCTCTTCCTCCAGATCGTTTACGGACGTACACAGAGCGCATTCTCTGAGGGCGGCCTCGTAATCGGTGCAGGTCTTGAGGACCTCGGCAAGGGTCTTCGCTCACAGACCGGTACTCTCTACGGCACTGTAGCCAAGGGTACACGCTACCTCGAGCTGACAGAGGGCTACATCACAAAGCAGTTCCTCGACAAGGACAGCCAGGTAATCGGTTATGAGTATGTTCACCTCGGCAAGATGATGGAAGCCATCAAGAACGGTATGGACGCCAACGAGGCTGTGAAGAAGTTCACTGGCTCTTACGGTCGTACAACTGCCGAGCAGGGTGTTGTTAAAGCAATTGATCCACGTAAAGAATAATAAGGAGATACACAACTATGATTAGAAAAGTAAGTTACGAAAGTCAGGAGCGCCGCGAGGCACAGGTTCTCGCTGCTCTTAAGGCTGAAGGCATCAATAGCGTAGAAGAGGCTAACGAGATTTGCGAGAAGGCTGGTGTTGATCCTTATCAGATGTGTGAGGACACTCAGCGTATCTGCTTCGAGAACGCTAAGTGGGCATATGTATGTGGTGCTGCCATCGCCATCAAGCGTGGCGTGAAGACAGCTGCCGACGCTGCCGAGGCTATCGGCGTTGGTCTGCAGTCGTTCTGCATCCCTGGTTCTGTTGCTGACGACCGCAAGGTAGGTCTTGGCCACGGCAACCTCGCTGCCCGTCTGCTCCGCGAGGAGACACAGTGCTTCGCATTCTTGGCAGGTCACGAGTCGTTCGCTGCTGCCGAGGGTGCCATCAAGATTGCAGAGATGGCAAACAAGGTTCGTAAGAACCCGTTGCGCGTTATCCTCAACGGTCTTGGCAAGGACGCCGCACAGATCATCAGCCGCATCAACGGCTTCACATACGTTAAGACTCAGTTCGACTACTACACAAGCGAGCTGAAGGTTGTAGAGCGCATTCCTTACTCAGACGGTCCGCGTGCCAAGGTTAACTGCTACGGTGCCAACGACGTTCGCGAGGGTGTTGCCATCAACTGGAGCGAGGATGTAGACGTGTCAATCACTGGTAACTCTACCAACCCGACACGTTTCCAGCACCCGGTTGCAGGTACATACAAGAAGGAGCGCATCGCTGCCGGCAAGCCTTACTTCTCAGTAGCTTCAGGTGGCGGTACAGGCCGTACACTCCACCCGGACAACATGGCTGCAGGTCCTGCTTCTTACGGTATGACCGACACCATGGGTCGTATGCACTCTGACGCTCAGTTCGCAGGTTCTTCTTCAGTTCCTGCACACGTAGAGATGATGGGCTTCCTCGGCATGGGTAACAACCCGATGGTAGGTGCAACTGTAGCTATCGCCGTGGCTATCGACCTCGCGCTGAACAAGAAGTAATTATCTGTTTGTCAGATATTTACATAAAATAATCCTCCATAGTCCTTTAATGCGATTATGGAGGATTTTTTGTGTCTGTGTGTCTATGAGAACTCGTCTTTTATAAGTTGGCTTATGCTTAATTTTAGCACTTGAAAATCTTGTAAAGAATGGGGGGCTAAACTGGTATCGAAAAGGTACGAAAACACCTCTTTTTATCGCTTTTCCGTGGTACATACTGATGCCACTTTTGGGCGTCTGTAAAAAGTGGCATCACAACATGGGATAAACCATTGTATATTAAGCAGATAAGTCTTCAAAAACTTGTTTAAAAAGCGATGGAAAAGCATTGTACATCGGTCTATTTCATGGTTAAGAAAACCAGAAAAGACAAAAATGGGTTATCCCCTATTGTAGTTTACATCAGTGTTAATGCCGTGCGTGTGTCTTATTACACAGGCAAAAAGATTAAAGTTTCTGACTGGGACGATGAAAAACAGTTGGTTCGTGGCAGAAGCGAAGAATCAAAACAGCTAAATGAATATCTGTATCAGCTCCGCAACAAAATCTTTCAGAAGGAGATTGAGTTGATGGAGAAAGGCTTTATGATTACTGCAAGCCTACTGAAAGAAGCTGTCAATGACCATGTGGATGCCATAAACCAAAAGACATTGATGGATGTGTTCAAAGACTTTCAGGCGATGCGCAAACCACTTGTCGGAAAGAAAATCTCCAAAGATACCTACGAAGCCAATGAACTTACAGGTCGTTATATCAAGGAGTTTATGGGGACTAAGTATCATCGTGAGGATATTTACTTGCATGAGATAAAGTTGGGCTTTATACAGGGCTTTCATACCTATCTGCTTACGGAGAAGAACAACTGCCAAAATTCATGTTCAAAACATCTGAAGTTCTTGAAGCAACTGATGAACATAGCTGTAGCAAATGGATATATCCAGTTCAATCCACTTAATATATATAAGGTAGAGCGTGAGCATGTAGATATAGACTATCTTGACGATGTAGAGTTGCGTAAGATTATCAATTTTACTACTCCTATCAAGCGTTTTGAGCGTACACGAGACGCTTTCCTTTTCGGCTGTTTTACTGGTCTTGCCTATATCGACATCAAGACATTGCGTAAGGATCATTTTGAGACAGATGATGAGGGGCGTATCTGGATAAAGAAGAAACGCATAAAGACAGGTGTACTCTCACGCATACCTCTCCTTCCTATGGCAAAGCTCTTGTTGGATAAGTACAGCGACCCGAACAGTGATATTGTTATGCCTATTCAGGACAGTACAGATGTGAACGAGAACCTAAAGGACATTGCAACATTATGCGGCATTAACAAGCGAGTGACTTTCCACACAAGGAGTCACAACAAAATCTTTTATTGATTGAGTATCACCGAATTAAGTATAATAAAG
>ERZ808270.664-NODE-664-length-18284-cov-7.270448_pt1 | contig 18284 bp, 26 predicted proteins | sample MGYA00521082_ERZ808270 | MGnify/ENA primary metagenome ERZ808270 (study PRJEB31516, sample SAMN03275594) | gut metagenome | biome: mammalia-associated habitat; material: feces | host: Papio cynocephalus | place: Kenya | collected 2012-07-27 ... | reverse complement strand
ACAATAAGCCCATTGGCAGAATTAAGTATGCACTAAATTAATTCCGCCAACGGGTATTGCCAGAATAAGGATAAGATGAAATCCAAGATGCGCGCTTTCTATAGTGCAGCATCTTGGACTTTTCGTTTATTCGGGTTGTGACAGCCATTCTTTCCAATCCATTTCATCAATGGTCAAATCGCCCATTTCCCAATCATATTCCAATTCGGGCATCGGGTCTCGTGAATATGGGAAATGTATCGTGTAGCCGATTTGCCCATAGGAGGCGTGTAAGGGCGTTACACACAGTTCTTTGCCGAAATAAGTCTGCGGTGTCAGATATTTATCCCAAGCAAAGCGTTCAGCCTTGATATTACGACATAAGCGATTTATGTACTGTTCTGTTGTCATTGCTTGTTGGTTTTATTGTTTTTGGGGCATTGCAAGCCAACCAAATGTGGTCAGCTCGCAATATGAATTTATTATGCGGTCATTCTTTCCATGACCAATCCGACATTCTTCTGCACGAGATTGATAATGGCATCGTGATAAGGAGAATAGCCATTACAAATACCACGTGACTGTAACACTTTGAAAGTTTCAAGGCTCAATTCTACAGTCTCTATGCGTTCTCCGTTAATTCGGGCGGACATAACAAGCGAGTTTGGCTTCTTATAGTACTTCGCTTGCCCTACGCAGTGATGCAAGGCATTTCCTTCTTGGAAATAGGCTTCTACACTATCCAAAACACTCACGACAATAATACCGTCTGTAAAGGACAGACCAAAGAACTTGCGTTTCATTTCTTCAAATGCAGTCTCATATTTCATTGCCTCCATGCGTTGCCGTTCTCTTTCTTCTCGCTCTTGAATAGCATTGAGCCTTGCACGTACCTTGTCATGTTCCGCTTGAAGATTATCGGGGCATACATAATGGGCGTTATGAATGTCTTTGCCGTTTCTTACTAACATACGGATATAGTCCACCCACATTTGAATATCTGTTATATGGTAGCCATTGCGTAATACGATTTTGTATGATACCCAACAGAAATCCAAGTCGTCTTGATGCATAACAAAATGACGCAACGCTTTGGTATCATTTACTTTGAGCAAGGTCTCAATTCTGTTATCCATCAGCAAGGCAGACATAAGTTTTTGTGGAGCAATGTCAAAGAATGAGTTTCTCAGTCCGTTACGGCTTAACTTTGGAATCACCCTACATTTGGGATAGGTATAGCAATCAGCGATATAAAGATAAGCTTCCTTGTTTTGTCTGAGTTCTATTTCGCTGCTCCAAGCGAAACTGTCCATATAACATCCCATAGTGCGCCTCAGACCTGTCACTTCCGTATTGCCGTTTTCATCAACCCATATCCTTGCCACTTCAATGAGTGATTGCGTAGGCTTCTTTTTCTTGTGGAATGTCACATCAAACCGAAAGACACGCTGCACCTGCAAGTCATCTTGTATGTCAATCACGGAGAAATATATCTTTTCCGTGTAACATCTTTTGAGTGTGTCCGTTATTTCCAATGCTGTATGGCAATGAGGACAACGGCATTTTTTATTGTTACTATCGTACTGCCATTGATGACCGCAATCCATGCAGGTTGTCATTCCGCTTGGTGTACGGAAAGCCTTGTGTTCCACACAATGTTTGAAAGCCCAATCCACAGGCTTTTGTCCGATGGGCTGTAACTGCCGATTGGCAGCCACAACCTTGTATTCTAATTTTGTCTTTGGTTTCATACGCTTAAAAGTCAAAGAGTGAGGGAGTTTGTATTTCGGGTTGCGCTTTGGTGGTCTTCGGCTTGTTGGCTCGCTGCTGCATCTTGCGCAGTTGCTCGGCTTGGTATTCTTTCAACGCCTCTTGCCTTGCCTGTGCCTTCTCCTCTTCCGTGAGTTCTACTGCATGGTTAACAATCACCTCACAGGCAAGAGGTTTGCCGACATCAATGTCATCTTCATCAAAGAAATGCACGGCAAGAGAATATACCTCCTCGTCGGTCAGGCCCATACATCCGCTTCTTTTTACTTGGTTCAGGATAAAAGTCACGCAGTCATCCATATTCTTGTTATCTTTGGCATACGACACGGCAAAGAGTTCATCGCTTTTGGCTCTCTCGTCCAAATACGCCTTGATTGTCCGCTTGAAATGTTCAGTCGCTTTCATTGTATCAATCTATTTTTATTGCATTAAACATCAGTTTCTTTTTCTTCCCTTATTTTGAAGCCTTTATCAGCTTCGCTTGTCGGGATAGATTTTTCGTGCAATACAAGACGGCGTGGATAAAGGAGAAAAGGCAAGTAAATGGCGAAAGATTTAATGGAATACCCAACATCTTTGATTTGGGAAGGTTGTCGTTAAATCAACCACACATTAGCACAGCGGTACTTGACGTTCGACTGGACGCAGTAACTTTGCAAAGAAAAACAGAACGGCATGTGAATACTGATGCGGATAAAAGTCCATATTTTATGCGTAATATGGAAGAAATACGTATTTGACGTGAAATTTTCACGCCAAACATGGTGTTTTCTCGGAAAATCATAGTACTTTTGTACAAAACAAAATACAAATAGCTATGTTGTACAGGATTATAACAGGCAATTACAAGTCATTTGCCGAAAATACATCATTCGATTTGTTTCCCAATCCTAAAAGGGAGACATTCCCTAACCATGTCTGTGGGGAAGGTGTTACACCTGTATTGAAAAGCACTGCTATATATGGCGCAAATGGTGCAGGCAAGTCAAACCTGATAAAAGGAATGCGGTTCATACAGGAGTTTGCAACTACCCTAAATACAGGGAAAGACAGTCAGAAACTGCGTAACTGGTATTTGAATAACCGTTTTAAGTTGCCGGTGGAAGATGAGAACAAGCCCATTTCCTTTGTCGTGGAGTTTGAAAACAACTCCCGAGCCTATTTATATTGCTTGGAAATAGATGCCAATGGCGTAAAATCGGAAAGTCTTCTACTTTCTGGGGTAGGCAAAACCAACCATATTGTTTTTCAAAGAGACAGAAACGGCATTGTCTTCAAGAAAGCAAAGGTTGTAGAAAGTGTAAGAAAAATCCTTGAAAGGCAAATCTCTGAAAATCCATTTGGCTCAGTGCTTGCAACCAACGGTATTCTGCATCTGACGGAAGACGAGCATATGAAAAATGCCTTTGGCTGGTTCATGGACAAACTTGAAGTGATAGAAATTAGCAGGGATATTCCTTGGCTGATAGACCATTTCAAAGACAATGTCGACATGATGGAGTTTGTTGGAGAGATATTCACCAAGGTCGGATTGGGTATACAAAACCTTTATATAAAGGATGAGACTTTTGACCAATGGTTGAAGAATGCCAGTCAAGAAGACAGCAAGGTTGCTGATATTGTAACCAACAAAGGTCTTTCTCTGTCCAAGATGATAGATGATGTCCCTATGCTCACAGTAACGGAAGAAGACGGCAAACGCCTTGTCAGGGAATTTGTTTTTCAACAAATAGGCAGAAACGGCTCCGTGTGTGATATGGATGTAATGTCCCAATCGACAGGAACATTGCGACTGCTGACACTTATTCCAGCCATATATTTTGCAATCAATAATGGAAAAACGGTATTGATTGACGAGATAGACAATGGTATTCATCCGATGCTGATAAAGAATTTGGTTAAATTCTTTGGAGAGTCGAAATCCAACGGACAGTTGATTTATACGACCCATGAAACGGCATTGCTCAACCAGCAAGAACTTCTCAGACCAGACGAAGTGTGGTTTGTGGAGAAAGTGGAGGGATGCACAAAGATGTATTCACTCAATGACTTCAAGATACACAAGACCATTTCTATAGAAAACGGCTATCTTGACGGAAGATTTGGGGCCATACCATTTATAGGAACGCTGTAATCTATAGGGTATGGATTTAAGCAAATTGCAATATTCCAAGTCTTTATCAGACAGGGATATAGGGAAACTGACGTGTAACGGAAATAAGGAGGCAGACTCAGAGTATAAATCAGCATTGCCTACAGGAAAGTTGTCATCCGATTACTCAAAAGGTGAGGCAACTGTTGAAACAAGAATAGTCTTTATCATTTCCGGTGGAGACAAAAGGGAAAAGGACTATTTCAAGATGCTGATGAAAGACCGCCATGTCAGACGCTTGAAAATCGCGTTCGTTTCCAAAAAAGGCCAAGGCTTGGTGCCAAGCCAGATGTTTGGTATAGCGAAAGAGTATCTGTCTAACAACAGATTCGTAACAGAAACGGGCAGTTTCAGCATTGATGCCGATGATATCCTTTATCTCGTTCAAGATATGGACGAATTTGAGACGGATATACGGGCAATGCTTGAAAAGAGTGGTGAAATACAACAGACGGCATGGATTGTAAGCAATCCTTCTATTGAAGTGTGGCTGTATTACCACAAATTCAATACGTCTAAAGGATATTTGGACGAAGGCTTGCAGAAACCCTTGAAAGAGCGTAGCCAGTGGTTGAAGCGTAAACTGGATGAATTGGTTCCGGGAGGCATCAACCCGATTAACGCATTCGCAGACATCCGCACGGCAATCGCAAATAGCCAAGCCAACTATAAAGAATACAATGGGCTTCCCGATGTCTATTCTACCCAAATGCACATTCTTGCGGAAGATATTTTGAATACGCTTGGCAATGAGTTTGACGAAATGCTGCAAAGAAGAAAAGAAATGGTGGAACGATTTATGCGCAGCAAATAAAAACAGAATTGACTACCAATATGGAGACAGCCGACTCGTCACGAGCCGGCTGTCTCTACAATTGATTGTTTTGTCGTATGAATTTATAAAAGCCTATCTGCTGTACAGCATCACTTTAGTCTGTCTGTTTGCCTCGTTGGGGGTATAATCGGATATGCCGCCCTCGTTTACAAGAGTGACTTGTGCGGATGCGACACCTCGCTTGTGCAATTCATCTGCGATGTACTTGGCCCTTGATGTACCAAGGGAATTGTTGATGTCTGCCGACCCTGTCGCACTGTCCGCAGCACCGACAACAGTCACATTCAAGCCATACTCATTGGCGAGGTGTGCAATCTCGTCCAAGTTGAGCAACTGCAATGGCGTGACAAGGTTTGCCGTACCAAGTTCAAAGAAGAAATACACAGGCGAACCGATGCATACTTTCCCTTGCTGCATCTCAGCGAAATAGACTGAAATTGTATGTCCGTTATTATCGCACATAGCAGTGCTGTCCTTTTGTACAGGAACATTACCGTCCCAGTGTATGTTGTTCAATCTTGCACGGAGCGAGTTCAAACCGCTGTAGTCATTGCGTCTATAGTTGTCACTACAGGTTGTGTTGTCATTTGTCACCTTATTATATAGGTCATGGCAGTTTAACGAATTTGTACTTTTACCTACACGTTTCCAGCCGACCTTGCCGATATTCACGGAAAGTCCTGCTGTCAGCGACATCATGTTGTCACCGAATTTGCCGATCTTGCCATATCCGTCAAACTCCTGAAAGGTGGTCGTGTTGCCGATTTCCAAGGAGGCAGTCAGCCGCTTGGACAGACGGTATTGGCCAAGAACACCGTATGACAATGCGAATGGCTTTTGCCCGTTGTCCATGTTGTGCATCAAGCCTACACCCATATAAGGAATGATACCTAAGCGTTGGTTGTCCTGCTTACTGTATCTTCCTCCAAATACGTTCCACAGAAAATCCGCATGAAGATGCTGATAGTCGTGAACGGCAAGATTACAATCCTTGAACTGCATACCTTGATAATACAGACGACCACCGACAGATGGCGTGAACCATTTGCCAAGCGTCAATCCGAATGTCGGTTTGACGCGTCCGAACAAATCCTCACAACCCAACGGTTTGCCGATAAAGGCGTTGGCACCGCCAGAGACACCGACAAACCAGTTGTCAGACCATGTGGAGCCAATGACGGCAGTATTGCTATTTGTCTCACAGACAGAATGCATACTTTTCGTACAATACCTTGTCTCTACTTTGGTGGAATCCCTGTTTGTGGATAATACACCAGCTTTCGTCTGCAGTGAACAAGCCACCGCAAGCATCAATATCATTTTCCTTGTCATTCTTTTCTTCCGTTTTGTCATTGTAAAACACCATTGTGATATTCCATGCCGATTATCGTTTGGGCTTTTTGCCGACAGCAGGGCGCATCATCATGCTTGCCATCATCATACAGCGTCTTGCCCATGCACGGTTGTCCTCGTCATCATCGCGACCCCATTTCAGGTCGTTGCCACCTCCGCCACCGCCATGCCCTTCGGCAAAAGTGGTGGCATTATCAACCATTCCAAGGAACAATAATGTAGCGCAGTGCATAATCTCCGTGCCTCGTTCCGCTATATTCTGGAGAAGGGAACCGTCAAACAACTGCAATTCTGTTCCATCGTATTGCGCCAATCTCTGTTGCTGTTCGTTGACCAGATTTTCAAGCAACGCATCTTTAAGCAGACTGTCCACTTTGGAATGAACATCATGCGCATATTCCTGCGCTTCCGACTTCAACTCTTCAGTACGCTGCTGAATGTCGGTCATGTTGTCTTTGAGTTCCGCAAGCTGTCGGCTGGCAACTAAGAGTTTTTCCTGCTTGTCCGCCAATTTGCCCTGTACAAGTGAAAGTTCCTCTTCAAGTTTGGCTACCGCTTCCTTCAATGCTTCAGGATGGGCTTTCCCTTCAAGAATCTGCTGTTGCAGGTCGGCAAGCTGTGCCTCCTTCTCCGCCTTTTCCCTTAGCAGGTTCTCGACCATAGAGGTCAGTCCCTTGACACGCCTGTGTGCAATGGCAATCTCTTTTTCAAGATTTGCCAAAGTCATCTGATGTTCCGCAATCTGCCGCTCAATGGTTGTACACTGCTCGGACAGCAACCGACGGTATTCTTCCGTACTTCTGTGCCTGGCACCGGTCTCTGCAACTGATGTACCTCTGGACATTCCCCATTTGGCGTTTACCTCCGCAAAGTCGCTGTGCAACTGTTTCATCTTGGCACTGTATTCATACTTGTCCTTCCCTGCAAAGAGTTTCTTGAACGCAAAGCGTCCGTCCTTAATCGGCAAAAGGGTGCAATGCACATGAGGGTTCAGTTCATCGGAGTGTACGATAAAGGCGGCTATATTCTCCTCACCATATTTGTCCGCTACGAATTTATACACATCCTTTGCCCATTCCTCGATGTCCTTGCAACGCTTTATGTGACTGTTGTCCGCTCCATGCTCGAAGTTTACCTTCTGGTCACCGTAAGCCAGTTCGTGCATACGTTCACGTGACCCACCGAAGATGCAGTTGACGACCGTTCGGTATTTCGGTTCAACGAGTCCGTCATTGGGATCTTTGATGCCCCTTTCACGCAGATTTTCCGCCATGCGGTCGGGAATGCTCTTCGCCTTGTTGATGGGAGCCACCTTGCCGCCCTTGACGATTTCAAAGTTCAAGAGCTCACGTGTCGGATCGTAGTTGCCCGTCTGCGTGGCATGATTCCAGCCTTTCTCCGTCCAGTTGCGCAGATGCTCGTTGCTTTGCGCGACTGTAATGCCTTTGGAGGCACGTATGTCCATCACCTGTTTAGCCTTGTCCGCCATATCTCTTATAATTTTTACTGTACATGATTCATGTCCCGGCTTGCCGTTAAAGAGGACACGCCTCCCATCATCGGCAGATGCATGGGGTATTAGGCTACCTCTACTTCCCTCTATTCGGACAATGGGCAAGCCCGGTGCGCTATAAGAGTGGTGGAAGGTATAAACGGCAGGCCGAAACGGTTTATAATGGGTTATGCAAATTAAAAATGGCTGTCATGTCCGACGGACTGCGCTAAAAGAGCCTTGTAGGACTCCAGCAAATCCTCGAACTGTGTCTTGGTCTGCGGCGTCTCATGCGCCAAGGACGGTGATATGCCACAGATAAGCAGTTCGGCAAGGATTTGGGAAGCCTCTAAAAGAGCCTCGCTGTCACAGCCAAGGTCATTGTCATAAAACAAGGTCATGGCTTCATTCCCTTTGTCAGCGTAATGCTTGCTGATAACCTTTTTGAATGTGGCGACCGCCATCTGTTCCAAAAGCTGTTGCTTTGCGGATTGAAAATGTGATTTTAGGGCTTGCTTCAAGCCGTCAGTATCATCCGGGTGTTCTTTCTTATACGCCTCAGAGAAACAAGCCATCTCAGTTTTCAGAAGTTGTATACACTTCTCTCCAGCAACAGGGATGGACATACCACCAGTAATCCAATCGGACAATACCTCATGCAGTTCGCTGGTAAAGCCGAAGTCTTGTGTGCCGATAATACTGTTGGAAGCATTTGCCCCGACCGGCATTGTGATGATAAAACTTTTGGGTAGTCTGACGATTTCAATCTGACCATATTCCTCTAACTTTTCCAAAAAGGAGCGGACAGTGGAGCGGTGCCAGTGCCATTCTACCGAAAGGTCTGTTATGGTCACATGGCATTGGTGTGCGCCAAGCTGCTGACTGCGGTTCTTCAATATGGGAGAAACAAATTTCTCAGATGCTTTCTTCAGTAGGTTGCAGTAGGCTTCGGTCTTCGTCTTGCGCTCGCATACCTTCTCTTGAAGATACAGGAACAGGCCGATGTCTGACGATACTGTTATTCTATGTGTTTCGTTATGCTTCATGTCGTTGTGTCTATAATATTGTATAATGGTGTGGATTATGTCGTAGTGCCGTTATCCACTTATTTCGGCACCGTTGCGTGATGATTCAAAAGTAACGGTCGGCAAGGGATTGTGGGTTGGCTCGCCATGTGTCCTGCTTATCCTTGTCGTTCCATTCGTACAACATGGAAGCGGACGGATAGAACGCTGCCGCCAAAAGAAGAAAGGCTATCGTGACAGCCATCGTGTACAGATGCGGAATGGTAACCATTGCCATTGAGAATACCGTCATTCTGAAATACAACTGCCGATGCGCTTTCAGCAGGCGTAGCCAACGCTCCGCACGTTTGTGCGAGAACAGCACTCCGCAGAGAATGGTGGAGAACAGTACGCCGAATTCCCCGAAGTGTCCGCTGACGTAAACATAGTGGAACAACAGCAGGACTATCAGCAACGTCTGCAAGTACAGCTTGCGTGCCGCCAAACTGCGGAGCATTGCCGTGTAAAACCGTATCATAAAACGGTTGCCGCATTTGTACAATGTGACTGGCACAAGGAACAGCAGCAAAGGGAAAATCAGTTGAAGTAAAATCCAAGTCATAATTGTATGTTCTAATGATTGCCGTGTCAATAATCGGACAGTTCGAGATTGATGATGCCGTAGGTGGCGTATTGTATAAGGGCGTTGACATCATGGTAGCCGATATTCTCTGCTCCACGTTTCAGGCGTCTGGCAAATTTTCTGTCATGCAGTTTGAGCCTGTTCAACGCAAGGTCAAGTTCCGTTTCCGGGATTAGCCAAACGGTTCCCTTGCGGTAGTGTCGGTAGCGGAACATGGAACGTAACGCCAATGTACGGCATACGCATGGAAACTGACGCTCGTCCAGTTTGACGGAACAGACATCGAAATGATTGGCATTGTCCACCTTGATCCAAGTGCGGTATTCGTCAATCAGAAAGACTATACGGCGGTAAATGTCACTCCTCATAGAAAGTCCATCAGCACGTCACTGTCGTTTCTTCTGTATCTGAACTGTCCGCTTTTCGTATGGAGCCGCAGGTCAAGATTGACATCCGCACACATCTTTTCAAGAGAGTCATAGATGGTCACTTTGACGCAGCTTACCATTTCCTTGTCGTCAGTCATCGCATTTATCTTGAACATCTGTCCGAATGAAGGATTAGAGTAGAAGCAGGTGCCTTGTCCGAACTTGGTATGCTGTGACGGAATATGATGGTACAGCATGATCAGTTGCATGTCATCCTCCAGCATGTCCATGACCTCTTCCAACTCAATCGGCACGGTCAGGTTGAAGGTGAGCAACACGTAATCGTTGTAGAACAGCGGTTCTTCCAGTGCCGTCACGTTGAGCAACTGTGGAAGCTGTAGCGGAACAAACGACATGAAGTCTTCGTAGAAGTGTCTAAGCATATATTCAGAATTAGAATGTTGTGACGATAATTTTCATGAAAAGCGCGGGCAGTTCTTTTGTACGCTCCTTATTCATTTGCAGGATTTTGCCGAGTCTTTCCATTGCCGTCGGTGTTTCATCGGCAATCTTGTCGATACGTTTTCTGTCCATGTCCGACAATACGGCAATCCCCAAGCCGTCAATGGAGGTATAGGGTTGCACCAACATCCAGATATATGCCTGTGCCGATGATTGGCTCTTGACCTTGCCATTCTTTACGTCATCGATGCACTGTGAGGCATTCAATACCAGACGGCGGTTTGTACGCATGGTCATGTACACCAAGGCATCGCGGTATGACAGTTCCTTGCGGTTGGCAGAACGGAAAACTTGCAGACAGCACCTTTCCGTATCTTGAATGATGTCCTGCATATTCTGCTTGTCGGTCTCGTTGAGATGCGAGAGGAAAGAGCGGAAGAAAACATCTTCTTCGCTGATAAAATTCAAGAGGTCACTTTTGTTGCGAATGCCTTTGGTCTGTACCTGTATCAAGAACTTTTTGTAACGTTCCAATAATTTTGGAAATGCCATACTATAAATGGCGGTGCTGTCTAAGGAAGCGAAAAACGGCTGCGCATCAACCTTTGCTTTTTGCAAGTCTTCGTCCTGCATATATGGAGAAGCGACCTCTTTCAAGCGGAGCACATCCTTGTATGTTCTTGATTTACCCAATACGATACGGCAAAATTCCTTGCGTAACGAGTCATGGATTTCATGGAAATTCTGGTTCCAGTCACGGTGCAGGGTCGGCATGGTGTCCCTGCGCAAACATGAAACTACAGAGTCTCGTGTCTCGCGCCACCTTGCTACCTCCGCAACCAGTTTGTCGGAAGTGAGGTCTTTCTTGTTCCGTACATCCGACAGATAGGCATTGTAGGCATTGACTGCCTCCTCGCTCGTCTTGTACGATAAGGATTGTTTGCCGTTTCCGCATGATGTACACACAAGTATGACTGCAAGAACGGCAAATCTCACTGTCACTGATGTACAGTCCTTGACGTGTGAAATTTTCATACTTGATGGAAAACGGTTTCTCATCGTTGACTTTTGTCTTGAAAAGTTGTATTTGTAAGTTTGCATAAAACTCCTTGTTATCATTGTATTTTGAAATAAAACGGTGCAAAGGTAAGCACATAACGGTGTATTTCAAGGCTTTTGTGTCAAACTTTAAGCATGTTTCTATATCATACTTTCAAGTATCTTTTCTATTGAAAACAAGTGAAGAATAAATATGAAATACAAGTGTGATTGCAGCTTTTCTTATGCAAGTATGATTGGACTACAAAGAAAACAAGTACCTTTGCAGTTGTTTTAAAAACGATTATAGAAATATGGCAAAAGTAGGTTACATATATCGCACATCGCATGACGACAGCTTAGCCGAAGACAAGGTGTGGATGTCGGACTATGGGTGTGTACAGATTGTGGAGGAAGAAACGGCACAGGAAAAACTACGCCCTCAATGGAAACGGCTCTTGGCAAGTCTTGACAGAGGGGACGAGCTGGTGGTAGCCAAGTTCAGCAATGCGGTACAAGGTTTGCGTGAACTTTCTACATTGTTGGAATTCTGTCGTGTCAAAGTCGTCCGTCTTATTTCTATAAGGGACAGGATAGACACTGGTGACAAGCTGTTTCCTGACACTACCACTTCTCAAATAATGCAGATGTTCGGCTCACTGCCAGAAGAGGTGATGGTGTTGCGCCGTGCCGAAGCCCATGTGCAGTATCTGCAACAGCATATAAAGCCGACAAAGTTCAAGACGCTCACCGCCAAGGAAAAGGCGGAGCGTGAGAATATGATCGTGAGCATGTACAACAACGGACATACGCTCGATGACATCTATTCCATGAGTGGTTTCAAGAGCAGAAGTTCCGTATTCCGCATACTCAACAAGTATGGGGTGAAGCTCAACCGTGGCAATTTCAGCGGACCGCTCGGAAAACGCAAGCCGAAAGATACCAATACAAAGGAAAACGATAACAATAACAATAACGAAAAGCAAGACTGATAATGAACATCGAGGAAGTAAGGGACTATTGCCTGTCATTGCCAGGCACAGAGGAAGCCATGCCATACGGTGAGGACTGGGTGGTGTTCCGTATAGGTGGCAAGATTTATCTGCATATATGGCTGAAAGCACCCATTCCGACCATTGCAGTGAAACTGTTGCCGGAGCGTGGCGAGGAGTTGCGTGAGGAATACAATGCCTTCTCCCCTGCATATCATCTGTGCAAGAAGCATTGGAATGACATTTTTATTGAGGGAACTTTCCCGAATAACATGATTGAGGAATGGATAAAGGAGTCATACGACTTGGTAAAAAGCAAGTTGCCTAAAAGAGTACAGGAATGTGACTGCACTGGTTGTCAATAGGTTAGATTTCACATCTAACTTATTGATTATTAACGTAAATAATTCTTCATTCTCAATAATTATTCGTAACTTTGATAAGAATTTCAACACGTTCAATCAATAACAAATTACGATTATGGGAGATATTCTTATCATGATTGTAGTCTTCTATGTCGGCAGAGCCGTCCTTCGTGCATTGTGGGGCGGCTTCAAGGCATCAGACTACAGAAGAGACCGCTGAAACAGGCGAGACGACAGTCAACATCCTGATTGTTGTAGATACAAATGTTGATGTCCACGAATGCATGGACTATATGAAATGACCTCTATATGAGGATGAGCCAAAAGAAAAAGGCTCCCCATCTCCCGACGAAGAACCTTCCGATGAACTAAAACAGATTTATAATATCCATTCCGAATGACTTTGCCTTTCGGCAAGTGTAGAACGTACCGCCTTTTGGTTTGCCATCGAAAAACGCCACCAATCCGCATGAATGGGCAAGCATATAGTCATTGCGTCTTAACAGGCAGCCATTATAATACTCTTGGCTCAACAGGATAACATCATCGCATCGGGTGAGTATGACTTTGTATCTTGTCTGCTCGTTATAATCCCACCTTGCGGACTGCCCCTTGAACGGAACAACCGCAATAAGTTTCAGTCGTGGCAGTTCCGATTTTAGCGACAATACCACTTCCGCTGCAAGCATATCAAATCCGATTGCCATACCGCAGTAATAATTTCGGATGCCCATAGCGTAGAGCAGCCTTATTTTTCCCCTCAGTTTCTTTCTCAACTCCTCTTTCTTATTTTCGGGAACGGAGCGGTGTCCCGAAAACGCCACCGAGTTTGTTTTGCTGTAATTCGTCTTTCCCATATCATCTGTTGTATTTGTAGTGAGTTCTTCCCAAGAACAATCCGCCCAACACGTTGCCACCGAATGTTTCCAACTGATTGGCGAAAAGTGCGTAACTTGCACCGGTCGTCACCACATCGTCAAAAACATAAATGTCCTTGCCCTTGAAAAAACTTTCGTCAAACTCAACGACTTGTGTCTTGGTAATGGTCTTCTCCTTGTCCTTTCTGTGTTCATGTACAGCCAATCGTTCACCCGATACGGAAACGTGGGCATATCCGTTAAGGATGCCGCAAAGCTCGCTCACCCGATTGCAGAACGCCTTGTATCGGCTTTCGTTCTTGTCTTGTGTGCTTGCAGGAACGCACACAAATACCATGTTTTTGATTTTGTCGCCACATATTTTGACAAGGTGCGCTGCCGTCATCTGTGCCACTTTCTCGAAAGCGTTGTCACGTGCGTCCTTGAAAGCCCATATTAACTGCCGTGCCTCCACTGCATCCTCGCCGACATTACGAACCCTTACGGGAAAATACTTCAAGAAGAAGTCCATCCTCTTGCTGAGTTGTCTTTTGATACTCTCGTCTGTTACCTTTGCCATAGTCTTGGATTTTATTGTCATCCCTCTTTTTGGAGCCTTTCGGCTTGTCCGAGGGATATTTTTCCGCTGTGCAAAGGAGTTGGAGGGCATAAAGACAAACTGGAAAAGAAAAATACGCTCTATATGGCACATACAGAGGAAGATTTTTCTGAAAGCAGCCTTTGGATGCCCGATTTGGCGATTGCCAGCCTACTTGTACCTTTGCGGAAAATGTCCGAAGCGGCAAGACTGGAAGAAGAACGGTATGGACTATAACGGGAGCATAAACCATAGAAAAGGAAAGGGCGGGCAGTGAAACCGCGCAACTGACGGCAGGTTTCCAGGCATATTGGTTGTCATTTGTGGTCGACATGAAAACGGAGGAACGACGCTTCACGTTGTCCACAAATGGCAATCTGTACGTGCCTGTCTTTGGAAGAGTGGCTTGCAGAGCCTTTCTGACAAACAGTTGGTGCGGTTTCGCGGTTGGTGTGGGACGAGGTTGTACAAGGAACGGTTTACGGCTTGTCCGTCTATAAATGTAGAATGGTCAGAAATGTGGCGTATGTGCGTCAAGGAAACTCTCTTGGAGTTTACGGAGAGTGTGTTTCCGCACATACGTTTGTCGCGGCTGTCTTGCTTTTGATAGCAGCCGTTGTGGATGCCATAGAAAGCATGGAATGTCGGGCAAAACTTTTCTGACTGCATATAAAAGGTGGGCATGGCAGATAGAAAGGGGAAAGAAGGTATAACTGGAACCATCATCATGAGTAAAAAACAAAGCGACCGAAGCCGCTTTGTATATAGGTCTGACAAATACTATTTCTTCTTTGTCTTCTTGGCTGGCTGTTCTGCGCTTTCGGTGGTAGGTTCTTCCTTGTCCAAAGCCTCATAGAACTTGGTGGCGATGAAGATGACGCGACTGCGCTTGGTTCCCTGCTGGTCTGTCCATTCATCGGGTTTGAAGTACCCCTCAACGGTGAGTAGATTGCCCTTGACCAATTTGTCAAATGACTCGGTGTGCTCGTTCTTGCGCCATGCCTCCATACTGATGAAAGCCGACACCCTGTTCGTTTCCTCTCCATTCTTCTCCTGACGGCTTACTGCCAATGAGAAACGTGCGACGCTTGCTGTTGTGAACTGGCGGATTTCCGCATTGTTGCCTACGAAACCTGTTACTGTGAAGTTGTTCTCGATCTTTTTCATTTGAATTTCCTTTTGAAGTTAAACTTAATTTTTACATGCAATCCAAAGCAGGGATGTGGCACATGAGGAAAGCACCAAGGAAATGGACTATAATACTCGTTTTCTGTTGGCGGTCAGGAGAACCGACGAACGAAGCAAGAGCAAAGGCAAAATTTATTTGGGCTTTGCCTTGCAAGGAGGAGGAAACTAACAGCAAAAAGGAAGATTATCGGCAATTTTATTGGTCACAGCGGAGCGACCTCACAAGATGGCTGAAGGCATCGCGGCATCACGCTAAATTTGCATCGGAAAAATGAGTGGCTTCAATAATGGCAATTCAGAAAAGATACACGGACAACAAGCAACAGGTTGTGGCAAGCTGGAATCCGTCCTCACGGCATACACTCGCGCTAATCATTCATTGGCTGTCGGTAGGAATATAAGCAGGAAACGTATAAGGGCGTATGGCAAAAAGTATGGTTTGTGGCGTAGTGCATACCTGTGTTGACGTATTGTGCAAGGAGATACTTGTTGATGGGGTATCAAACATATATAAGACAGGCTTGGCAGGGACATTGTGCGTCTTGCATCATTCGCCATGTGAATATGAGTATGGGCATGAACCGCTACCAGGCAGTTGTTGCAGCCAGTCATAAAAGGAGAAATGTCTGCCAGACATGATAAAGCGACTTGTTCGCTGTTGCGGTTAACGAATGGAAAAACTGATTAGTGTATAAAAGGGTAAATCGATGCGGTTGGCATTGCACCAGTTTACTGGCTATAAAAGGCATTGCCGGCGAAAAGAAAAACCTGCCCACACATCGTGCAGACAGGTCTATGAACTTCTATTCCAATAACTCCTGTTCATCTATATGAACTTTCGTTCTTGAAACATCATAAATGTCAAGGATAAGGAAGTAGTCCTCTTGATTTTCATGAATTTCGTAGCCGTCTTTCATATTGTCGGTGTCTGTGATGTCCCAATCATCCAATATTTCCGTTTTCTTCTCCGCCATAGATTTGATTGCGCCTTCACGTGTCTTGTGGATAGCAACAATCTCACACTCCAAACCGCCAATGGTTCCGTCCTCATATACAACAGCAAATACTTTCATGCGTTATGTTTTTTATGAGGGGAGAAAAACACTCCCCTCTATTAAACTTCATTTTTCGGTTGTGGCTGATTATTCGTAAATCAACACCTCGTCACGATATTCTGTCAGTTCCTTGCCGTTGTTCAGCCTGACAATAATCTCCTTGCCATAGTCAGCAACGACCGTACCCTCAGAATGTCCACGATAGGGATAAATCAATGTGCAATAGCATCCGACAATGCCTTCCAACTCGTCATAGTCAAACATATCATTTCCTCCTTTCCGTTTTTACTCGAACTCGAATTTGTTGATATAGAAATACGTGTCGCTGTCCTTGTACTCGTATTTCTTGATATACTCGTGCATTTCCTCGTCTGAGCGTCCGTCTCGTCCGATGTCCATTTTCTCACACCATTCCTCGATTGCGTCAGCCAACGTGTCAAATGGTTCTTCACACATTACTTCAAACGGTTCTCCGTTTGCACTCACGCAACATTCTTCGGGGAAATGCTCGCCCTCGTCATGAACACAGAAAATGCCACAGCCACATTCTATTTCCCGATAACTGATAGACAACGCTCCCTCAAACTTGTCGTTAAGCGCATTGAAGAAGTCGTTGCAAGCAGTCCAAGCCGTTTCCGTGTCAAACGACAGCAAGGCATAGTCACCGTCTTCTTCATATTCCGCCCAATAGATTTCACCACGGACGGAAAAACCTTTTGCCTTGTAGTCGATGCCGTAATGGTTCGCCAAATCACCGAGCCAGATATTCTTCTCGTCCACGTTCATTTCTTGAAGCGTGTTCCACAGGTCGGCAACGGCTTTCTTCTCACCTGTGATTTTGTACTGCGTGTCACATAAGTTCGCCATAATCGTTTGTTTTAAGTTTTTGTTACTTCCCTCTTATAGCTACAGCTACTTGGGGATTTGATAAAATTCTGTTGCCTCAAAAGGTCTCATGTACCTGCATGCAAGGTTTCATGGTAAAATACGACCTCAGTGCCAACCGAGGTGGAGATTTTTCCAATGAACCGTAAGGCGCAGACCTTGCAAGGCAGAAGGCATGAGAAGTACCTTTGCAACACAATTCTTATCTACAAGTCCCCAAGTATGCAGCGAAAAGAAAGGTGACGGGTGTAAAGATAAAATATCAACCGTATAACAGAACGATTGCAGCCAAAAGAGAACGTGACGCACAAGCATTATGCGCTGCTTTTTCTTTTGGCTGTAAGCCTAAAAATGGCAGTATGGTTTATGTAGAACAGTTCACTTTACATGGTTAGTCTTATATATAGGCTAAACCGAAGTAAAGTATATATGTGAAGTGATTTTTGCAAATGTGGGGATGAGGGTGTAAAATGAGATGATTGCGGTGAAAAGAGAAGGGTACGCACAAGCATTATGCGCTGCTTCTCTTTTGGCTGCAACCCTACAAATGGCAGTATGGTTTACGTGGAATGGTTCACTTTACATGGTTAGTCTTATATATATAGGCTAAACCAAAGTAAAGTATATATGTAAAGTGATCTTTGTAAAAGTGGAGACGAGAATGTGTAATTGGATGATTGCAGTGAAAAGAGAAAGTGACGCACAAGCATTATGCGCAGTTTCTCTTTTGGCTGCAATCCTACAAGTGGCAGTATGGTTTATGTGGAATAGTTCACTTTACTGGTTAGCCTTTATATATAGGCTAAACCAAAGTAAAGTATATATATGAAGTAATTTTTGTAACTTTGCAGATGTGAGGCGTTGCTGTACGGATATGCTACGGCATTGCTATTACCGAAAACCAAGCGAGCGTTCTTGTGCACCTTTCTCTTTTGGTCAGCAATGATAACGCCAATGATTCTGTTGTCGGCAAATCATCAGGTATCGTTTGAGGAAAAATACAGTTCTATAAACTGATAGAATTTTCAGCAAGACCATAAAATGCAACCAACGGAAACCAAAGAAACTATAAGAAACAAGGAAAATGCGAAAATGTTGTTTCTTCGATATTTTGTTTCTGTACTGTTTCTTGTTGTTTGTTTGCGATACTATAATTGTTGAATATCAGATAGTTATAATTTTATATTAAAATCTTGTCAAAATCATTTTCTACGAGAATTGCGGATAGATACATTGCTCTTGTAACTG
>ERZ808270.658-NODE-658-length-18453-cov-2.689531_pt1 | contig 18453 bp, 15 predicted proteins | sample MGYA00521082_ERZ808270 | MGnify/ENA primary metagenome ERZ808270 (study PRJEB31516, sample SAMN03275594) | gut metagenome | biome: mammalia-associated habitat; material: feces | host: Papio cynocephalus | place: Kenya | collected 2012-07-27 ... | reverse complement strand
TTTGTAACAATCAGCATCCGACCGGTGCATTGATTAACGCACTTGGAATAGCACTTTGTATTACCAGTGAGAAAAATTCGACAGCCTTTTCCGGATCATGGTCTTCGTTGCTTGTAAATTCACTTACCAGTAACCCGGAGACGGCTTCGGCATAGAGGTGGGAAAGAAATGTCTTGAAATCCTTATCTATGTGAAGATTAAGCTGTTTTTCCGTAGAATCTATAAAATTTTTTATAATGCCCATAAAAGCAAGACAGAAAAAGTGCCTCAATTCGTCGCGACCCATACTATCATAGGCACAGCACAGCAGATGCTTGTTTTGTCTTACATAATTCATAACAAACAGAACAGTATCCCGGCAGTCTACCGATAAGTCAAACTGTTTAATTACTTCTATAGCTTCTTGCTCTAACATCCATTTTAATAATGCATAGATATCTTCAAAATGATAATAAAAGGTTTTTCGGTTTACTCCGCAGTCTGTTACAATTTCGCTGATTGTAATTTTGGACAAAGGTTTCTTCTCCATGAACCCTTTCAATGAGGCTGCAAACATTTTCTTAGTATTCATAGATGTTATTTCGTGCTTCATGTCAATTTACCGATCCTTTCCTGATTATTATACACATGACCGGAAAATGATTCAATAGTGAATACAGATTATATGGTTAATGTTTATAAATATCATTATTTTCCCATCAATTAATATCGATTTGTCCGGTTTTTACCTTTTCCCTATGGAATTGTCCGTTTTAAGGCGTGTATTATTTTATTACAATGTCACCAAAAAATAGCGGGGTTATAAACAAACAAGGAGATAAAACAAAATGGCTAAATTCTATGAACACATAGTAAAGAGACGAAAAGTGATAATTGTAGTTTTTATGATTGTATTTATCGTGTGCCTGGTATGCAAGCAGTTTGTGGCGGTTGATTATGATATGTATGATTACCTTCCGGCAGAAAGTGCGTCCACAAAGGCTCTGGAATTGATGAATCAGGAATATGATGGTGGGATTCCCAATGCCCGTGTAATGGTAGAAAATGTATCTGTTCCAGAGGCACTTAATTATAAAGAAAAGATTCTGGCTGTAGATGGTGTGACCGATGTTACCTGGCTGGATGATGTGGTTAATATCACAACACCACTGGAAATGTCTGATCCGGATACTGTGGAGAAGTATTATAAGGACAATCATGCGCTTTTTTCTGTGACAATAGAGGAAGATAAAAGAAAAGAAGCTGTAAATGAAATCCGTGAAATTATCGGTCCGGATAATGCGATGTCAGGAAGTGCTGTCACGACTGCATATGCGACAGCAAGTACAGTTAAAGAAGTGTCAAAAATTACTGCTTTTGCAGTGATATTTGTGGTCCTTGTCCTGATAATTACAACGACCTCTTTTGTTGAACCGGCGATTGTTCTGGCAGGACTTGGTGTCGCGATTGTGATAAATGGTGGAACGAATCTCATTTTTGGAGAAATATCCTTTGTGACAAATGCAGCAGGCAGTATCCTGCAGCTTGCGGTATCGCTTGATTATTCAGTTTTTCTTTTGCACCGTTTTACGGAATGCCGCAAGACAGCCTCTGATCCTGAAAAGGCAATGGTACAGGCATTAATCATGTCGACAAGCTCCATTTTATCGAGTGGGTTGACGACGGTAATCGGATTTGTCGCGTTATGCCTTATGCGATTCAGAATCGGACCGGATTTAGGACTGGCATTAGCCAAAGGTGTGGCAATTAGTCTGATTACTGTGTTTGTCTTTATGCCATCGTTGATACTGGCTACGTATAAATGGGTTGATAAGACAAAACACAGACCGTTTGTCCCGTCTTTTAAGAAATTTGGAAAGCTTGTCAGCCGTATTATGATTCCGTGTGTGATTGTCTTTGCCATACTCATTATACCGAGCTATCTGGCATCAAATGCAAACAGCTTTTATTACGGTGCATCTCACTTGTTTGGAACAAATACACAGCCGGGAGCGGATACCGAAAAGATTGAAGCTGCATTTGGAAAAAGTGACACCTATGTGCTTATGATACCGCTTGACAGTACGGCACAGGAAAAGAAATTATCGGATGCCCTTCATGAAATCCCGCAGGTAAAAAGCATTCTGTCTTATGTAGATACTGTGGGAACAGAAATACCGGAACAATATCTTGATCATGGAGTGTTGTCAAAGTTAAACAGTGAACATTATACACGTATGGTTTTGACAATGGATGCTGATTATGAAGGAAATGATACCTTTGCTTTGGTGGAAAATGTAAGAAAAACTGCGGAAAAGTTCTATCCCGGGGAATGGTATCTGGCAGGAGAAGGTATATCGACCTATGATCTGATGGATACGGTAACAGCAGATACAGTCAAGGTCAACCTTGTTGCAATCGGGGCAGTTTTCCTGGTACTCCTGATCACGATGAGATCACTGGTTCTGCCGGTAATTCTTGTTTTGGCAATAGAAACCGCAATCTGGATAAACCTTGCAATACCGTATTTTGCGGATAAATCAATATTTTATATAGCATATCTGATTATCAGTTCAGTTCAGCTCGGTGCAACGGTGGATTATGCCATCCTTCTGACAGACCGGTACAGGGAAATGCGCCAAAGCAATTCAAAAAAAGATGCCGTTGTAAATACGATTTCGGCGGTAACAGTATCGGTACTGACTTCGGGAAGTGTACTTACTGTTGTAGGATTCCTTCTCGGTGCATTTTCGACGCATGGACTTCTTTCGCAGCTTGGATATTTCCTTGGAAAGGGAACCTTATGTTCTCTTGCGATTATATTGTTTGTTTTACCGGGATTACTGTATTTGTCTGATAAATGGATTGTGAAAAAAAGAAAAACGGAGGAAATGGAAGCATGAAAACAGGAAAGAAAATAACCGCTGGAATGTTATCATTATTATTAGCCGGTTCTATGGGAATGCCGGTGTGTGCAGCAACACTGCCATCAGAAAAGGAAGAAGTTATTTATGTGATGACAGATAGTGCAGGAAATGTTAATGATATGGAGGCAGTCAATATTTTTTCGGGCGGAGAGATTACCGACTATGGCGATTATTCAGCAGTTAAGATGTTGAACACAACAGATGAAATTTCACAGAGTGGAGATCAGATTTCATTTTCTTCGGATGCTGACAGGGTCTACTATCAGGGAACAATGAAGAATAGGAATCTTCCATGGGATATATCGATCCGGTATTTCCTTGATGGAAAGGAGTATGCGGGTGAAGATTTAGCCGGCAAAAGCGGTGCATTGGAAATAAAGTTCAAGGTAGATAAAAATCAAGACTACAAGGGCGATTTCTATGATAATTATGCGCTTCAGGCTGCTTTTTCATTCGATACAGATAATTTTACAAATATAAAGGCAGAGGGGGCGACCGAGGCAAATGTTGGAAGCAAGAAACAGCTCACGTATACAATCCTGCCGGGGAAAGGCGTGGATGCAGTTATATGTGCAGATGTAACGGATTTTTCAATGGATGCGGTTACCATAAATGGTGTACATCTGAATCTGGATATAGAAATAGATGATGCAGAATTAACGGACAAAGTAAACGAAATTGTTGAGGCTGTTGATACTGTCAATAATGGGGCGTCTGATGTTAGTACAGGAACAGGAACGCTTGCAGATGCTACAGGCACATTGAATAGCAAGGTTGGAGAACTGAATTCGGGAGTCGGTACCTTGGCAGGCGGTGCAGGGGAATTATCTTCCGGTCTTTCAACCTTGACCCAAAAGAGTGACCAGTTGAAAAACGGTGCATATACCGCATATGAGGGACTTTGCAGTGCAGCGGCAACAGCACTGAACAGTCAGCTTAGTGCAAATGGATTCGAGACCGTGACACTGACTCCGGCCACGTATTCAGATGTACTTGTTGGACTGCTTGGAACGATGAATGCAGATGCTGTGTATAATGAAGCGTATCAGGCAGCATTACAACAGGTGACGTCACAGGTAAATGAGAAAGCGGCTGAATTATATCAGGGATACATCCAGACACAGTCCGAATCAATCTATCTGTCATATATTTCAAAGCAGGCAGATACACTGTATGCACAGGTTGCAGCACAGGCGGTCTATGAACAGCTCATACAAAGCGGATGTACGGACGAACAGGCAAATATGTATCTCCAGTCGGAAGATGGAAAACAAAAGGTAGCGCAGGCTGTTTCCGGTATGACAGATGAACAGAAATCACAGATATTAAGTGGGGCAGCGGCAAAGCTTACACAAGAGCAGAAAGATCAAATTCTGCAGGGAGCGTTGGATAGTCTTTCCGAGTATCAGAAGTCTCAGATTCGTGAGGCTTATATCCAGCAGATGATGGGATCTGATGAAGTGACTGCACAAATCAATGCAGCGGTGGCAAAGGTGAGCGCTACGGCAGAACAGGTATCTGCTCTGAAAGGCCAGCTTGATAATTATGGAACATTTTATCAGGGGTTGGTCTCCTATACAAATGCGGTAAGTAATGCGGCATCTGGCGCGAACAGTCTGAAGGTAAATATGGATAAGCTGTATAGCAGTACCGGTGTTCTTAAGGTTTCTGTCGGAAATCTGAATGATGCTGTAGCAAAACTATATGATGGAACAAAAAAGCTTGCTGATGGAACGGGTGAATTTGCGGAAAAAACAGAAGGCATGGATGAACAGATTGGCGATCAGATCGATTCCATGGTGTCGTCGATATCAGGGGATAATGGTCCGACACACTCATTTATTTCTGACAAGAATACAAATGTGACATCGGTACAGTTTGTAATTAAAACAGAGGCAATAGAAAAGCCGGCGGAGACCGTAGATGAAGCGGAAACGGAGAAAGCACATCTTTCGTTCTGGCAGAAGCTGGTTAATCTTTTTTGATGATAATGCATTATGACTGTGATTTGACGTGTGCAACAAAAATTACTGGTACAATCCAGTACGCACATATAAGAAAAATACGTTGCAGGACTTATAATTGAAAGATTGACAAATTTCGAACCATATGATAGCCTAAATTCAATTTATGAGAAACCAGCCATTGTCACCGGATGATGGTCAAGGGTGTTCAGGACACCGCCGTAGGTACGGCACATGTAACATGTGTTATAAGGCGATGTCTTGGACACCCTTTTATTTTGATAAAAGGAGCACGATGATGGATAAAAAATTCGAGACACTGCCTGTAAAGAAACTTATATGGGGTCTGGGAATTCCTGCAATGTTAGCGCAATTTTTTAATATTCTATATAGTATTGTAGATCGGATCTATATCGGACATATGAAGTCAGGAGCGGAGATTGCATTAGCAGGCATCGGAATCTGTGCACCTGCATTTACTGCAATTTCGGGGTTTGCATCGCTGATCGGAGTTGGCGGGGCTGCCCTGATGAGTATATCTCTGGGAGAAAATAATCAGAAACGTGCACAACAGGCAATAAATAATGCATTTCTGTTGACGATAGTTTTTTCCGTTTTTATCACAGGTATTTTGTTCGTGGTACGGAAACCTCTGCTTTATATGCTTGGATGCAGTGACAGCATGTATCCGGTTGCAGTCTCTTATTATACGATTTATCTTCTGGGAACAGGCGCGGTTATCTGTGGTATTGGCCTGAATCGTTTTATTATGGGACAGGGGTATGCACGTCAGGGCATGCTTGCGATTATCATTGGCGCGGTACTGAATATTGTATTAGATCCGATTTTTATTTATGGCTTAAATATGGGGGTTACCGGAGCTGCATTCGCAACAGTTATATCTCAGGTGGGGGTTCTTGTATATGTGTTATTTATTCTTACAAGGAAAACTATGCCGGTGCGGATTGGATTCGGTCAATATAGCAGAGAAGTATGTATGAAGATGCTTGGTATTGGAAGCATGCCATTTGCGATTGTTGTGCTGGATAACATGCTGATTATTCTTTTGAATGCTATGCTTAGAAAATATGGTGGTATATATGGGGATCAGTATATTTCTTATGCAGCGGTGGTGCAGAGTGTGATGGTTGTCGCAATCTGTCCGGCGGAGGGATTGACAAATGGATGTTCAACCTTATTCAGTTATTATTATGGAGCCGGGAATTATAAGCGGATTTTGCAATGCTTTCGGTGGGTTTTGATTTATAGTGGTATTTATCTTGGATTTATCACGCTTTTGATTATGGGAAAGCCGGAGCTTTTTGTGCGGTTGTTCCTTAGTGATCCGGATGCAATTGCGCAGACTTCCATATTTGTGAGACGTTATTCTATGGGGTTTGTATTTGTGGCAATTCAATTCGCGTTTGTGGATGGATTTACAGCAATGGGAATGGTAAAAGAAGCAATACCGATTTCATTTTTCCGTAAGGGATTATATGTGGCAGGTGTTTTGATTCTGCCGTTAGTAGTTCCGTTGGAATACGTGTTTTATGCGAGTGCGATTTCTGATTGCTTAGGTGCAGCATTTACAGTTGGGATGTATTTTTGCTGTTTGAAAAAAATACTGCTGCAATGAAATCCGAGGCTGTGTGGTATTTTTATTTGGAAATAGGATTGATTATAGCAGGATAAATGAATTGACAGAATAAAATATCTTATTTATAATTTTTAAAGAAAACGACGATGGATAAGTGTTGCGAATACAGAAATAGGTAGTGCACATGAAATATAGAAAACATAAGAAAATATGGATATTGCCGATCGCTGTCTTTGGACTTGGATGTCTGATTCTGTCAGTTATTTTATATCACTCTTATGATACGAATCGAAAACAGGTGCGGACGATTACCGAACTGAATGCAAAGACATATGCGGAGCGTCTGATGGGGGATATGAACCGTGGAATTGCGATTACAGATGTGCTTGAGGAAATCTTGATTAGTGAGAATGGAAAGATAGATAATTTCCAGAAGGCTGCTGAAAATCAGATGACAGATTTCATTCAGAGCATACAGCTTGCACCGGAAGGCGTTGTGACAGAGATCTGCCCGGAGGCTGGAAATGAAGCCGGCAAGATTGACCTGATTCATGATGAGAGCCGGGGAGAGATCTGCAGGTATGGAAGAGATCATAATCTTACGACGATGCAGGGACCGTTTGAGCTGAAACAAGGGGGAAAAGGAATTGCAATCCGAAATCCCGTGTATCTGAATGATGCAAATGGAGAACCTGCATTCTGGGGATTCACAATTGTTATTATCCGTGTGCCTGATATCTTTGCAGATTCTGTACAGGCACTTGCGAATTTTGGATATGATTATTGTCTGTCTATGACAATATCACCGTTATCGGAGGATTATGAGGAGGTCTCTGCATCCAGAGAGCCTTTGCAAAGTCCGGTGACCTATACGTTTGTACTTGGTGGATGTTCATTCCGGTTAGCAGTCATGCCAAAGGCTGGATGGAATCATGGAAATGACCTGCCTGTGAATTTAATTATAGGGCTTTGCATTATTGCGCTGATGACGGGGCTCACAGTGGTAATTCTGAGGTTGGAGCAGCATCGGGAAATTCTGAAAAAGTTATCAACGACAGATCCGTTGACCGGGCTTTTAAACCGGAAAGGGTTTGATGAGCAGGTGAAAAAGAAGATACAGGAGCAACCGGATGTATCTTGTGTGGGTGTTCAGATGGATATTGATGATTTCAAATTTATCAATGACATGTATGGACATGCGACTGGCGATAAAGCATTGCAGACACTTGCAAAGAGCATGCAGGAGTGCTTTGGGAAAGATGCAGTCCTGTGCAGAAATGGAGGAGACGAATTTTCGATTGTTTTGTTCGGAACCAAGGCGGAGGAAGCAAAGGAAAAAATCGAAAAATTCACTTTGATGCCGCGGCAGTTTGAATATAAGGAAGAGAGTCATCCATTTTATATTTCTGTTGGATATGCAGAATTTCCAAAGGACTGCGAAGATATATCGGATCTGATTCGACGGGCGGATCTGGCACTTTATGAAGTAAAGATGCATGGTAAGCATAATTGCCTTGCATATCGTGGAGATTATAAAACACAGCATAGAAGCCAGCTTGGGTTTGCATTGCAGGATGTATCAAAGAATCTCCCGGGTGCGTTTCTGATTTATATTGCTGATCCGGAGGATGATCATATATTATTTGCAAATCAGGAATTGATTGAGTTTGCAGGGTGCAGAGATTTTGACGATTTTCTTGCTTACACAGATCACAGGTTCCGAAATCTGATCCGGCCGGATGAACAGGATGCGGTCGAAAAAAGTATCTGGGATCAGATTAATTCAAAGGTCAGCGGAAATAATGATTATGTAAAATTCCATTTCGCGAAAAAAGATGGAACGTATCATCCGGTTCTGGATCATGGAAGAATTGTCAAGAACCGTTATTATGGAAATGTCTTTTATGTGTTGATTATGGATTGTGCTTTGGTTGAGTCATATTATGATGAGAAATAATGAATAAAACAATTTATTTTTGCTCTTGATTCATAAAATGAAGTCTGTTAGAATACACATATAAAAAGGGAGTAGCTTGCCGATTGGGTTCGGTTCACTTCTTCGTCAGGACAGTTATTGAAACATATAACTCGGAAAGTGATGAAATAGCGAGACTTTTACTGTTTATGCAGTAGGAGTCTCTTTTTTTATACCTACTGCAAAATAAAACAAGGAAAGAGAGGTAAAAAAGATGTTCTGGAAGGTTGTTATTTTGTTGGTAGGTTTTTTGTTTCTTGTGAAGGGAGCAGACTGGTTTGTGGAGGGCGCGGCGAGTGTCGCGAAGAAGCTCGGGATTCCACAGCTCATCATTGGACTGACGATCGTTGCGATGGGAACGAGTATGCCGGAGGCAGCAGTCAGTATCACGGCAGCGCTTCAGAAGAATGCGGGAATCACGATCGGAAATATCGTTGGAAGTAATATTTTAAATGTTCTGATTATCCTTGGAATAACAGCGGTGATTACGAATGTGGCGATTCAGACATCAACACTTCGCTATGAGATTCCATTTATGATTGTGGTTACGATTGTTCTGCTGGTGTTCGGAATTACTGGTGGACAGGTAACATTTGTGGAAGGTGTAATCTTCTGGATTCTGTTCCTGCTGTATCTCGGATATCTGTTTGTTATGGCGAAGAAAGGAACGGATCAGGAAGAGGAAACGGCGAAGGATTATCCGTTATGGAAATGCATTCTCTTCATGGTGATCGGTGGTGTGCTGGTTGTAAAGGGCAGTGATTTCGCGGTCAGCGGCGCATCGGCAATCGCCAGATATTTCGGCATGAGCGAGCGGTTCATCGGACTTACGATCGTGGCATTCGGAACGTCTCTGCCGGAACTTGTGACATCCGTCACGGCAGCGAAAAAAGGAAATGCAGGAATTGCAATCGGAAATATCGTTGGCAGCAACATCTTCAATATCCTGTTCGTGATTGGTACAACCGCACTCATCTGCACGGTGCCATTTGAAAGCAAATTCATTATAGATACGATCATTGCGGGTATAGTTGGTGTGATTTTGTGGATTGGCACATATAAGCATAAGGAGCTGCGGCGCCCATGCGGCATCTTCATGCTGATTTGCTATGCGGCGTATTTCGTGTATCTGTGTGTGATGTAGATATAAACGAAAAATGAAAGAAAATCAGTTGTCAACATTTTGTAGACAACTGATTTTTAGTGTGTTAGAGTGTATTTACGAGGTGATTTTTTCAATGCAAACAAAAACATCAATTAGATTTTTTAATAAAAAAGCAGTAAGAGCCAGGTGGGATGATAGTACAAATAGTTGGTGGTATGCTGCAACTGATATTATTGATGCTTTAGAAATAAGTTCAAATTCAAGAATATATTGGAACACGTTTAAGAAAAGACATATTGAGTTGTTACCATTTTGTAGACAACTGAAATTGACAGCACAGGATGGTAAAAAATATAATACGGATTGTATTAATCAAGCGGGAATTGATACATTATTTCTGTTACTTCCAGCCCAAAGTAAGCTTTTGTTTTTGGATTGGATAAAAGGTATGAACGATCCAATAGATGAGCGAAGTAAGAAAAAGGCATATGAATTGTATGGGAATTCAATTTTAGATACGATAGAAGTAGGGACGATTAAAGGGCTTCAACAGATTCATGCGTATTTATTTGAAGGATTGTATGATTTTGCTGGAAAAATTAGAAATAAGAACATTTCTAAAAAAGGATTTGTTTTTGCAAATTGCATGTATTTTGATTCGGTATTTGAATATATAGAAAAAATGCCAGAGAACACGATTGATGAAATAGTTGATAAATATATAGAGGCAAATATAGCACACCCTTTCATGGAGGGAAATGGAAGAGCTACAAGAATTTGGTTGGATAATATTTTAAAAGCAAGGATAAAAAAATGTATTGACTGGGAAAAAATCGATAAAAAAGAGTATCTTTCCGCAATGGAAAAAAGTCCTGTTGACTCACAACCTATTAAGAAATTAATCGAAACAGCCCTCACTGAAAAAATAACAGATAGGGAGATTTTTATGAAGGGGATTGATTATTCTTATTATTATGAGACAGAGGATGAATAAGGGGAATATAAGAGAGCTAATTAATGGTGTAGCGTAGAAAAAATTATGCTGCACCGTTATTTTTTTGCCACCATACGAATAAAAATTAAAAAACATTCGTAAAAGCTCTTGACAAATAGGTTAGTTAGAACTAACATATATGCGAATGAAATAATAAAAATATTCGCATATAGCAGGGAGGACGCAGAATGTTTATCGAAGGAAAAAATCTGGTAAAGAAATACGGAAAGGGAGAAGCGACGGTGTTCGCGCTCGATCATGCCGAGTTTGGAATCGAGAAGGGCGAGATCGTCGTGATCTTAGGACCGAGTGGAAGTGGTAAAAGTACACTGCTGAATATACTTGGTGGTCTGGATAAGGTGACGGAAGGAAGCGTGCTGGTAGACGGAACGGATCTGGAGAAGATGTCTGCAAAAGAGCTGGAGCTGTATCGGAGAGAGAAGCTAGGATTCGTGTTCCAGTCCTACAATCTGACACCGGATCTTACCGTGCGTGAGAATATTGAGATGACAGCAGAGCTTGTGCAGGAGCCGCTCAGTACCGACACGCTGATCGAGGAGCTGGGATTGAAGAAGTATGAGACACATTTCCCTAAGGAGCTTTCCGGTGGTCAACAGCAGCGTGTCGCCATCGCGCGGGCAATGGTGAAGAAGCCGGATATTCTTCTCTGCGATGAGCTGACCGGTGCGCTTGATACGAAGTCATCAAAGGATGTATTGCAGCGTGTGCAGAAAATGAATGATACATATAAAACTACAGTCGTGATTATTACACACAACCTGAATATCGCCGAAATGGCAGACCGGATCATCAAGATTACGGATGGCAAGGTTGTATCCAATCAGAAGAATCCAGACAAGAAACGAGTAGAGGAGATGGAGTTGTAATATGACGATCAATAAGAGAGCTGGCCGCAGCATAAAGAAAAACATCGCGTTTTATATTATCAGTATCATTCTTACGATGCTGACATCTATGGTGATTGTCGCCGCTGTGTCAACCGGACACACACTGACAAAGGTTGTGGATGATTTCGTGAAGAACTATAAGACGGAGGATGCAGAGTTTGTCACCTATCAGCCATTGTCCGATGCAGATATGGAGAAGCTGGAACAGGAATATGATGTGATACTGGAATACAGCCGGTATAAGGATATAACTGTGGAAAGCGGAGACTTGAAAGGTGCCACGATCCGTGTATTCCCGATGCCGGAGAAATTGAATCTCTGTGAGGTGCGGGACGGACATGAACCGGGCGATGGGGAAGCACTTCTGACACAGGATTTTGCAGATGTGCATGACATCAAGGTTGGAGATACGATTTCTCTTGGGGCATATGATTATAAAGTATCTGCCTACACGACGAAGGCAGATTATATCTACATGCTTGAGAAGCTGTCCGGCTATATAGACAGTGAGAAATTCGCCCTTATCGTTGTTGATTGCAAGGAGTATGACAAGATTGACGCAGATGAGACAAGCGATTATTCTATCAAATACAACAAGGATAATTCCAAGGAAGTGCGTGAGAAGTTAAATGAAGATTATGTGATTGCAAGCTATATGGCGGCAACCACGAACACGCGAATCTCCATGCCGGTCAACGAGGGAGATGCCGTTACGAACATGGCGACCATGTATGCGCCGGTTATGTTTATCATTATTATCACACTCGTTGTTATGGTACTTGGAAGAAATATCAGACAGGAACAGTATCTGCTTGGAACATTTCTGGCACTGGGATTTTCCAAGAAGCAGATCATAAGACATTATATGCGGTATGGGGTACTGCCGGGCGTTGTTGGAAGTGTACTTGGCTTGGTTGTGTCCGTTCCGCTGACAGGACTGCTGTGCAAATTCTATATCGAATATGATTTTGAAAAGCTTACTTATACACCGACCTACAATGTACCATCGATCGTTGTGGCGCTGGTTGTACCGACAGTTCTTTACTGCGTGGCTATCGCAATCCAGGCGGCAAAGCTCTTGAAGAAGTCACCGGTCGATCTCTTAAGAAACACAGGAAAAGATACGAAGACCGTCGGCGTGATGAAGAAGAGTCATGCAAAGACACAGACAAAGATGCGGGTGCGGAGCGTGATCGGACATCCGGGAAGAAGCATTGTAACGGCATTTGGTGTGGCTGTCGCTGCATTCTGTATTCTGACAGGATTTATTATGAAAGACAGTCTGGATACGCTGATGCATGGAGGACTTACAAGCTCTATCAAGTACGAATATCTGTACCGGCTGAATTCGTTAGAGGAAGGCACGCCGGAGCAGGGCGAGGCGTTGTTCCAGAATTACTATGAGGTAGCGGGAAACACAGTACAGCTTTCTGCACAGGGAATCAGCAAGGATTCAAAATATTTCCCGGACAAGACGGACAGTGGTGACGTGCTTGATCTGGACAAATATTATCTGACAAGTGCGGCTGCACAGACCTATGGTATAAAGACAGGTGATACCCTTACCTTCAGCAATATTGCAGACCTGAAAGAACATAAGGTAACAATCAGTGGAATCGTGACAGACAACACGCATTGCTATCTGTACACAGGAAGAGAAAATGCAACGGCACTGGCAGGTGTAGACCGTGATGCCTATAACTGCATTATAAGCAAGGATGCATTGTCGCTTGACAAAGACCGTGTGGCAAGCGAGACAACGATGACTGTCACGGCAGACACGATGGAGAATATGATGGGACCGATGCATGCGATCATGGTTATATTTGAGATCGTAGGAGTTGTGCTTGGTGTATTTGTGCTGTATCTGATCATCAACATGATCGTGGCAGAAACAGCAACCAATATTTCGGTTATGAAGGTACTTGGTTTCAGCCAGAAAGAGATTTCAAACCGGGTATTGAATGTCAATCATATTCTGGTATGCATCGGATATCTGATTGGAATCCCGGCTGCATATATGTTTGTCAAGGTCGGTTATTCAGATACAATCGAGAATTATGGTATGCTGTTGTCACCGGTTCTCACAGCCAGAACCCTGGTGATTGGTTTCGTACTTACATGGGTAGTCTATGAGATTTCCATTCTTCTCCAGAAGAAAAAAATATCAAGGATTGACATGGTGGAAGCTTTGAAGGAAAATAACAGAAACGAGTAGATTTCTTCAGTAGCTTTTTGGGAGGATACAGATGGCAAAACGGGTATTTACGGAGGAAGAACGGGCAGAGTATAGAGAGAAAATGCTGGATGCAGGGTTTGACCTGTTGAAACAGTATGGAATGACACATATGTCGGTTGCCAAGATCACGGAGGCAGCCGGCATCGGTGTGAGTACGTTTTATAATTTCTTCTCGTCGAAAGAAGAATATGTGTATGAGGTTATGCAATACCGGAGAAGAAAGATTCCAGAGCTGATCCAGATTGCATTGAACGGAAAGGAAAAGGCTGGTCCGGCAGAGACGCGCACGTATCTGAAAATGATGATCGACGAGCGGTACAGTGTATTTCCAAGTCTGACACCGGAGGATGAGAAGCGTCTGCTGGAAATGCTTCCAGAACAGGCAAGAGCGGATCTGCAGAAAGAGACGGAGACGGGAATTCAATTCTTTCAGCATATGGAAGGTATCCGCCCGGATGTGAATATTCCACTTGTGGCGAACCTGATCAAGGTTTATGTACTTGCCGCAGAGGGAAAAGAGATGCTGCATCAGACGGTGTTTGAAGTCACGATGGAGCGCATGCGGGATCTGATCTTGTATGAGATATTCGGAAGAACGGAATAAGGATATGAAAAAGGAGCGATAAGCTCCTTTTTTTATGTAATTTAAAAATAAAACTGACTTTTCTGACGCGTATGTTGTTATAGTAAGTAGAGATAGAAAAGAGGTGAGAGCGAGAATGGAGTCTACAACCGATTTCCTGCTGGTGCACTGGGCGAGAGCTGGGGATGAGGAATCATGTGAGAGACTGGTCAGGAAATATTATCCAAGCATTTATCAGTACTGTTTGCTGCATATATATGACACATATGAAGCGGAGGATCTGACACAGGAAGTGTTTGCCAGAGCATTCGCAAGCTTAGATCGATACAGAGAATATGGCAAAGTAAAAAATTATCTGTACACGATCGCCGGAAATGTAGTGAAAAATTATTATAAGAAGAAAAAGGATATTCCGCTAGAAGAACTGCCAGAGGTGGAATCCGAAAACCGTGTGGACACGGTTGGTATCCGGCTGGATATCGAACAGGCGGTGCGGAAGCTGCCGGAGGAGCTGCGGGAAGTTGCGATTTTATCGTTCTTTCAGGAGCTGAAGCAGAGGGAAATCGCAGAATTGCTTCAGATCAAGCTTTCACTGGTGAAATACCGGATTGGACGGGCGAAGGAACTTTTGGGCAAAGAATTGGAGGTGGAAGAATGAAAACTTACGGGCAACGGATACAGGAATATAGAGATTTTGTACAGAGGACATGTATACGGGAAGAAGCAGAAACACGCACAATAAACGCGTGTCAGGATATTCTGACAGAACAGGCATTCCAGATGGGATCAAAGAGGACATCGTATTTTGAATTCTTATATGAGCAGTCCCGGCTCATCAAAAAAAGATGGTGGGTATTGCAGGGCGGAGTGCTTCTGTATCTATGGCTGTGGCTGAGCAACAATGCCACCGACATGAAAGAGACGATGCGGCTTATGGGAATTTTCGCAACGATGTTTGTGATTCTGATCGTTCCTGAAATCTGGAAAAATCGGAGATATGGCGCGATTGAGGTGGAACAGGCATCGTATTATACGCTGCGCCAGATCTGTGCGGCGAGAGTCCTGCTGTTTGTGGCAGTGGATTTCGCGATAATCATGCTATTTCTTGCAGTGACGTATCAGACAACAGCACTTACCCTGAACAATCTGGTTGTGAACTTCTTACTTCCGGTCAATGTGGCATGCTGTATCTGCTTCCGCGTGTTGTATAGCCGGTGGGAACGATCGGAATATGTTGCCGTGTTGTTGTGTCTGGTATGGGTGGCAATCTGGACGATGCTGGTTGCAAATGATGCAATCTATCAGAGGATTGCATCTCCAATCTGGAAAGCGATGCTGTTTCTGACATTTGCGTATGCTGTGTATTGTGTTCGGAAGTCACTGACCTTCGACGAAAAAATATTGGAGGATTACACGAATGAAATTAGAGTTTAAGTATGTAACAAAACGGTATGGTGAGGTAGCCGCCGTCCGGGAAGTAAACTGTGTTATGGAGCAGGGCATCTACGGATTGCTCGGAATCAATGGTGCGGGAAAAACAACATTGATGCGGATGCTCTGTACGATCATCCAGCCATCGGAAGGAGAGATTCTGTGGGATGGCAAGGAGATCTGGAAGCTTGGCAGTGCTTACCGGGAGGTGCTTGGGTATCTGCCGCAGGAGTTTGGGTATTATCCTGATCTGAGTGTGTATGATTATATGATGTACATTTCTTCGATAAAGGGACTAAAGCCTGCATTTGCCAACAGGAGAATAAAACAGCTTTTGGAGCAGGTAGGTATGTGGAAGTTCAGAAAACGGAAGATGAAGCATCTGTCTGGAGGTATGGTCCGGCGCGTGGGAATTGCGCAGGCAATGTTGAACGATCCGAAGATTTTAGTGTTAGATGAGCCGACAGCGGGACTTGATCCGAACGAGCGGATACGGTTCCGGAACCTGATCAGTGAGCTGTCCGAGGATCGGCTTGTATTGTTATCCACCCATATTGTGTCGGACATTGAATACATTGCAAATGAAATCATGCTGATGAAGGATGGAACGCTGTGCTATACAGGAACTGCGGAAGAGCTGCTTGCGTCCATGCAGGAGCGCGTATGGCTGTGTCAGGTGCCGAGAAATATGGTCGAGAACTATATGCGGAAATATCTGGTTGGAAATATCAAAACTACCGAAAATGGAGCAGAGCTTCGGATCATATCGAAGGAGAAGCCGATGGCGGAAGCTGTGCTGACAGAGAAGAATCTGGAAGATGCATTTTTGCTTTATTTCGGGGAGAAATCGGAGGAACGATAGGATGCTTAAATTAGAATTGAAACGGATTTTTTCGAAGAAATTAAATGTGCTTGCCGTTGGTCTGATGGTGATACTGGCAGCAGTGTTCAGTGGATTTGCAGCGACCAGCAACCGGTACGTGGATGCGCATGGAGCAGTCAGCACAGGAATGCTGGCAACGAGAAAGCTTGCAGAAAATAAGAAAGGGTATGCAGGAGCTCTGACGGAAGCAGAACTTACGAAGATTGTTGCACAGTATAAAGCGATGATGGCACAATCCCAAGAGGAGCAGGATGCAAATTATGGGACACTGTATCAGCCAATTGATGATATCCTGAATTTCATGATATCTGTGCTGACACCGGATGCGGGATATGATGAGACAGTTCTGGATTCGATGACGGAGGATTCCGTACAGGATTTCTATACGTCGTATCAGGAAAATATGAAATGGATGGCGGATCAGTATGGAAAGACGCCAGAACAGAAGGATTATCTGGAGAAAAAATACAGCGAGATTACATTGCCGCTCCAATATGAATCCTATGGTGCATGGGATACGATGATCATGTATGCGGAGACATTTTCGATTGTGCTGGCGATACTGGTTGGATTTATCTGTGCCGGGATATTTGTAGATGATTTTCAGACAAAGGCAGATGCGGTATTTTTCGCTTCGAAGTATGGCAGATCCAAAGCAATTAAGACGAAGATACTGGCAGGCGTCGTTGCGACAACGATGATCTACTGGACAGGAATTGTCCTGCTGAGTGCGATCAGCTTTGGAATTATGGGAATCAGTGGCATGCATACGCCGTATCAGATGTCGGAAGCATATAGCATCTATATCATGACATATGGACAATTTTACGCACTGACAGTCGCATGCGGTTACATCGCAAGTCTGCTTGCAGCGTCTCTAGCTATGCTGGTGGCGGCGAAGATGCATACGATCAGTGTCGCCGTCTGCATTCCATTTTTCCTGTATTGCTTACTGCCGTTTATCGGGCGGGTGTTATCCGGATATACAAAGGTGTTCAACCTGATTCCGACGATCCTTACAAATGTGGAGGCAAGCGTCAGGGTGCCATTGTTGTATCAGATCGGAACGCACGTGATCCGGCAGGTGCCGCTTGTGATGATACTGTATACGGTGCTTTCCATCTTGTTATTGCCGCTTATTTACCGGAGCTTCCGGCGATGTGGACGGGCGTAAAGAATGTTATTCTATGGAGAAGAAAATAGTGTATAATAACAGCAGGGACATGATAGCGTCCCTGCATTTTTTGATTGATTGGAGGACGACAAATGAATACACGGAAATTAAGAGATATTGAAGTGTCACCGATTGGTATGGGATGCATGGGACTGAGTCACGGTTATGGCGAGATTCCTAATCGGGAGTACAGTATAGAAGCAATTCGTAAGGCGTATGCATATGGCTGTACTTTCTTTGATACAGCAGAATCATATGGTCCGAACCTGTTGCCGGAAAACCGGGGACATAATGAAAAAATCGTGGGTGAGGCTGTGCATGCATTTCGTAAGGATGTTGTGATAGCGACCAAGCTGCATCTTGCTACTGAAGAAGCTGCAGCAACAAATGTGGAGCAGGTGTTGCGGGAACATCTGACTGCTTCTTTGAAGCGGCTTCAGACAGATTATGTAGACCTTTATTATCTGCACCGGATCAATCCGGATATTCCTGTGGAGGAAGTGGCAGAAGCAATGGGAAAGCTGATCCGGGATGGATTGATTCGTGGAAGAGGCTGTGATTCCTTATTATCAGGAACACAAGATTGGTGTGGTTCCGTTCTCACCAATCGCAAGTGGATTAAATGATTGCTTGTCTGCAACAGGATCATTCTATGGCAAGAAAAAATATTTGAAAAAAAATAATGCATATGTTA